>Ga0068629_1000400_pt1 | contig 12559 bp, 16 predicted proteins | sample InSIn3gowninarea_FD_77432 | JGI IMG/M metagenome (GOLD analysis project Ga0068629, IMG submission 77432) | Clean room microbial communities from NASA Spacecraft Assembly Facility at Jet Propulsion Laboratory, Pasadena, California, USA -... ...
CATATCAATGATATTACATGGGCGACATATATTTCGGGTTGGGGTGATATATGTTATGTGGCATATAACATATAAATCGACACACACACACACACACACATATATATATATGTATGTAGGTATGTATGTATAGATATATGCTATATTTCCTATTTATTATGATAGAATGTTTTTTCACATATTGCGTAAATGTTTTGTAAAACATAATTAGCCAATGCATTTGTTAATGTATTCATGTGCCTAGGAATGTGATGATATGTGATATAATCAAAATTTCTTTCCAATAAATGAATACACAAATACCTTCTCAATATCTGAGGGTTTTTAACAGAATATTTCCCATTGAGTTGAAGAACAACAAGCTGCAAATTAGGGTTAACAACCATTTCTCAAATGTCAAGAGAAATTGCTTCTGAAAAGAGTTCGATAACTGTGCTATATTCGACAATGTTATTAGTTGTTTGACCCAAAAAAATACCTTGAATATCAATCAACTCACCATGAGGGTCATAAATAACCCATGCCGTGAATGATAGATTCTGGGTACCACGACAAAAACCATCAACAAAACTAACAAAAGGAGCCACAAACATCTGCAAAGAAGGTGAAGACATAATAAGTAGGAAAGTTTCTTGAAAAATACACCAAACCAAACTACACAAAAATGAATAACACACTTATCTACACAAGTAACCATGTGAGATGACTCACACAGAATACTTTTTTAGGTGTAGCCCATTGTGAGGCTTGCTCAAAGGGTTGCCTTCATAGTCAATTAGCTCATAGGTCGCTCTTTGTAATACACACTTGAAGATATAGTGGCCATGACACATGGGTTCGAATTTTCCTGCCCCTAGCTTATCGTTAGCTTGGTCATACAGAAAGACCAAATCTCCCTTAGAAAAATCACAAGGAGAGATCGAATAATAAAAATGGGATTTAACTCACTTTCTCTATTCTTCAATGATGATAGTAGCAAGACGACAGGTTTCATCCAGTCATTCCAAACATAGGAGAAGCTCTTCTTGAGGCAAGGTTTCAAGGTGTAATTCGATAGCCAATTGAGTGAGGGAATTTCACATTCAATTAGTAGGGTAGCTCCCAGACTATAGATGAGCTAGAAAGGTGTGAATCCAGTTGTGTCTTTAGTCAAGGTTTAGTAGGCCACAAAGCTGAAAAAGCATGAGATTCCAATTGGATTTGGGCATCCCATTGGTGCGCTAAAGAATAGTAACTAAAAATTTATTTACCACTTCAAATTGGCTATTGTTCTGAGGGTTCACACAAAGTTGAGTTGTCGTGATGCAGGCCCAATTTTGAAGTCAACTCAACCATCATATAATCATGAAAGTGGGAGCCATAGTTAGTGACAACTGCATGAGGCACTCTAAACCTAAAAATTACATGATTGAATAGAAATTTCGTCGTCGTATTAATGTTAGCTAAATATGTAAGCATCGATTAGGTCCATTTGGTGAAGTAATCCATAGAAATGATAATATAATCATTCCCCCTGACCGAACGAGGGTTACCTGTCATAAAAGAAATGCCCAATTTAGAAAAGAGACCAACAATAATAATGGGGTGAAGGAGAGTAGGTGGGGCCTGCATTTTCCGTTGATAAATCTGGCACTGGTGGAATTTATGGACAACAAGAATGCAATCCTTAAATATGGAGGGGAAAAAGTAACCAACGCGGAGGATCTTTTGAGTAGTGGCATAGCTAGATAGATGACCACCACATGTGCTAGAATGGATTTCATTTAAGACTCTTTCATACTCATCGACAGTTAAACATTGGTGAAGAATTGAATCAACACCAACGGGGTATAAAGTATCCCCAATGATGTGGTAAGGTTGGGATTGATTCTGAATGCGTCGACGATCATCCTTGGACAATGTAGATAGGAAGGTAAAAGTTTGGAGATACACGATGACATCACCATACTAAGGATCAAGAGTGCTAATGAGAAAGAGAGTCTCATCGAGGAACCGAGGATAGAAATTCTCAAGACAAGTAGAGATGACTTCCTGGCCAGGTAAGAATGAGGAATGATGATGAGTATCATTCCAAGGTGCTTCCTCAAGAGACATAATTTCCATGATACTTTTGTTGGTAGGAAAATTCTCGATTAAGGGATTAGAAGAATCTGAAGAACCAAGCCAAGGAGATTGATAATATGTGTCAAGATATGTACCCAAAGTAGTGTGATTAGTAGATATCGAGGTTGAAGCTGAAACAATCTCCACATAATTAATCTCAGTAGGGCTTAATGGCATGCCATCATCGAATGCATCAACTTGATCACGAGGAGGAATGACCCAAGGATCAGACTTAACCAACATCATGTTGACTGAGGCAACATGTGGAGGTGGGAGAGGAAAAGTACCCATTAAGGTGGGATATTTGGAAAGCCCAACCCCCACACTCTCATATAGAGCACCAGTATGCTTCACATAAGGAACATTTCCATCTGAGGAGGAAGAGGAAAAGAAAGACAATTGTTCGACCATGATGATTTTCCCTTGATGAGGAAAACAAAGCACACAGAATAGAGAGGAGGCTACAACATGCATAACATGGGTTCAACTCCGCTTGAGTAGAATATTATAGTTAAGATTTTCATCAACAGTTTCTACTCCAACATTAACTATCTTACCTTCCAAGGTTATGGAAATATTAGGAAGGACACTGAATAGTCAAGAATTACGTCCATCAAAGGCTTCCAACGTGTTAGGTGATTGCTTCAGGGTAGGGCAACCGATTTCCTTCCAAAAAGACATAGACATGACACAGGTAGAAGCACCTTCATCAGTGATGGTCCTGTGAATTGTCTTTTCATTATTGATCACTTGAATGAGAAAGGAAATTTGATGAGGTAAGCGAAAAACATGGTTTTGCATATCAAAGAAAATGAGGTTTGAATCAGATGGATCAACACCTCCAATGGCTGATAGTAATGATTTCCATTGAGAGGGAAAACTTTGAAGGACCTTGAGAGCAGACATAGCTGATGGCGCTTGGGACAAATCCTCAACAATATTGTAGTGTTGAGTGGCTCGAGTGTTTGGATTATATGAGGACTTTCGCAGCACACCCCGAGAGGGTTGTCGAATACCAAAATCAGGATTAGGTCATTTTATATGGATAGGACCGAAGGTCAATGAGATAAAGGAGGAAAGGGTACTTTCTTTTTCTTTCCCTTTCATCGTGGTTTGGTCATCTTTATATCTGGTAGCCACATTTATAAGTGTGTTCATCATAAACATTTAGGAACCTGAGGGAGTAGAAGACTGAGGCTGGTCTACCATTTGGGTTTACTAGGATGGAAAGGGCTCTTTTAAGATAGTCGACGTCCCTTTTAGCAAGCGACTAACTTCAGATTGTCACGGAAAATATTTAGTGTAATGGTCCTCCTCATAGATGAGGCATGGATACTTCAGATTTCTTTGAGAAGCATCACCAATAGAGGACTTAGGAGGGCCCTGCTTCAGGGAATTGACTTTTTCCTTGCCTTTTCCATTCTTTTTAGCCTTAAAGGTTTTGCCTGCTGTGGTAGACTAGACAGAATGAACCTCAGAGATTTTACCAGGACCAGGTGAATTTCAAGAGGGATCATTGGAACCAGTTTTCAAGACCTATTTCTGCTTGGAAGAAGATTTCACGAGAGTTTGAGACATAGAACCAATCACTCCATAAACAAGTGGTGTAGCAGGAGACTTCGATGTTGTCAGCTTGGATGATGGTCTTGGAGAATCAGGTAAAATATTGTATAATGTTCTAGATTGCAAGAAGACTAGGTCCAAATACTGGGCACAAGCAATGGCTTGCTCCTCAGTAACACACCCACCCATAGCTATGTCCCTAGAAATTAGGTTGAAGAATGATTTGGTGAACCATTTTGCGAACAACTGATCAGCAATTTCAAACTTGTTCAGGCGACGTCGACGTCTCCATTTGTGGATGTGATCAGAGATATGGGTTGTGGTGTCTTTCTTAAGTGATGTAAGTAGATAGGTGCTAGTTTCATAGTGAACTGTAGTTGGAAATGAGTGAGGAAAGCCATAGCGAGAGAGTTAAAGTCACTATAGGTACCTCAAGGCAACTCAATGTACCATTTTTCTGCAACTCCTATGAGATTTCTTTGAAGAATTCGTAGGTGGATAGAATCATCAATGTACGAATTGGAGGAGCACCATAGGTGATATGTCAACACGTGGGCTTGTGGATCCTCCTTTGCTTTTCCCTCAAGTTTGGGGAAATCACTTGGAACTTTCATTGGAATTGGAGTCCAATAAGGTGAATGAAGGATAGGACCATTGGTGAGCCTTGAAACATCCGAGAGTTCCAACGTGGCCAAGAATGACAATTGCATATTAAAAGGAATTTGGGGTCTTTGAGTAGACCCAAAATGCAGAATCCATCCTTGTTGATAAGGATTTTTCCACCATAGTGGAGGATTTTATCCATATTGAGTCTAATTTTTCCCCCACTTTAGGCTACATTTCCCATATGGAGGATTCTATCCTAGGTAGGCTTGATATTATCATTCCATAAGCCATTGATAGGCATATGGGTTGAAAGGTTGTTGAGCTTGTTGACCTTGGACATATGGATTTTGAAACTGCTAACCCTGGACATGTGGATTTTTCACCTGTTGCCCCTAGACATAAGGATTTTGAACTTGTTTCCCTTGGACATAAGGATTTTGCACTTGCTATTGCAATGGTTGACCTTGTTGATATGGATATATAGTGTGTTGTTGTAAAGGCTAGCTCTGTTGTTGCAAAGGCTAACTCTATGGCTGCTGCAAAGGTTGGCTTTGTTTCTGCACGAGTTGACCTTGACCTGTTGTAAGGGTTGCCCCTGCTGCTATAAAGGTTGACCTTATGAGGACGAAGGTTGGGATGATTGTTGAACAAACTACATCTGTGGCTGCAAAGGTTGTTGCAACTATTGCAAAGGTTTCCCCTGCGGATCTAGCAGTTTTCCTTGCCACTACAATTCCTGACCTTGCTGCAACAAAGGTTTCCCTTGTTGCTACAAAGTTAGCTAGATAGCTCCTGGATAGTTTCCGAATTGAATTTTTCCATACCCATCAAGCATATCATTTTGGAGAAGCTAAAAATAGGGTCCAACTTGGGGAATGTAAGGTGGGGTAACCAAGGCTTGTGAACCATATGGAACATAAGGTAGTTGGAATGAAACCTAAGCCATGGATGGCTACTGGTATTGGATGTTACTTGACCCTGATGGATCAACAGGGTTAGGAATAACACTGTAGAAAGGTTGATTTGTTCCAACCATGTGAGTTTGTGATCCACTCACATTGGTTTGTCCTGACATCATAGAGATATTCAGATCTTTCCCCTCAAGTAGTGGCACAGTCTGTCCACTCAATGGAGGGGTAGAAGAAATTACCACGACCTTACTTACCAAGACTGTCAGTTGAACCGAAAGTGTCAGTTGAAATGACTAAACAAGCAGAGACAAAATGGTAGGTTGAACCTGAAATAAAGTAATTGAAGTTCGTACCATCGGTCGAGAGGTCATGTTTTGGAAAAATGGCCTTGGTGTAGGCATGGTGCTAGAAGACTAGATAGGATTCTAGTACAATGATGAGGCACTAAGAGTGCCTAAAACCAACTCAGCCAGAGAGGCATAACCATGTGACAATAAGGGCTCACTAAACTCAGGATAAATTCTAGATGGGATGGCTCCTCTATAAGGGAAACCTTCCAGAGGAAACTCATATGCCTACTCACCACCCACTTGATGGCTGTGAGTAGTAGAAACTTCTGACTGACTCAAAGAGGAGACTGGAATTTCACTTTCTAACTCCATAGAAAACAACTGGTGATGATCTTAATATGAACGAGGAGACAACTCCAATGAAACACAAAGTTGATCATACGAACTATATGGATGTAGTGAGATACCACAAAAGGGTCTATAACTAGTCCTTGTGGACTATCAAAGGTCAGCGAAATCTTGGAAGTTTGGATAGTATTATGATGGGATTTCGAGCTAGATTCGTAAGGTGACCCGGTATCTGATGGAGGCGCATGAGAAGACAAAGGTTGAATACTCAGAATAATTCCAAGTTCAACACCTTGATCCTCAAGCGACTGTGAAAGTTCAGGGAAAGTTTCTCTAGATGATCTTCCAGATGGAGGAGAGGAAGAGGAATGAGGCAAACTTGATGGTTCAACCATGATGACTTTGTCTCAAACAAAAGAGAAGAGATATTGATTTCAAGGATTTTAAAAGATATTAGGGATATACTCATGATGTGGTCTAGAATAAGACTATCAAGAATGTGATGTGATCATGGGATTTTTTTTTTTTAAGATGCTAAAATAGACTGATGCCCTTTCATGTTTTAAGAGTTGAGAAAAGGGAAATATGACTCTAATATCTTTCAGTTTGAATGAGCTTGAAAGGAGAAGTGCTCAATGATGTTTTGAACATAAAGAGTCAAAAAGACCAAAATTACTGCTCGGGATAATTTAGGCAAAAGGGATTACCAGGAAGCCGTGAACTACATAATATCTCTTGGTGAACTGATAAGTACGGGAAGGAAATATCCCCAAATTCTATGTTCGGTGTATCACGTTTAAAAGGTGGTAGAATCGACTTCCTGTGGATATAGGATTGCAAACCTAGTGGGGTCTCCCTTTATATACGCGATGGTATGGGGAACACAAGTTTGTACTAGCGTTGTCTAATGCTAAAGCAAACAAAACTGCTAGGTTTAAAGATGCTGAAAAACATCTCTAGCCTAGACCTCTAAATATGAGTGTTTAGTTTCAAATGTGCCTTAGGTTAATTGAATACATTTTAGATGTTTATCTTGAAATTAAGTCTCGGTTGTTTAGCCCTATCGATGTCACCTAGAAAACTCTTATGTGCAACTATATGAGACAAAATCCTTTCAATTCAATGAATGCTTACACTAATTGAGAGAAGAGAAAAAAATCGATGTAATAAACAAGCAATCAAAAGTAAGATGACTCTTCAGTACTTTGGTTTTCAAAACAAAATAATGAAAATTATTTCCACTTCCTACTCTTCCTATCAGATGCACTGCAACCAATTCTTTTGATAGTAAAAGAAGTTCATTTTATTTCAAATTCTCATGATGACGTAATTACATCTTTCAATTATGCTACTTAATGCAACATATTGATTAATCAAACTAGAATGATGTATTTTTTTCAATGGAGTGATAAAATGGATCTTTCACATAAAAATTTCAATGAAAATTCTAGACAACCAAACATCAATCAAATGCAAAGAATGATAAAAATAAATCCTTTCAGACCAAATGCAAAGATTAAAATGAAACAAATTGAGCAATGTGATCTATGCTAAAAAAAGAGACATTCAATAAGAGGAGAAAACGGAACTTTTTCACTTGTTCAATTGAAACCAAAGCAAGATAGATGTGAGGACTAAAAACGAAATGCATGAAGCAACAAACCAACAACTTGACTTGATTAGTTTAAAAAAATGAGTGGATAATGACCTACGAAATGCATGAAGCAACAAACCAACAACTTGACTTTATGAGTAGAAAACAATTGAATGGATAATGACCTAGATGCCCTAGGAATAGAAACCATCCAAAAAATAAAAAAATCAAGGCAATCTCAAACCAATCAAAAAAACAAATCAAGCTCACAAAGCATTCTAGCCAGGGAGAATAAAGGAAAACAAGCCAAGAAACTAAATTTATGAGGACAAGATGCACTGGAAATGATTCAAGAGGAACGCTAATTTTAACCTACAAGCATCAGTGTGACTTGTTAGTGTCAATATCTTCACAATGCCATCAGCGATCAAAATTGCTCTTTTCTGCATGCATGTTAGGTGTCTCATTCAATCAGCTGCTTTCCATTAGGTAATGGATCAACTGATGGTAGTGGTGTCATTTCAGTTTCCCTCATGTCATATACCTGCTAGCTTGTTCAAACCTCTTTTTAGTCATTCATAATCATTTCAATTCATTTCATTTATAAAAACCAGTCCTATGGTTTAGTTTCACTAGATCTTAGGGTTTGTCATCATGGTCATCGAATATTTAATAAAAGGGTCAGTAGGCACATGAGGAGGATAAAAGGTTCATATAGTCATGAGTTTACTTCTGATATGCAGAAATAAATCTCTTTCACCTCAAAGCAGTGTTTTGAGGTGAAATAGAGCATTGGTACTTAACGATTTCATTTCATGTAAATTATGTAATTTTATAGTTGTTATATGTAATAATTGTTTGTAAGATCTTATTGACGACCTAGCCACAATGCCAACTCCTGTCACTGCAAAAAGTCAATATGATGAAAATCAATCCACCTGCGAAAAGACAAAAAAAAATCTAGATATTAGCAAAACAGAGCATTTTGAAAAAGCTATCAAAACTATATAAAATTAGGTTTTTGTTTATGAAAAATCAAAAGAGGAAAAGTATAAAATTCCAATTCATATGTTTTATTCATTCCTTGTTGAATTGGAGAGCTAAGGAGAATTGAAAATGCGATTTTGAGCCAAGGGAGAAAAAAGAGGAAATTTGGCAAAGATTTGTTGGCACTGTTCATTATTTCCCTCACATTGTGCATTAAAAGTGCATTGCACACCTATTGCAGTTTGACAGTGTAAATTTGGTCTGGAACTGCCCATTAAAATGGCATTGTGCACCTGTTAGTGAGCACTGTGCACCTGTTGGAGAAGCCCGAATTGCTTCAAATCACCTTCAAATTTCCTAAAAAATCATTTGATGCATGTCCCAAGTAGGTATATCATTATTCCTTGCTTTAAAGATTAATGTTTGGTTGCTAGGGTTGTGTTTTTCTTCCTTTATAGAAAACCCTAACTAATTGTCAAACAAAAAACCCTAATTAATTACTAAACTGCCTCTCCCAAGTTACCAAAGGTAGTTGTTGTTCTCTCTTACTCCATTCATATTGAGTTTTCCAAGTCACATTCTCTATCTCCTAATGATCAAACTTCACTCCCCAAAACGCCACTTCCATTTACAAAACCCTAAACCTATTACATTATTCCCAAACCCTAACTCCCAAATCAATCCATTCCACCATACCCACTTCATTACCAATTCCTTATTCCACTTTATACAACCCTACCCATTCCCTTCATTCCCCTCATTCCCTAAAAACCTAACATTCCCTCAAGTATTCACATTCCCATACATTTTCCTCACCTTATATTTTAAAATCTCTTCATACCTATCTTGGTCCCACTATAACTCTTCATTTTACATCACCTATCACATTATCAAAAATACATGGAGGGAGACATAGACTATGAGAGGGAGGAAGAAAATTTCATTGACACTTCCAGAGAAGCACATGTGCCAAGAAAGCCCCACAAAGGGGGAAAAATCATCTAGGAGGAACCTGTCAGTCTCACAAAATTGCTTGCTTGTCCTCTTGCTATGTCTAGTTTCATGCATCAATCTTGCTATGAGTTTTGTGAAATGGTGGAGAGGGTAAAGTTTCATCATGAGCTTGCTCAGTTGTTTGTCAACCATCTACATAATGGCCAAGTGAACATTGCTGGTGTCTCCTTCATCTTGTTGCCTACCACCATCTCAGAAGCAGTGGGCATCCCTAATGTAGGTGAGGAAGGGAATAAAGGGCAGTATGTGGATAGAGAACATTATAAGCCATACATTAAGGCTAGATATCATAGCAAAATCAACAAAGTATTTCCCTAAAAATAATTAGGAAAAAGTTTTGTCCCTCTCATGAAGCATATTATCAGATATTTCACTTTTGAAGGAAGGTTTTCCCGCTTGTATTCATATCATATCAGGTTGTTGATGCACTTTACTAGGGTGAGGATGATCAACCTCCCTTACTTTATATATAGGAACATTGAGAAGATGGCCTACTATGTTCAAAGAAAGCCTTTTCCTCTGCAACTCAGCAGCATTTACCACTTCTCATTGATTAATATTGTTGTCTTGCACTAGTTAAACTTTCTTAACATACCATGGGAGACCTTTATTGCCCATGAGATGTTCAAAGGCCCTTAGGTTTCATCAATGCCTCAGGAGGAAGGAGGAGCATTAGAACAGCCAGGTGTCGATCAGACTGAGACTACAGGTGTGCCAATATTTTTTACTTATGAGAGAGGCACAAGGAGTCTTTTTACTACTGCCAGGCGAGTACTATCTCCACCAAGAGTGGAAGGGGTCTTGCCTTCTTCACCAGATTATAGGAAAATTCTATCTCCACTAGGGGTGGAAGGGGCTTTTCCTTCTTCTCTAACTATATAGGTTGGATAGTAGTCAAAGAGAAGATATAAAGGGAATTAAAAGATGCATGAGGAGAGCCCTACTAAAGGGTAAGACAAAGAGTTTACTTTGATTGAGGAGGATGTCACTGATTTGGGCTCTCAAGGCTCAAGAATCAAGGACATGATTATCAAAGAGAAGGAGGCTAAAATTCAAGCCTTATCAATAAACCTTGAGAGAGCTAAATGGGTCATTCACTACCTTGAGCAAGAAAAAAATCATCTTATTGATAAACAAGATCTCATGGAGCTACAAATCATCAAAGAAAACCGACAAACGTCCAAGAGGGAAAAGGGAAAGTTAACCTCCATTGAACAAGAAATGGAGAACAACTAGAAGTATTTGTTGGAGAATGTGAATATGCACTTGGAGAGGTTTCTTGGGAATGCAAACAAAGAGAAAAATATGCTAAGCCACATGGCCCACCACTACCTAACCCAGAACAATATTTACAATGCAAGGACAAATAGGCTAAAAGCCAAGCTAAGAAGAGTTTTGAGGAACAAGAAAGAGCAAGATAAACTCAAAATCTTGGATGAAGCATAATTGGCTCAACAAAGAACCTAAGAAGGATCCCTCATGCCAAATTTCAAGAAATTTTGAGCAATTTTTGTCATTTATGAATTTTGAAATTAGAAAAATAGGTTTTTCTAATAGGTGCTCAACACCACTAGCGCTGCACTTTTGATGGGGACATCCTCTTGAAAAATGGCTTATATGTTTGGAATAAACATGGATAAATAAGTAAAATATGAAATATTCAGAAATTTTTGACAATATATTCATCACCAAAAGGGGAAAAAACCTAGAAAGTTCCCTCTCTGCCACTTTTTTGCTACACAAGAAGTAGTCTTGGGAGAATCAAATTTTGGAGGGGCAAATGAGCTCCAAATCAGAAAAATCAAATTTTTCCAGAAACTAGACAGGTAGGGATTTCCAACAAGTGAACTTGCACCTGATTTTGACATCAAGAAGTCCTCCAAACTGGCCTTGAAATGCCACCGCACATTAAATTTTTGGCGTTGCACATTAAACTAATTTTCCAGTTTTGCTTAAATTTCTGGATTTTTCCTAGTTTTCTTGGAAATTGACTTTTTCCTCATTCCTTGGCAGATGTATGCATGGTAAATGATGTATTTGATGTAAATATGGATGAAAAACATCTCATAGTGTACATACATAAAGATTCAAGTGGTTTTGATTATGAATGAATTGGTTTTCTATGTTTTAGAGGCAAGTTGTTCCACTGCCTACTTTTGTGTTCCTAGTTTAGATATGGTTGAAACCACCCTTGTTCTCATGGTTTCGATCCCAAGCATCAGTTGTTTGCTTGCCTATATTATGTAATGTTTTAGTCATTTCTAAAGGTTAAACTCTTGTGGAAGCTCTGAACTCTATTGTATATCTCTACAATAGTTTGGAAAGGAATAAAACTATGTCTCACAACTATTTTTGTGGGATTCTTGTGATAATGAGTTTATGTATTGTTCATTCTTTGTAATGATATTTTCTTATTTTTTATATGTATTCAAATATACTTTTCTCTTCTAAAACTAAATGAATCAAGGTGAATAGACAAAATTCACTGTTGTGCTTTGTCTTGGGAATGCATTTGGTTTTCAATGTTTTTAGTTGTTTGAAGAGGACTCGTAGTTTCTTTATGCCCTCCTCAACTCCTCAACTATCTTAAACTACCATCTCAATCCATTTCTCATACATAAACCCTTGTCTACCTCACCCCACAGAACATGACTATATCCCTGAGTTGATTTCCCAAACCTAGTATACCTTCTCCAATTTATCTAGCAACCAAAACCTAAAAAATAAAACCAGGAACCCTAAGCTACTATACCTAGCCTAAAATCTATATTCAGTTCAGTCATCTCAAGTCATAATTGTAACCATCCTAACCGAGATTGACAAGGAGAGAGCCCTATCCCGACCTAGTAGGGCTAGCTACCAGGTTAAATGTGGCTTGTAGTTATCCTAGGATTGCCTCCCTTCAGCCTGAGGTCGATCTAGGCTCTAACATGACTGTCTAACTAGAAACAATTGCTAGAAGGGGTTGTGGCACAAATCTTCAAAGGGAACTCACGCTGGTCGACACACCTGTTAGAAAATTAACAATGTTGATCAAGGGATTCAAAGAAAATAAAAATTTCATATACCAAAACTAGACCTATCATTCTAAATTCAAGAATCAAAGCATTAGATGAATCGAAGTACAGATTACCAAAGAGAAA
>Ga0068629_1000401_pt1 | contig 12553 bp, 14 predicted proteins | sample InSIn3gowninarea_FD_77432 | JGI IMG/M metagenome (GOLD analysis project Ga0068629, IMG submission 77432) | Clean room microbial communities from NASA Spacecraft Assembly Facility at Jet Propulsion Laboratory, Pasadena, California, USA -... ...
ACGACATGTCCACCTTGAAAGAACGGATGATTGAGCTCGAGCAGCTCATCTTTCATCAACAGGGCGTTGCGATTACATTAGGAACAGACTATCCGCCTGACCATACCGATTGTTTGGTGGAGCAAGACAACCACATGTCACCGTCTTCAACAGCACCATCTCCCGAACTCAGCCGCGCCCCAATTGACGGTACTTTCCCGACCTCAACCTGGCTTCACGACAGCTCTTCCATCACCTCTTCGACCTTCTCCTCTTCCTCCTCCTCTCTCTCCTCCACCTCCACGACCCATCACCCTTCCTCCACAAAGCCCACCAACCCCACAACCAGCACCCCCAAACCCATCCCTCATCCAAACGCAACCCCACCACACCCCTCACACCCACCCCCACCCCCTGTCAAACTCCACAAAGCCTTCACCAACACAACCCACGCCATCACAACCCTCCACCTCGCCCTCGACCAACTCAAATCCCGCGCCCCACCCGAGCTCGTTTTCGGAATGGGAATTGGAACGGGAATGCGTCAGGATGGAAATGGAGATGGAGACATACGCGGAAATATTGACGTTGACGTTGACATTGACGTTGACATGCACACCGCCACCACCACCGCCATCACTAAAAGCATCACCCCAACAACGTCCCCTAAGTCCAAGACCAAGTCCAAGTCCAATGCTAAGACCAAACCCAAGTCCAACCCCATAATCACGACATCCGCATCCCCATCCCCATCCCCATCCACTCCACCATCACCATCCCAACCGCGACCGCAGACGCAAACGCAAACGACAAAGACGAATACACGACCCCGGCTGGAAAGTGCAGTGGGGATGCCGTTACCTTTGACGACGACTCAGAAAAGGTCATCGGCTGTGTTTGGGACGGCGATGAAGGCGATGCTGGTGTTTGGGTGTGAGTGATGGGGTAGAGGGTTGATGGTTGATGTGATGCGGTGATGGGGAGGGTGATGGGGAGGGTGATGGGGAGGGTGAGGGTGAGGGTGAGTTTGGTGAGGTGAGGGTGGGGGGAAGGGAGGGAGGGGGAAGTGAGGGTGGGATGGGATTAGATTGAATAGAATGGAAGGTGATCGGTATGGATGGATGGCTTTAGGTAATCACGATTTTCTCGGATTTGAAATGTCATGATCAAGCCAAATAAGTAAATTATTCATGAGTTTTCTTCATTGGTTTCTTCTTCATCAATCACCTTGTCTCATGCTCCAAAGTGATTTGATGCCATTCCCGATTCCATCCTTGGCTCGTTATGCTATCCATCTTTTTGCAGATGTGGCTTGCATCTTTCAAAGTTCCGATTCACATCCTTCCGATCCTACTTCACATCCTCTCCTCACAGTCATACTTTGGGCGTTTGACTACTGCTACTCTCATTGCTCCCCAATTTGACTACTACTGATCATGACTTCCCATCCTCTCCGTCCCCACCGCGCACCGCTCTTTGTGAAAGCTGTGAAAGAAGGCATTGATTTCCTCGCTCAAGAGCCTGAGTCGGTACAACTCGTCCTTCTGTGCTTGATGGATTTTCATGCGGGTCGTAGATCATGAGTTGCGGCGTGTAAAAGGGATGCGGCTTGTGCATGAACGGCAGCCCCTTCCCGAAAAACAAGAGCCTGCAGCTTGCCCAATTCTGGAGTCTGTAAGCATTGATTCTGCGAGCCGACTGAAGCTCAACTTGATCGTGACGTATGCAGAGCTCTGCATATTTCTTGCCGCCAAGTTCTAATGGGTCAACTTCGATGTGATCTTCCGAGCAAACTTTCCCGTCCTTATCGCAAAGCTGGATCCCTGGCAAGGAACGGTTGTTGCTTTGGGACGCGTCCAAGACTGGGGTTTGTGAAAGCTTTCCGTACACGGCTTTGGATCCTTCGCACTTCTGATCAAGGAAAAGATGTTTGTTCCTGATCTTGATCGGCATGACGCCCTTGTCCTTCTCTGCATGCATGAAACCAAGATAAACAACGCCATCACCTTGGTTTCCCTCTCTCAGTTCCGCTTGACGTAGTTCAGGACGGACGATCGCGTGTAAGTCGTTTATAGACCATTTACACTTGTACGGAACCTTTTGATAATCTGGATTATCTCGAACTGCCCAGAGGATAATAGCCGGGGCGATGGCAAGGAGCTCCGGAATCGTAAAATCTACCAATTTATCAGCTTCTGTTCGAAACATAAGGATGCTTCTACAAGTTTACCATTGCCAACACGAGGGGCATAATTGGACTCGTTCAGGGACCATTCGAACGCTTCTACGCTTTCAGTGTAGGTAGGTCTTGCGCCTGCGTGAAGCTCTTTTTGACGATCATCGAACTTCTTGCGACGCTTCAGCTTTGAAACAATGCCCAGAGGCGAAGGAGAGCGAGATCTCTTTTGAGGGAGGGACATGTTGTTGAGTATAGATAATACCGGTTGTCAGCAGGATGTGGAAAGGCTGTTGCTTATACCACTTGGTGAAGAATGAATGTCTCGGGAGTCAAGGCATAGAACTGTGTGGCAGGGCGGAGTAAGAGATTGAGGCTTGAGATTGAAAGTGGGCGATCAAAGATGAGAAATGAACGTGCGGAAGGAGAGCGGGACGAATTGAAATCGAGTTGAGCTGGCGCTAGGCACAAAGCTTGTTGAGCCGGGGCAATGATTATGGGTTCAATTGTGTTTCAGGTCACAAAGCGTCCGCAACTCAGTGTGGTGACTTCGCAGAGCGATCTTGTCGGGTTGCTAGATGAAAGGTCGTCTGAGAGATCGTGAATTGAAAGTTTGGTGAAGACGGCGATGGTGTCAATATCAAGGTCCTTATCCTGTCCTTTGTCACGTTGATCTGCAAATGTCGTTGACGGTCGTTAAGCCCATTAGCACGCTGGCCAGTGATGAAATTTTATGGATTTTGAATATTATGGATCTGTTCTTCCACAAGCTGCGGTCAATCGCGTGGCTATGATGGTTGATAGGTGAGCTGTAGGACTGCATTCATCTGGAAGATCTGATTCTTTCTGACCTGATTAGTCATTCTAGGTGAGATGTAATGTTCGAATACTGAAGATCGAGAAAATGAGTATGGTCGTGAGGACACAGTGATCAGGGGAGTTGCAACCCTGCTCTATCGCTTGAACTCAACGAGGTCATGGTGATGATACATTTCTTTTCCAATGAGTAACCTTGTTCGGATTAAAGCTATCACTGAATTGTCTGATAACAATTTAAAGGGAGCTTCAAGAGCTGGCAGGCTGCAACGGCATTGATTAGCCATAGAGTTACTGCGAGGGCATGACACTCCGACGAGGGGAACAAGACTACTATCACATTGACTCGTGATTGTAAGTAAGATAGCTGACGCGCTTCCACGCATACAATGACAGAACTGCCTCCGGGATGTCACGAACCACCAAAGTCATGCCGCGAGACACCTTGCGTTCTTCGAGATGAGCGTGGAGAGTTCGGCTTATAACATCGCTCACAAAACACCTTCCCACAACGGCCACAGTGCGTGTGCTTCATAATCCTGTGAATGTCAGTTAGACATGAACTGAGGTAACAGCGAAGAGGCAAGACTGACCTCCAAGAATCGCACCGGGGGTTCTGACAATGAGTCCTTGGATCGACTGGCCCCGAACCAAACGTCACACCACAACCATGTCTCCCCTTATTTTGGCAGATCCTCTGGCCCTCTTCGAGCGTCTCCGCTGAGTGAAGAAGCCGGACAGACGGCGGTAGGCCTGCGAAGGGATCTGTGTTACGGGTCCTAGGCTTTGGCAAGAGTGGAGCAGGGCTGGAGAGGACTGGGTTAACGCCAGGACTGGCGAAAGACGACGTCATAGGGAAAGTGCCAGTCACAGCTATGCCCTGCTGTTGGGGATTGGGAGCAGCCTGATGAGGGGGCAAGAGTGCTCGGGACGGCTGCACCACGAAAGAACCAGACCAAGAACAACCAGGGAGTGTGCCGTGAGCATCATGTGACGCTGTAAAGGAAGAAGACGGCACTTCTCTAGGCTGTCTTAGTCGGACTTCGGATCGGCGACTAAGAAGAGGAGGGGAAGAAGGTCGACGCCAGTTAGGGGTAAAGCCGTAGATGTTTACAGGAACCCCTTGAGCGATCTGAACACTTGGCATCTGTGAACCCGAAGCTGGCGGCAAGAAGGCGTAAAGAGGAAGAGGACGAGAAGAGAGCGGTTCGTAGGGGGGGCCGTAGCTAGATGAGGTTAGTGGCTGGAAGAAGTATCTTTTAATATGATACTTACCTGGCAGCGCTTACACCGAGCCTAGGGTAGAAGGGAAGGGGAAGGAAGCTGCATGAAGAGGCCATCTTGTTGATGGCTTAAGGAGAGTAGGCAGAATAAATGTGCTGAACGTGAACTTGACTCAGGACGAAGCTCGATTGATGCTGAAGGTCGAGCAAGAGGGGATGAGTGGTCAAAGGAAAGGGCCAGGATGTTGCGAAAAGATTGGACAGAGGAAGGGAGCTAGATATAGCTGTAAGCTTGATGGAGGGGCACGGAGGGGTAAGCTTTGAAAGTCGCCCCCGGAAGTGTCGGTGCGAGCAAATGGCAGGAGCAAAGGCATGTGCTGTCCTGGCAGGCACGCAGTGCAGCGCAGAAGATGGAAGGCAAAGGTCGCGCACAACATCGTCAACTGTGCTAGACATCTACTATGTCCTAGCTTCTGGCGGATATGGGCAAGTAGCGATAGAGTGATGCTTGAGGGCATCAAAGGTTGACAGCAGAGTTAGTCAAGGCCATGATGGGCAATCGCTAGACGACACTGGTTTGCCTTGAGGAAGCAGCAGTGGCCATGTCGAAGCACAATCATGGCATCGTTTTATTGCTCATGCTTATACTGTGAGGCTGAACAGCTCTCTTGCTAAGACTTTTAAGCAGGATTGCGCAATCACAGAAGCTTCAATATTGATGGTCTGGAGGAATATGGCATTGGCTATACTGAAACAGATCTGAGGCATGCAAAGTGCTGGAAGTGCGGGGCAATTCCGCGTACTGTAGAGCTACTTCTCCAGCGTAAACCACAGGAGCCTTATCAGTTCAGGTAGCAACAGCTACGCCTCGTTTCAGCTATAATATCATGCCGTCTTGGGACTGTCTTCCAGTTGAAATCAGAGACAGGATCCTTGTTGACTGCTTTAGCGAGATTAACCTCACCATTACAAGCTGCCCAGTAGGTCATCTTATGAGGTACCGACGTGCCGATCACAGTCATCTCTCCCCTTTAGCTAAGTCTCGAGCAAAGATACCGGACAAAAATCGCAATCAATGAAGCCTTGCAACTAATCAGGGCAATTCCACGCGATCGGGACATCATGACCTCCATTTGTCAGCGGAAGCCCAAGGAGGCTGAGAAACTCCGGCATATGGGAGTGCGTGAGCAAACAGCAGACAAGAAGCAGCTCTCAGAGTCGTGCGAGACTGCAACCTTCTTGAAAACACTGCTTGCAGCGGTCAGCCGCGATGGAGGAGAACACCGCCTATCATGACAATCATTTAGTGGTGAAAGTGAGTTGGGCGACTCGGGCGAAGTTGAAGTTCTCTTGAATGTGGTCATGGGCTTGGATAGTCACGATGACAGCAAAGACAATGACGATGACGATGACAGCAGCAACCGTGAGGAGAGAGTAGAAAGTCTGATTGATCGGGTGCTTCAATATCGATGCTCATACATAGAAGAAGGGGTGTATACCTGTTTCCCTCGAACGCCACGCCTGCAAAACCATCATGATATTACAACCTCATTCTTCCTATGACCTCAAACCCAAGAGAAAGTTGGCACCACCTTTGCCTTCCCCATTCTGACCTTGACCGCCGCCCGCAAGATATGTGATGTTCGGGTTCTCTGCCAGTGCCGACGCAATATCCTTCTGTGTCTCGATTCTTCTGATCATGACCAAGCCATCACCCGACTTCGCAATAGCTCTGCTGATCGTGTCTGCTGCCTCGGCTTCACCCTCGGCTCTGATAACACTTGCTTGCCTCTCCTGCTCTGCCTTTTCCACGATGAAGCGTGCCCGCTCAGCCTCTTGCTGCGCAATTTGCTTGTCCTCCACAGCCTTTGTGAACTCTTTGCCGAAGGTCATGTGTGTAATAGAGACATCTTCAAGTGCGATGTTGAATTCCTGAGCACGCTTGAGTAGGTCGGCGCGGATGCGGTTGGAAACTGCTTCTCTTTGAGTGATGAGCTCGGCGGCGTCGAACTGAGCGACGATGGCCTTAAGGACTTCGTTGCCAATGGAGGGCAGGACACGCTCGTCATAGTCAATACCGAGATTCTATAGTGGAGCGCATGTTAGCTATGAATTCTTTCTTTTCACTCTCAAGTAGAGGGAGGCGACACGATGGTCAGAGGCAAATGACGAACCTGGTAAATCTTGGGCAATGCTCTGACTTCCGGACGATGCAAAACTCTTAGCGTCAAGCTGACCATTTGCAAATCCTTACTACCAGTAGTGGTTGAGATGTTTCTTGGCTTCGTCCTGACGTCGAAGATAATGCTCCGTTGCACCCATGGGATCAGGAAGTGTGTGCCTTCGTTCACGACAGTATCCTTAACACCAGAAAGTCTGTCAAAGATCACAGCTCTAGTGCCACCCTTGACATCGTAGATGGATTGCTGAGCAGCAAAGAAGCCAACAGCGGCAACACCAGCAAACTTGTAGACGTTTTGGAGGAAGCGCTCGGCAGCCATTTTGTTTATTGCTGTTGAGAGTGAATGGCCTTAGCTGTGTGAAGTGAGCGCAAGCTTTCGGAACAGCAGCTACGTGGAAGGCGGCCTTGGAGAGGGTTATACAATGACCGATTAATGTGTAGACTGGATTGCCTCTCTCACATGAGGCGAACTTCTGAGCTATGCCGGATCGGAGAAACTCGACCCGATGATTGGATCCTTGACTTCTATATAGAACGGCTTCCCGACGACAATCTTGAAGTCGAGCTCAGAGCAACGCCAAAGTCCAAATCTACCTCCAACACACTCTTTCTTCCCCTCCAACCAATTGTAAACAGTCACAATGGGTGGCGGCGGTGGTACACAAGGGAAGGTCCCTGGCCAGTAAGTGCGCCAGTCGCCGGAGACAAGACAAGCTCCTCTCCGCCACACCCATTGGGTTTCGCTTTTTAGTGCATGAGCTTTAGACACCTTGATCTCTTGCTAACACTCTTCTAGGTATATGGGCTGGTGGGGTAACATCGGTATGCCTCCCTGCCAACCTTAGTGATGTCCTCCACATCAACGCCAAGCACGATCGAGCTTCTTCACCTTCCGTTATGGTCGACCAATTCAGCTCAAACACTTACCAATCATCGTTATAGGCTCTCAACCTCAGAAGGGCATCACCACATATGGTCTCTCCCCCAACCGTCAGCGTCCGTTTGCCGGCGCTCTGAACGCTGCCGTTTTCAACACCTGGCGCCGAAGCCGTGGACAAGTTATGTACTGGGTCCCTCCTTTTGTCGCCGCTTACTTTCTTATGGACTGGGCTGAGAAGAGGTACGTTTGAAAAGCCGAGAGAGTAGCGGCTGAAGAGCAGGTGCATCACGTGTTGAACTTTGAGATGGAGAAATACAAATAGCGCGATGACTTTTCGGAATATCTGATGGCTCGATACTAATTGGTTTGCTTGTGTAGGAATCACTACCTTAACTCAAAGCACGGCCGTATGCACGAGACTGAGGGTGGCGGAGCAGCAGAGACCACTGGTATTTTGCCTGGAGAAGCAACCGGTGGCAAGGAGGGTGAGGGCACTGGTATGAAGGGTTAGATGGGTGAAGCAAGGTTGATATGAGTTTTCCGGCTGGAGAGTTGTACGATTCGATCATGCTCTTAAAGATACGAACAGTATTACAATCCTGTCACCCTGCTTCGATTCTGTACTCTGCATCATTTGCTTCGATTTTGTACTCTGCATCATTGATGTTAACAGCGTTTGTCTCTGCTCCTTCGAGTAGCGCCGTAGTTGTTGCCAATACCCGTAGATAAAGACTTGCCTAGAGTGTCTAGGTCGGACTCCGAAGACCTTTGCTGTAGCGAACCGTCCATTTGACACTCTCTGCTGCTTACTTCGTGCTGAGGCATCGTTGCCCATACGCCCTCAAAGCCCTGCGCGTCGGCCTTCTCGGGCAAAGCAGCCTGCGCCGTTGACGTCCTGATCCTTCCTAGCGACAGGCGACAGTAAAGTGCGCATCGTCGAGCGTCGAGTCTTGCATATTATCGCAGCATTCAATCGTAGCCATAACCTTCCTACCATCACAACTCACATCCCTCCCTCTTCCCTCACTCCCCACCAATCTCCCTCAACCCCCACCTCACCAACCCCTCCACCGCAACCATATCCCCCAACCTCATCAACACGCCCACGTCCACATTCAACGGACTATCCGGATTGGGGTCTCCCAGCAACCTCTGCACAGCCTCCAGCGTCGAGCTAAGCGTGTATGCAGGACTCCAGCCGTCTTTCAGCAGGTCGAGACAGATCTCGCCGGTGTGCGGGTGGATGTTTGCGTGGATGGGGACGGTAGGGGCGGTGAAGCGGACGGACGGAGGAGCGAAAGGGTAGGTTGGGGGGATTGTGAGGTGGAGGGTGAAGTGTGCGCCTGGTGCATTCAGGTTAGCTGGCGCGGCTTGGTCGTGGCGAGTGACTGCGAGATTAGGGTTATTCACCTTCATACGGCGTTCCTTCAGGTCCTGTCATCACTGCCTCCCACTCGAAGAGCGAGTCATCGTTTACTGGTCCTAGCTTGAGCAGCGCCGGGCTTGGATCCGATGCGTATTGTTGCAGCTCTTGGAGCAGGCGGCGCGTGGCTGAAGCTGTGGACTTGCTACTACTTGCCATCAATCATTTACGGCATTGATTTCGAGGTTCTTGGCATGCGATTGTTTGTCTCTGTGTTGGTTATCTCGTTGTGGCTGAAGACATAATAAGCCGAGGCACTTTCAGGCACATGAAACAGGATCAGCTGTTAGGATCAGCGGCGAGAGCAAGGCAGTGGGAGCAAGGTAAGCGGTAAGCACGATATATAGAGATCGAAACACGTTGTTTGGTTCATTACTATTATGTATCTAAGCCGTCGCCGTATGGGTATCATAATGTAAACCAGAAAGCCAACCCATTATTATTTCTTCCTCCTGTCGTGCTCCTGTTGCCTTTTGATCGTTCACTAACTGCAAGCAAGTCTTAATGACGGCGAGAAGCATTCTCAGCATCTGCCTGCCTCTGGATGTCGACCTCAGCACCCTGCATAGCATTAGTATTCGGTGGAACTAAAGATGGAGAGCAATTTCAGACATACGCGCTGGGTGGTCTTTCCCTGGTCGTGCAGCTGTTGGTAGTGTGCTTGGCCTGCCTTGTCGCCAGTCAGGCTGGAGAAAGCACCACCAACAGTCCCCTGAAAGCGATCGGCGGCGCCGCTGCCAAAGTCCGAAAGCTGTCCCTGGGCTTCCATAGCCTTGCCATGTTGGTTCTGGCGGATGCCTTCTTGCTTGAGTCCTTCAGCACCGAACATGGATCCGACCATTTCTTTTCCTGTGATGCGTGTCAGAATTCCGAGCGCAGGTACAATTCAAGGACGTACACATACCAGAGCCAAGAGTCTGGTTCCAGCTACCCTCCGAGCGGCGAGAGTCATCGGCTGTAACACCGCTCGCTGTTGCAGTCATGCCAGGAAGCTTGAGGGTCGCGTGAGAGGCATCGTCCTTGGCTTGACCTTCTGCCTTCTTGTTTTGGCCAGCGGCCTTATCGCTAGATGAGCCAGTGAGAGCTCCGAAAGCATTCTGAACCGCCCCAGTGGCAGAGTCCACGTAGGACTGGAGAGTAGATGGTTGGTCATTGTTGGAAGACATGGTGAAAGAGGATGTTTGGACGGCAGGAAGTGAGTTTGGTATAGTTATTCGGTATGTAACTGAAGTGTGCGACCGAGAATGCAGACAAGACGAGACTGAAGATGCACTTAAGTTTATACACTGCATGTTCTGGAAGCTGGCTTGGTTAACAAATGTCAACAAACCGGGACACTCCGACGTCATGTCGATCAGGGTCATCCAGCCACATTCTGAAACCTGGCGGGGTTCAGTGATCTAAGAAGTGCCACCCTCGCGGCAAGCTGTCTTGATATAGTGGCAGAACCTAGTCATTGCACGTAGATGACTTCACGTCAAGCATGTCACAGTGCATCTTTCCATTCTTCTGTCTCTTGCGTTGTTACTCGGGCACAGCCTCGGGATGTACTGAAAGAGTCGTAAAATGCGTCCCTCTAGATGAGTAGTATGTCGATGTGGTGATATTACTGCGCAGTGGTTGCTCGTGCTTGATCTGTCCTCGTGCCACACATTGTAGGGTTTGGGAATCATTGAAACGTGACTTCCATGGTTTTGACGTGGGTTAAAACATCAGTGATATGCGATCGCGCTACAAGCCTAACATAGCTAAGGCAAGCTCGAGGTTCACTATACTGGTCTTCCCGAGATTCGGTCTGACAGGATACTCCTATGGAACAGTACCTGCACAATAAACTCAAGCTATTCTTGCGGCCGCAGAGACAAAACAGACAACAGACGAAGTTGCAATCTTGATGTCGCTTTGCTTAGACTCGACTCAACGCGGGGATCTTTGATCAATGTGCGCATTCTCGCGGTCATACTGTCTCTGAACCGTGCCTCATATCCGAATTTGCCATACAGGTCCAGTAAGTACTCCGAGAGTGGCTTTCAGACTCTCCCTGGTACCATCCGTAAGTGCCGAGTGTGTATCGGTTGTCATGTTTGATTGAAAGAAAGACAAATGGGCCAGTCGTCCGTACAAGCACAAGCTCATGCCATGTTTCGGGTAAAGGTAGACAGCGATGAGCGGCGTCGTCTTGTTTGGACCCTACACTCAGCATGCACGAGCATGAGAAGCTGACGTTGGATTTGGTTGTTCGACGAGATTGAGAGCACTAGATCATTGTATCAGGAGACGAGACGAGCATGCCAGCATATTGAAGTGGACCCAGCTGTTCTGAGGCTATTCTCGAACCCGATGAGGCTGACCTGAACGTTGAAAGCACTTTAGCCGTGTTTACCCGATCAAATGGCGGTCACATGGTCCTCAGGCCATGGCGTTTCTATCATCGTGCAGCTGGCCCATTGGAGTTTTTTGAAAAGACAGTCTTCACCCCACTACTTCCTCTTCTCTTCTTCCGTCGCTCAAGAAGCACTTCGCCATTCTACACAACTCCCACAAAAGGCATAACGAATTACTATACACAATGTCCGACGTATGTTGCGCCCCGCGACCACCCCGCGATCGTACCCCGCACCATGCATGCTTCATCGAGATCAAGGCGGCAAAGAGTGCTAACACATCAAGCAGAACCCTTCCTTCGTCCTCAACAAGCCCAATGAGATCGTTTACGAGGACCGGGCCATCCCCAAGATTACCAACCCTCGCGATGTCATCGTCGACGTAAAGTGGACTGGTATCTGTGGCTCAGATGTGAGTAAACAATCGTGTTTCGGACTCGACGAATGTTGATGAAGAAAAGGTTCACTACTGGGTGCATGGAGCGATTGGCCAATTCGTCGTCAAGGACCCTATGGTTCTCGGCCACGAGTCCTCTGGTCTTATCAAGGAGGTCGGATCTGAAGTCAAGCACGTCAAGGTCGGTGATCGGGTGGCCATGGAGCCTGGTCAACCATGCCGTTACTGCGACCGCTGCAAGGCTGGCAATTACAACCTCTGTCCCGATATGGCTTTCGCCGCCACGCCTCCATACGACGGTACCCTCTGCCGCTACTACAAGCTCCCTGGCGACTTCTGCTACAAGCTCCCTGAGAGCATGACTCTAGAGGAAGGTGCTGTTGTTGAGCCTCTTGCCGTTGGTGTCCACATCACCAAGCAAGCCGGAATTCGCCCTGGACAAAGCATTGTAGTGTTTGGTGCCGGCCCTGTTGGTTTACTTTGCATGGGTGTCGCCAAGGCCTTTGGTGCTGACAAGATTGTCGCTGTTGACCTCAACGAGGAGCGTCTCAAGTTTGCGAAGAGCTACGCTGCAACCGACGTGATCGCTCCGCAGCGCGAGAGCGCTGAGGACAGTGCGAAGCGCATCATCGAGGCCGCTGGGCTCGGTGACGGTGCCGACGCTGTCATTGACGCAACAGGAGCCGAACCTTGCATTCAGACCTCTATCCACATCTTGAAGACTGGTGGTACCTATGTTCAGGGTGGTATGGGCAAGTCTGACATCACCTTCCCCATCATGGCTATGTGCACGAAGGAGATTACCTGCAAGGGCAGCTTCAGATATAGCTCCGGTGACTATGCCGATGCTGTCAGCCTTGTGGCCAACGGAAGGATCAGTGTCAAGGAGTTGATTACAAAGAAGGTCGACTTCAAGGACGCTGAGGCAGCTTTCGAAGAAACCAAGGCAGCCAAGGGAATCAAGACCTTAATTGCTGGTCCAGCGTGATCATTTTGATAGGCGAAGGATGATAAACATGCATTCCAATCGTCTCATGTAAAATACGATAGAATACAAGTAAAACCCAAACAGCTTCAAAACCCAAACAGCTTC
>Ga0068629_1000402_pt1 | contig 12551 bp, 7 predicted proteins | sample InSIn3gowninarea_FD_77432 | JGI IMG/M metagenome (GOLD analysis project Ga0068629, IMG submission 77432) | Clean room microbial communities from NASA Spacecraft Assembly Facility at Jet Propulsion Laboratory, Pasadena, California, USA -... ...
ATTTTTAAACTTTCTTGTTTTCATGTTTTCATAATTTTGAGGTTTTATATATGATGTTTGATTATTTTTTTCTAAATAAACATAATTTTCTTCACTTTCATAACCTGCATCAGCTATAATATTTTGATACTTAGCCGGAAGGCTTTCGCCTAATTTTGTTAAGAATGGAATTAAGGTTAATTGATCAGATCTTTCACTAGAAACATCTAAACCCACTATATATTCACCTTCAACAGCTATTTGAATATTATATCCCGGTTTCAATTGAGCATTTCTCATATGGTCATCTTTCATATGCATAAATGTAGCATCTGTGTCTGTTTTAGAAAAACTATTTCTTCCATCAAAAAGAGAATTATATAAATCATATTTAGATTGTTTTTCCAAATAATTCTCTGTTATCTCTATTAGTTTTTGTATTTCAGTTTTTCTTTTTCCTTTACCATGAACAAACTCTATATTTAGTGACAATTTCAAATCTGTTAGAAAGTCTAAAATATCTTTAAGTAATTTAACTTTAGACATATTTTTTAAAACTAAAAAATTACAACTAAATTTTCTTTCTATAATTTCAACTAATTTATTTATCTTTTCACTTAAATTTAACTCATTTTTACTTACTGGATTTTTCCATACAAAAGTATACTTATTAGCATAAGCCTCTATTTTAGTACCATCAATAAATACATTCTTAAATTCTAGCTCACCAATCTTATACAAATTATCAATAAATTGATAAAATAAATCTTCTAGAACTGGCGCTAGCCTCTGAGTTCTAAATCTTGCTATGGTATTATGGTCAGGAGCTTTAAATCCTTGCAATAACCACATGAAATTTATATCTCTTTTACAAGCTTGTTCAATTTTTCTGCTTGACCAAATATCATTCATATATGAGTAAACTAATATTTTAAATAGGATTTCAGGTGGAACTACAGGATTTCTCCCTATCGGGGAGTACGCCTCGTATAATTTTGTATAGTTTAATTCCTCCGTAATTAGGCTTAGTAGTCTTACTGAATCATCCTCTGGTATCAATATATCAAAATCTATCGGTAATTTTAATTGATAATTTTCTGAGATTTGGGAATAATTTTTATGTACAGTGAGGTTTTTCATACTTTAATTGTACGCAAAAGGGATGAACTCTATGTGAGTTCATCCCTTCCTTTTTGTGGAACTGTCTTTTTATTTTGAGACAGCCCCTTTTTATAATATTTTAAATATTTTTATTTATCAAAGAAACGCATTATTTCATCTGTATCTTTTCTTTTGCTTGGAGTTGGATGTCCATCTTCATAACCATAAACAATAAGAGCTGCTACAGTTTCATCTTCTGGTAAATTCACTATTTTAGATATAGATTTTTCATCTATAACACCCATTATACATGTTCCAACACCTTTTGCATGTGCTGCTAAACAGAAAGTTTGACAAGCTATACCTGCATCAAATACTTCCCAAACATTATTTTTTGTAGTTGCGTATTCATCTCCATTTTCATCCATTTTCCCACTTTTGCCTTTTACAAAGCTTAATACAGCTACACCTTTTGCATTTTTTAATGTATCCATATTATAAACAAATCCATTAACACCTTCATTTGCTAATTCTTTTATTACTTCTTCATCATCAACTAGAGTGTATCTTGCTATTTGATAGTTAACCCATGATGGAGCCCATTTTGCTATATCTACTATTTCTCTCATAAGTTCTCTATCTACTTTTTCATTTTTAAACTTTCTAATACTTCTTCTTTCTTTTATCATAGTTATTGCATCCATTTTTACAGCCTCTTTTCTTATCTTGTTTTTATTATTTTATGATAATAATTTATATTATATACAATACTATATAACGCAACAAGTACAGACATTATTAGCCATATGTATACATTTACTTTTCACAGTCATCATAAAAATCTATTGTCCCATAATCAAATTTTTTATTGTATTTCTTACCCCATTCGCCTAATTCAAATAATATGGGTGCTAGAGATTTTCCTATTTCTGTAAGTGAGTACTCCACCTTTATAGGAACTTCATCATATACTTTTCTTTTAATTAATCTATTTCTTTCCAATTCTCTAAGTTGTCTAGTTAAAACTCTTTCATTTATATTTGGTATTTTTCGCTTCAATTCTCCATATCTTATATTTTTATGTATCCTTATTTGGTGTATGATTAGAGCCTTCCACTTTCCCCCTATAATATCCATCGTTAATTCTACATTACAATGAAATACTTTCTTGTCCATATTTAAACTTTCCTCTCTATTAAAATCTATGTAGTAATTTATATACCACTTATTTCATCCTTAATTATTCATATAAATATACGTTCCTTCTGTATATTTATATTATCATATATATTTAAAGCTATAATACCTCTTAAATTAATAATTTTATGTTTATAAATAAAGAAGGCTAATCACAAATATAATTTGTGGTAGCCTTTAAATTTTAGTTTTATATTAATTTATTACTTTTTAGATTTTAATATTGATATAATTTAGTATCTGCCCAAGATGTAAAATCCCCTACTAAGTTTCCATCTACATCATCTGCAACTAAAACAAGTTCTTTAACTCCTGCAACATCTAAAGCTACATATTCTGCTGGAGTATTTGTTCTAATTACGTCTGAAGTATATACTTCCTTTCCATCTGCAAATATTCTAAATCTTATAGTTGTACTTCCTAAATTATAATTTTTATCAGTTCCTAAATATGTTGTAAAGTATTTATAATCTCCTCCAAGGTTATATGATATTTCTGCATTTGTAGCAGCACCAATTCCCTTATCAAATATTTTTACTTCTCCATCAACATTAAGTTTTATCTTTTTAGTTGTACCAACTGCCATATCCTTCACGACTGTTCTCCAACCAGTTTTAGCTGATACCCAGTCCATATCTGATAAATAAGTACTTTCATCATAAACTACAATTTTTCTATTTTTTGTAGTTATATTTGAATCACTGTCTTTTACTTCATAAGTTACTGAGTGTTGCCCTGCTTTATCTGTTGAGAATCCACCATCATTTACTATTATGCTTGAAGTTATATCCCCATCTTCTTTGTCATTTGCAATAATGCCGTTCATTAGGTCAAGTTTACTATTTTTCTTAATAAACATGAAATCAGCTTTTTTACCTAGGTTGTAATTTTTATTTTCTATCGTTATAGTTGGTTTAGCATTACTTGTAGTTAACTTAGCATCTGCCCAATCGGCATGGTCTGCAGTATTTCCATTACCACTATCAGTTACTATTAATTTTAATTCTTTTGCATTTTTAATATTTACTTTAACATATTTTTGTTCATCACTACTTTTCATTAATTCACTATTGTATTTTTCTTCTCCATCAACTAAAACTTTGAATATAATAGAAGAATATTTACTGTCTTTCATAGCTTGGTCTACACCTATATAAGACTCAAAATAATCATAATTATTACCAGTTAAATCATATACCATTTCAGCATTAGCATGTAATCCAAGACCTTTATCATAAGTAACTATTTTATCTTTTCTAGTAAGACCTATTACTCCATTATCTATACTTTTATCTTTTCTCATAGTTCCCCAGCCATTTTTTGCAGACTTAGGAGTTAAATCACTTAAGTAATCTATTTGACTTACTACATTAACTTTTGTTTTACTTGTAGTTTCACTGCCATTAGAATTTAATATGCTATAAATTATTTCATATTGACCACGTTTAGTTACATCTATATTACTGTATTTTACTTTTACATTATCTGTTACATCATTACCTTTAACATCTTGTGCTGTTACATATAATTTTTCATCAAACTTTTCATTTAATGATAATGTTACCACTGGATTGGAAGCTATTGAAGAATCTAAAGAACTTAACTGGATGCTATCTAATGTATTTAATTTTTTATCGTAAGGTGTAATAGTATATAGATGATTTTCATCTAAATTTACATCTATATCTGTAAAGTTAGATTTTCCAGTGAAACCTATATATTTTCCATCTTTACGTATTTCATATCCTAATAAATCATTTTTATTTTCTTCATTTATATCAAATGATAATTTTAAGTTTTGACCATTGCTAGTTTTAGTTACATTTACTTTTGTATCATCCGTAAATCCACTTCCCTTATAATGCAAAGCAGAATCATTTAAAAATTCTATTCTTTTATCAGGTTTTGGATACTTAGATAATTCTTCTTTTACTTCATTACTTACACGTATACCATGTCTTGCAAAAAACTCTGTTAAATCTAATCTTAAAGCATTAGAAGCCGCTTTCACCCAAGATCTATATATATCTTCTCTATTTTTATTTCCAAAGTTATTTTCTCTAAATTGTTTTTCAAATTTAGGATAGAAATTATTGTCATATATTTGTAACTGCCATAGTGGAGCTAATTGTGCTAAATGAGTACTATCTGCAGTATTATATAATTGATTTTGTGAATAATCATCTAATCCAACTTTAGGATATGTATTGTTTTCCCATATATTTTGTTGAGTTATTCTTGTTTCATTCCCTTCTAAAGATTGAAAATATAGTGGAAGGATATTATTAGTAACCTCAGCTATTGTTCTTCCAGATGTATCAAGATTATGGCCTAATTCGTGAATAATTCCCCAACCTCTAGCAGCACTAAGTATAACATCTTGATTCGCAGGTCTTATACCTATTACACCATTACCTGCATTCATAAATGCTCCACCTGTAAGGTTTTTAGTAGTATTTATTATTCTAAAATTGTAATCGCAGTGGAGGTCACTAGAATTATCAAATCCCCAGAATTCCATAGCTAAAGCTATTGTTTCATCCCATTTTTCGGCAGTATATTTAGGAGTTTTATTATTGGCTTTATACCACTCGAGAGCTGTTGTGGCTTTAACAAAATTTAATGTTTTATTTGAGCTAATATCAAACATATCTGGTACTGAGTTAGGGTTTTCTTTTACCTTAGCAACATATTCTTCTAACTCTTTCATTATTTCTTTATCATCAGTTTCACCTAATTTATATACTGGACACTTCTCTGCACCAACTATTCTTATCTTAGGAGCTCTAGATTGTTTATCACTAGAGTAATTAGTAAAATATAACCCTCCACCTAATGTAGTACCTTCAGGTATTGGATCTGAGCTTGTATTATATTCTGGTATTGTTATTATATTTTTACCTTTCTTCAAGTTGAATTTAGTTGAGCTACCGTGTTGATTTAATATTTGTTTATATATAAGTATTGGTACCGGTTCTCCATCTTCAACATCGACATATACTGTTATTTTATCTCCTGGTTTTGCTCTATACCCTGTAGCTTGCCAGTCTTGGAAGTTCCAAACTTTCTTTTGTGAAGATTTGCTTACAGAATCTCCTCTTCTTTCTAACTCAAATGAATTTTCACTTTGAGGATTAGAAATTAAATCCTTTGCTAAATCTATATCTTCTTTAAAATCATTATATAAAGGATGATTTTTAATTTCTTTTTCAAAAGCTTCTATTTTTTCTGCACTATTAAATTCTTCACTAACTTTACTCATTGTTCCATCAGTAAATAATTCATCTACTTTATTAGATAACCTATCTTCTTTATAGAATGATATTTCATTTAAAGTTGCCCAATTTTGATCAGATTTTACAAATTTAAATTTAAGCCTCTTAAATTCTGTTGGATTAAATTTAGCTTCTACTTGTCCTGTAGTTTTATTGTGTGTACCTGTTGCAACTAATTCATATGTGTCACCTTTAGAAGTTTTTGATGCATATATTTCAAATGTTTCAGCAAATCCTTTACAATCAGATTTTCTTGCACCATAAACTACTCTGTTTATAGTAATTGGCGTTTTGAACTGCACTTCAACTTCATTGTTAAAAGTAATACTATTACCTTTATTAGTTTCCCAATATGTATCTAAATTTCCATCTGCAGCAAAATTAATAACTTGACTAGCATAATGACCTGCATTATTCTTTATTGAAGCTATATTAGATAAAGGAACTCTAAATAATTCAGAATAAGCTTCATTATCATAATTTTTAAAACTTTGAGTAGTTGCTACACCTGCTTCTATCTTGTTTTTAGTTATTAATATTTTTGCATTTTCTAAATCTTCTTTATATAATTCATATAATGGATGTGATTTTACTTCTTCTTCTAAAGTATTAATCTTTTCTATAGAATTAAATTCTTCACTTACAGCATTCATATTAGAATCGATAAATAATCTATCTATTTTATCAGATATTGGATCTTCTTTATAGAACCAAAATTCTGATGCACTTGCCCAATTATTATTAGCCTCTACAAATACAAATTTAATTTTTTTTGTATTTATAGTATTAAATTTGAACTGCATCATCTCTCCTGTTGATGAATGTTCTCCTGTACATACTAATTTGAAATCTTTATCATCTCCTGTTATAGACGAATAAATTTCAAACTTAATTGGGTATCCTTTTCCTTTAGCTGAATCTTGCCTTGGTGCATATGCAATTCTATTAATTGATTGAATTTCATTAAATTCTACTACAACCTCATTTTTAAAGATATCACTATTTGGCTTTCCTGTCTCCCAATGGGTAGAAGGATTTCCATCTATAGCCTTTGTTATAGCACTTGATGCATATTGACCTCCATTATTAGATATTGATCTGATATTTTGTGTGTCTACTCTAAATTTTGCATTATACTCTTCAAAATTACTGTTTTTTTGTAAAGTAAATTGTGTTATTTGAGCTTTATCTACTACATTTTCTTGTACAACACTAGTTGTTTCTTTTAATACTTCATCTGCAAATACATCGATTGCTGATGCAATATTTGTAGCTATTATTGATACGGCTAGTACTTTAGATATTTTTTTCTTCATTAATATTCTCCCTTTTAACTCCTATAAAATTTTTCTAGGTTTGCTAATATGTTATATTTTTCACATGCGTTTTAATTATACATACTTTTTATTTGTTTTCAAATAGTTTTAAAAAATATTTGAAATTTTCTTTAAAATAAATATAAAAATGTACAATCTCTTGCATTCTTGAATTATTTATTCCAAACATATTTATTTTATATTATTTGGGTTTACTTTTACTTAGTTAGATTTTGTTTCACTATAATTTCCACAAAAAAAGTAAGTATGCACTTTTAAGTGTATACTTACTTAAATAAGACTAATCTTTCATTATTCTCATAGCATTTAGTACTGCTAATATTGCTACTCCAACATCTGCAAATACTGCTTCCCACATATTTGCCATTCCCATAGCTCCAAATACCATTACTATTACTTTTACTCCTAAAGCAAATATAATATTTTGCCATACTATTTTATAAGTTTTTTTAGATATTTTTATACCTTCTGCTATTTTACTTGGTTCATCTGTCATTATAACTATATCTGCTGCTTCTATAGCTGCATCTGATCCAAGTCCACCCATAGCTATACCAACATCTACACGAGCTAGCACTGGTGCATCATTTATACCATCACCAACAAATGCAATCTTTTCTTTTTCATTTCTATTAACATATAGCTCTTCTATTTTCTCTACTTTTTCATTTGGTAATAAATTAGAAAATACTTTATCTATCTTTAATTTTTTTGCCACTGACTCAGCAACTTCTTTATTATCACCTGTTAACATTACTGTTTTCTTAATGCCTTGTTCTTTTATAGCTTTTATAGCTTTTTCACTATCTTTCTTAATCTTATCAGCTATAACTATATAACCAATAAACTTGTTATTTACAGCAACATAAACTACTGTTCCAACTTCAGTATTATTTTCTATTTTTATATTATTAGCTTTCATTAATTTTTCATTACCAGCTAATATAGTGTTATTTTCATATTTTACTTTTATACCGTGAGCTGCTATTTCTTCATATTGCTCTATTTTATTTAAATCAACTTGCTTATTGTAGTATTTTAAAATTGATTTTGCTATAGGGTGATTTGAATTAGCCTCTGCTATAGATGCAAATTTTATTAATTCTTCTTCAGAAACATCTACAGCTTTTATACTAACAACATCAAATACACCTTCTGTTAAAGTACCAGTTTTATCAAATACAACTGTATCAACATATCTTAAAGCTTCTAAATAGTTACTACCTTTTATAAGGATACCATTTTTAGATGCCACACCTATTCCACTGAAATAACTTAATGGTATAGATAAAACTAATGCACATGGACAAGATACAACTAAGAAGATTAATCCTCTATGTACCCAATCACTAAACACTGCACCTTCTATAACTAAAGGTGGTATCACAGCTAAAAGTGCTGCTAATGTAACTACTACTGGAGTATAATATCTTGAGAATACTGATATAAAGTTTTCTGTTTTTGATTTTTTACTACTAGCATTTTCAACCATGTCTAATATTTTAGATACGGTTGATTGTGAAAAATCTTTAGTTACTTTTACAGTTAATAAAGCATTTTTATTAATAAATCCAGATAATAGCTCATCACCTTTTTTAACACTTCTAAGTACTGATTCTCCAGTTAATGCAGATGTATCAACCATCGAACTTCCTTCAACTATCACACCATCTAAAGGAACTTTTTCCCCTGGTTTAACAACTATATAATCACCTATTTCTACCTCTTCAGGGTCCACGACTTCAATCCCACTACCTACCTTTAGATTAGCTACATCTGGTCTTATTTGCATTAATTCAGATATAGATTTTCTTGATTTTCCAACCGCTAATTCTTGTAAGTATTCACCTATTTTGTAAAATAACATAACTCCAACTGCTTCTGAGGCTTCTCCTGTTCCAATAGCACCTATTGTTGCCACAGTTATTAAGAAGTTTTCATCAAATACCCTACCTCTTGTAATATTTCTAAATGCTTTGTATAAAACATCTCCACCTATTATTACATATGATGCTATAAATACAAATATTGAATAGCTAGTTTCTTGTCCTGTCATTTCTTGATAGAAAGCAAACATAAATACTAAAGCACCGATAATTAGCTTAATTAATTTTAATTTTTCACTATTTAATGAGAATTTTGCTTTCTTTCTAGTTTCTTTTACAGCTTCTGTTTTTACTTTTTTAGTAGTAACTGTAGCTGCATTAAGATTTATATGATGTTTTTTATCATTATTAACTTGTATATCAAGTCCTGGCTCTATTGAATCAATTTTTGCTATTACTTGTTTTATTAAATCTTCTTCATTAGCATTAGAATTTATTTCTAGTGATAACTTTTTATTTACAAAATTTAAATTGCTATTTACTATTCCATGTATTTTTGATACTGTATGGCCTATTTTCTCTGCACAGTGTGCACATGTTAATCCACCTAAGATAAGCTCTTTTTTATTATTTTGCTTTTCTTTGTTTATTTCTACTTTATTTGTAGATACTCTTCTTACTTTCTTCTCCACAACTTGTATATCAAGTCCTGATTCTATTGAATCTATCTTTGATATGACCTTTTTTATTATTTGTTCTTCATTACAATCAGAATCAAATAGAACAGTTAACTTCTTATTTACAAAGTTCATATTACTATCTATTATACCGTCTATTTTTTTTACACCTTTTTCGATTTCTTCTGCACAATGAGCACATGTTAAACCGCCAAGAACAAAATCCTTCTTTACTAAAACCTCTGTTGACATTTATCTCCCCCCTAAATATTGTATACTCCTCAATATAATATGTGAACAATTATTCATATGTTCTTATATTCATATAATACTTTCTTTTTTGTTATTTTGCAATATTAAATTTACAATTTTTATCATTTTTATTATTAATCCTTTAATATACAACTTTAAATAAAGTAATATAACTCTTAAAATATACTTACTAAATAATTTTTAAAAAAGGTCTATGTATGTTTATGTAGAATACTAATTACTTAAACACTAAATTATTTAAGGAGTAATTTTATGAAATTTTCTTTAGTATATAAATTTGTAATACTCTTAAGTATTATAACTTTCGTAGCTTTATATTATAAAAGTTATGGATTTTCTTTAAGCATATACTCATTTTTATTTATAATTATTTGCTTGATAATGCTAGGTTTTTATATAAAGTATAATAAAAAAACTTAACAAGAAGTTGAATTTATTTTTAATTAAAAAAGAGAGTAGTAATCCATAAAATTACTACTCCCTTTTAATTACATCATTATCTCATGTATATTATTAATCTCTATATTTTTATCAGCTATAAGATTTTCTACTTTTTCTTTATCTTCTTTGTTACAAAGCCATGATAAACCACATCCAGCAGAAATTTGTCTAGGTACTGGAATTAGCCTTCCCGGTACATTTTCACTCTTACAGGCTTTCTCCATTGCCATAGCCCCCGTTGTTGTGTTAAATGTAACGATTAATCTTAATTGTTTTTCTCTCATTTTCTTTCCTTCCTTGAAACCTTATTTTTAATTTATGCTTGATCTTGGTAACTTTCAGCAATTTCTTTAACTGCTTTTATGGCAGTGTCTATTTCTTCTTCCGTATTATAGTGAGAGAAAGAAAATCTAACTGCACCTTGTTCTACAGTATTCATTGCTTTATGCATAAGTGGTGCACAGTGAGCTCCTGGTCTAGTTGATATATCATATACAAAACTTAACTCATCTGAAAATAATGCTGAGTCTATATTTCCAACATTAAAAGCCACAATAGCTGCTCTTTTATTCTCAAAGTTTCCAAAAATTTTAATATTTTTTATATCTTTTATTCCATTGTAAAATCTAAACATTAACTCTTCTTCTCTTCTTCGAATATTATCTATTCCTTCTTGTTTTAAATAATCTAGCGCTGCATTAAGACCTGCTATGGCATGTCCATTTAAAGTTCCTGCTTCTAAATGAGTTGGCATTTCTACTGGTTGAGTTTTTGAGAAAGTATTTACACCACTTCCACCAACTTTTAATGGTTTAACATATATTCCTTCTCTTACACAAAGCCCTCCTGTTCCCTGAGGTCCCAAAAGTCCCTTGTGACCTGTGAAACAAAGAATATCAATATTCATATCTTGCATATCTATTTCAAATACTCCTGCACTTTGCGAAGAATCTACTATGAATATTAAATTGTATTTCTTAGCTATTGAACCTATTTTCTTCAAATCTAGTACATTTCCAACAAGATTTGATGCATGAGTACATATTATAGCCTTCGTATTATCTTTTATTAATTTTTCAAAATCATTGTAATCTAAATTTCCATTCTCATCACAATCTACAATAGATAAATCCATACCTTCTTCTTGTAACTCATATAGGGGACGAAGAACAGAATTATGCTCAAGTGCTGTAGTTATTGCATGATCTTTGTTAGTTAATACTCCTTTTATGGCTGTGTTTAAACTTTCTGTTGAATTAGACGTAAAAGCTACACGTGACGGATTTTGTAGATTAAATAAATCTGAAATCTTTTCTCTAGTATCATAAATTACTCTAGATGCATCTAGAGATGCAGTAGTAGCCCCACGACCAGCATTTCCCATATGTGTCATGGCTAATACTACTGCATCTATAACACATTGAGGTTTTTTAATAGTTGTAGCTGCATTATCTAAATATATCATTTTTCACCCTCTCCTTTAGTCAATATTCTCTGCAAATTTTACTTCTTCTCTAAAAAATTCTCTTATAAATTTAATAAATTTTAAAGCCGACTTTGATATATACATTTCTTTATTTCTCACTATATATAAATTTCTATACATGCTCATTCCTTTAAAATCAAAGGCTAAAACCTTTTGATCTTTTATAAAATCATCTGCTGCTACATTTGACATGATGGAAATTCCCATATTATTTTGTACAGATCTTTTTATTGATTCTACAGAATTTAATGTAGCGATTACATTTAAATTTTTACTTTCAAAATTATGGACGTTTAAAAGCTCTTTTATTTCTTTTCTTGTTCCCGAACCTTCTTCTCTCATAATTATTGGTTCTTTTAATAAATTATTTATATCAAAACCTTCTGATTTCATTTTCAAATACTTCTCATTTACTGGAGTTATTATTACAAGTTTGTCTTTGTAAAACGGTTCAAATACTAAGTTAGAATGTTCAACTTTTGTACCAACTAGCCCAACTTCAATTTCTTTTTTTATAATTTTATCTATAACTTCACTAGAGTCTCCCTGTAATATCTTAAATTCCACATTATTTTTTTGTCTGTATCTTGGTAAAACATCTGGTAATATATATTGTTCTGGAATACTTGATGCTCCGAGAGTTAATAAGTTATTATCTTCTGTTTTAACATCAAATTCTTGGAATATACTCTCTTGCAGACGAAGTATTTGTTTTGCATAAGTGTATAATTTTTTTCCATCTTCCGTTGGATGTACATCTTTTGTCGTTCTGATTAGAAGTTGTGAATTCAACTCCCTTTCCAATAAAGAAATATGAGAAGATATTGTTGGCTGTGTTAAAAATAATTTATTAAAAGAACCAATAATTATGAGAGAAGAAGGTTCGGGAACAAGAAAAGAAATAAAAGAGCTTTTAAACGTCCATAATTTTGAAAGTAAAAATTTAAATGTAATCGCTA
>Ga0068629_1000403_pt1 | contig 12541 bp, 15 predicted proteins | sample InSIn3gowninarea_FD_77432 | JGI IMG/M metagenome (GOLD analysis project Ga0068629, IMG submission 77432) | Clean room microbial communities from NASA Spacecraft Assembly Facility at Jet Propulsion Laboratory, Pasadena, California, USA -... ...
CATGCAGGTGCACATGTGTGCTTGGGGGGGGCTTGGGCGGGGCTTGGGGGGACACCTGCATGTGGTAGTCAAAAGACAGGAGCAAATTTACCAGAAACACAAGTGTCGTGGTGACAGCATGGTGAGTAATGTATTGCATCTGGCTTGCTTGTGGCCTTTCGGGCAGACACGGAAGAGTAAGAATGAGCAACAGGACGATGAAGCCATATGCAGCTGGCAAGAGGAGCTGACAGACGTGACACAGGCACGAATTGCAGCCATCATGAACAGCACAGAGTGCACTTGCAGATAGAAGTGCAGGTATTTGTATGATATGTGCACACTCTGTCTGCCAATACGCAGAAATGACGACGCCCCAAGAGAGCGCATGCCAGATTCCAGGAAGAGGAGCGCAAGGGTGAAATTATGCCGACCAAAAATGTCTTGAGCAGGATCATACAGCAGTGTTGCAGCTGACTGGTGGGAAGGGAGTGCTACCTGATGCGCCAATAGCTGCTGACCAAGGGCCTTCACTGCAGCTTCCTCCTCCAGCTTCTGGCGAGCTTCCAGCTTCTGAATCCGTGCTGCTCGCTGCTCAAACTCACGTTGCTCGTGCTGCTTTGCCTGAAGGATTATGCATAGACAGCCTTTCCAACTGCCCTGATTATGGCATACTGCCTCTTTAGTTTTGGAACAGACTTGGCAGGTCTTGGTCACAGAAGGTGACTCCAAGGCAATGACATTTGGCATAAGAGGTGTGTGTGAGCAGCTGCACAGCAGATCTGGCTGCAATGCAAGGCATGTCTTTTTTGGTTGTTTTGGTCTGCCACATAAGGATTTTCGCCTGAATGGGCTTGGTCACTTGAGCTTGGGCTGACAAAGACAATAAGAATGTGCAAAAGCTAAGCAAAATATGTTGGCAGTTGGCAGCAACACAGATGGCAGTCGGCAGCAACACAGCATAAACTTAAAGAACTACCTCAGCTTTTTGGCGTGCTTCTTCACGCCGAGCCTTGAGTGCCTCAAACTTGTTGCGCTTGCGGAAGCGAATGCTGTTCTCAGCTTCCAAGCCGCTTCCGCTGGAATCCCCGCCATTGCTGCTGCAGCTTCTTGGCAGCACACAGCATGCTGAGCTGCTGCTCACCAATCCCGGGGTGCAGGGCTGCCCCTGCAGCAGGCCCTGTTCTGCCCCTGGTGTAGTGGGCTGTGCATGCTGTTTTCCCTGCAGCCCTGAAGCTGCATGCTCTGCTTCAAGCCTTGCTTGACTGATCACAAGGTCGCCAGGCCTGTGATGCTGTACACAAGCAGCAGAGCTATCAGTTTGCCTGTCCCTCTGCATATGCCCTCCCTTTGCATCAGTCTGTGATGTGTGCACCACAGCCGCGACTTCTGACAAAGCTGCCTGAGCAGCTTCTGCCGTTTTTAAGCCAGCTGGCTCAGCCTCAGGCTGGTTTACTACGCTGTCTAAGCTTTGGCTGTTGTTGGCCATTGCCGAATATGCTGCCAAAACCTGCCTGGCATCTGCAAGCCCCTGTGCTGCGTCAGTTGCAACGTTGGTGTCCTGATCCTGATTCACACATGCTACAGCCAAAGTATTGGATGCTGAGCTGCCCATGCAACCAGTACTGCTGTCCTGTTTGTCATGGAACTGCTGCTGCTGTCGCATGCGCACACGTTGTCTGACAGGTTGAAGGTAAGTGTTTGACACCTTGTGTCGTGGGTTGCCAGCAGCTGCTTGCTCAGCTGCCATCCTGCCTGCAGGATGACTGTTTGTTTGCTGTGCATGCCTGTGCTGCCTCTCAGCAGCCTCCTGCAGAAGCAATACAACCGTTGGTAACGCTGTGCAGTGCCTTTCAAGACATCAAGCAAGACACAGCTAGTTTGATGACAGTTGGCTTGTCTATGTAGATCTGACATGTTGCTTGTCAATTGCAGCTGCCATACAGGTTGCCATATCAAGCAATGCATCTGCGCGCACAGCTGCTTTGAACAAACACGGACAGAACTTGGCGTCACATTGTGAGGCAGAACAGCAGAAACAGCATCAGAGGCAGTTGCCTGCAGCTTGCCTGAACAAAACGCTGGATACTGTGCTGCCTGGCTTGGTGCTGCACATCAAGCTCCTTTGCTGCTTTGCTCTGCTGCAACCCATTCACCCACCGCTGCCAGAAGCCATGCTTGACATACAGTGCATGAAAGCGACATGCAGCCGCATGGTTTGTGGCTTCATGCTGCTGCTCATCTGCCTCTTGCTGCAGCTGCATCCTAGCACGCTTTGCATGCTGAGCCAAAGAGTGCCAGGCCTGAAGAGTGCTGTGTCTTCTGAACAGGTTGTGGAAGGTGACGGCAATGTCCTGAAGGTGGGCTTGCCTTGCCTCATGCTGAGCATGCCTTACATCACAAGATGTGGCTGTGACATTGCGCCATGCCTGCATTCCGTGTGCAGCTCTCACTACAGCTTATGTCACATGTGAAAAGTATTTTGGGGCCGATACAACAGCAGGTACCAAGAGCCCGTCAAGGATCCAGCTGCTTTAGACTTCCTCCAACCCAAACATGTGTCGACGGAGCATGCCTGTCACATGCTCAGCACCAAATGCAACATGTCTGAAGCATTTTAGAGAGCAAGCAAGCATGTTCATGCTTGCCACAGTTTTATCGGGCAGCTGCTTTGATGCTCACTCAAGATGCAATGTCGAACATGCAGAAGGCGGAGACGGGTGCTGTTGCTGTTCACTTGTTTTTTATGGACTTGTTTTCGGGAGAAGGGCTGATGACACTGTGTGCAAGTGCGACAATGCTGAAGTGTCAATACAAGCCAGGGTGTGACCTTCAGGAACTCTGTGATAAGGCAAGACATAATTACTTTGATTCACGAGCATGGTCATCACACCTTCCAGATGCGAAGCAGCTTTCGCCATTGCAGCATACTAGTAGCGCCTCTGAGGTGCACCTGACCTTGCTTTGCTTCTGCACTCCAGAACTCAAAACCAACGGCCAGTTGCTTCAACCTCTGCTTCTGCAGGGCTTGCATAATGCATTGCTGTCTTGCATGATCTGCAGTAGCAGCGCTCTTTCTCCTGATGCCAGGTGCAATTTGTTGTTGCTGGCCTGACCTGCCACCAGATGAAGCACTGCCATGTGTGGTTGTTGCTTGACTTGGTAAATCATAAGCTTGATGTTCTGGTGGCACACGAAGGTCATTCAGATGCTGCCTGGCAACATGAGGTCTGGTCTTGATGACAGCCTGCAAGCATGGCCTATGCTGTTGCTGCAGGAAGGCTTGAAGTATGGACGCGCAAGCAAGTGAGAGGTATGACAAGCAAAAAAGTGGGTAACTTGACACCTTCTGATCTGCAGCAGCCACCGTGGCAGGTGAACATGGCTGAAGGGCTGCCAAGACTTTGCTGCTGCATGGTGGCGCCTTGGGTAGACCAGCTAAGCGAGCAGCTCGGTTTGCTGCCTTCTGCAGGACTGCTTCGACTTGCAGGTCGGCGTCAAGAGAGTCTGTAACCCCACAGACGTGCTGAGACTGCAGCAGCACCCTAGCCCTCGCTGATGCCGCCTGGGCAGGTCTGTTGAGTGTACCTGTACCTTGAGGCGGCAGGGAATCAATGGCAAAATGACTGAGAGGGGAGCTGGACACATGCAGGGCGTAAGGCCCATCATTGGTGGGAAGGGCCTTGATTGCTGTCTCAGAAGGCAGCAAACTTCGAGTCTGAGCCACAGCACGCAGCCTCTGCCACCGGGTAGGCTCAACATACATCTCTGCACTTCCAGGACTGCAGCTGGACTCAAGTTGAGGCAGCTCAGAAGTCTGACAGACCATGTCCATGGTTTATATCTGTCTGCTATCCTGCAATCAGCCTAATAAATGCTTGTCTCAGCCTGTCCGGCTCACTGCTGTGTGTTATACTCACAAAGATCAAGCCGAGGCAACCCCAGCTGTCGTGGCAATGCTCTGCTAGTTCTGCTCTGCTCCACACAAGCGGGTCTTGTACCCAAGACAGCCACTGCTGGCGCCATGTGGCTTCTGCTGATTGTCAGGATTCCCATATGGGTTGATGGGAAAGCTTATCTGCAGCCCGGGTCTCACAAGTTACCAATAGCAAAGAGTCGAAAGGGCTTTCACAGACAGCACAGAAGATTGTCGTCCGCAGCTAGCAATTCAGACGCGTGCTTGCCTGAGTGTCAGCTGTCGGCTTAGTTTATGCTTCTCACATAATATAGGAGAGGATGAGTGCAGCTGACGACCATCAGCACGTTCCACTGCCTATCCGTGCGGTGACCAGGATTCGCTGACATGCTATTCGTCGTTCAAGCGGCGCCGGTTCAGGATTCATCCTGCTGGCCAAGTGGCTACTGCGAAGCAGCACTTGCACCGAGCTTGCGGCATGCGTCAGATACAATATACGGCGCAAATTCACCCGCAAGTACTGACTGCAATTTCAGAAACAATGAGTGATCAGTCATCTGAATCTGAACAAGGCATGATCAGTCATGATATATTACAAGAGCCAGGTTCTTACATCTTCATAGACAAGGAGCACAGTTCTACTACAGACTGCTAGCCAGTTCAGACCGTGATTGCATCTTGCATCGAACGCTGCTGCTTTCCGTGGCACGTTCGGGTTGCGGGCTTGGTAGTGATCAGTGCTGGCCGCTCTGTCAGGTACAAAAGCACAAGTTGCAGGAATGCGTTTGCACGCAGTTTCTGTTGCTCCACAGATATTTCCTCAGCTCTCAACTCTTCCTGACTTTGGTGCTTCAATTCAGGGATGTAACTCGGTACAGTCTCTCTGGCCGCTGGACACCTGACCTTTTTGATCAGTACTCGTGACTCCAGTGCCGCGCAAACGCAGTTTCAGGATGAAGCGACACTCATGCTGCGTCCTTTGTGTGCTGGCCCTCTCTTCTATACTCTTGGCCAATGCTCAGTCGCCGGATCCTATCTTAACGCCTCTGCCTGGCTCAACGGTCGACTACAACACGTCAGCACCTGCTGCAAACGCTTCCGTAACCACTGTCATGCCTCCAGAGACACTTACATCCTCTTCGGAGCTTCAAAATGTCACGTTTTCTTCCATTGGCACTGAAACGGGGGCAACGGCGTCACAGTTCAACGCCTCCATCCCCTTGCAAACCGACAGCACCACGGTTGCACCCTTGGAGACTTTCAACACGTCGGTGGCTTCTTTGCTCCCGGACAATGCTACGTCTGCTACAAATGATAGCAACACACTTCTTATTGCTGATCCTTCCTGGGGAAAGGAAATTGTAGTTTCAGCATCTAGCTTGAACACAACTCAGCTAGTAGTGTCGAATGCTACAGACCTGGGGTCCACCACAGCATTCACAACAGTTTACAACACCACCACGGTAAGTAGTGCACACTCGCCATCTTGTGCTCCTGACATCTGGCTTTCTCAGCAGCATACAGTGTCACCCCTGGCACACTGTACACTCACTATGTGTTGGAGTTCCTGTGGCTTTTTCGACAGTGTTCACACCACTACAGTACAGATTGCACCCGCACCAGCTTTCCTTGCTCATAAGGTGCAGCTTTCTTACTGTTTTGTATGTTGTCCTGGGCAGGTGGTGCAAAACGATGACACTGAGGCATACCCCTGGCAACACTCAGTTTGCACAGCCACTTTCCAGGAGCAGTCTATGTGGCAAGATCTAAATGGCACGTACAATGCCAGTGTGAAGGTCATTGTACGTAGCACAATTCTTGATGATACTATGGTGCCCTGGACATTGAGCTTGGCCAGTGCTGGGGGCTACAGCGGTGCTGAGTCAACTTATGGCCTGGCCAATGTGACAGTAGTTAATGGGACTGTAGCAGGGGAAGTGGTTGGCGCTGATCAGACCCTGCTTGCTCAGGCTGGCAATGCTCCCAACTTTGACCTCCTTGTTGCTTCCAGCTTCGTTAACTTTGCCCCCGTCAATGTCACTGTCAATGGCAACTCCTGTGCCATCATCATTGACAGCAATGTCACTACGGAGCCCTTACCAAATGTCACTTCCAGCTCAGTAGGAGGTGCATCAACAGAATCTGCTGCTGGTCTGACAACAAGGAATGGCCAGATCACTGATCTGGATGGCAACGCCCTTGTATTCAAGGGTCTAAATTGGTTTGGGTTTGACGATGGCAACACAGGCCCGGATGGTCTTTGGGCAGGCAGCGCCTCTACGACACTGGACTTTGCTAACATCATGCTTCGCATTAAAGCTCTTGGATTCAATGCTGTCAGGCTTCCTTTCAGCTTCAAGGTAAGCATCAGGCTGGTCCTTTGCTAATTGCCATATTGGCCTGTCTTGCTGTCTTTGCAAGCTGTCTGTGCACAATGCAGGATTTGAAGCGCACAATGAGGCCTTTAGGACGCAGTTGTTCTTTTGTCTCTGGCAATACCCTGGCTGCTAGTACAATCCCTCCGGGAACCACAGCAGCATCTGGATCATCATTTTCCAGCTTGTCTGAGCCCCCTCAAAGCACACAGACCCTTGGTAAGTGCACAGTTGTATCCATTTTCCTATGGGACAGTACACAGGCAGACCTGTACCCTGTCTATTGCGGTTTTTGGTTTGTGTTCCTGTGGTCTTGCCACTCACACTATTTGAAAGCAAGTAGGATCATGCTTTCTCTTAACAGTTGTCTTGTGTAGGTGTGTGCAGTGCATACCTTGACGTTGGGACCACATTCAACAGGCTGGTATATGTAGTCAGGCTGCTGACGCACAACGGCTTCTATGTTATGTTGGACAATCAGTTCAACTTGGACACAAGCGTGCTGGACAACCAAAATCAGTGGCTGTCAGACTGGACCAACTTGCTCAAGGCTGTGGCTCAGGATCCTGTTTCCCGTTCAAGGCTCATGGTGGATGTGCTCAATGTATGACATACTCTCTTGCCTACCATATATACTCTCTTGCATCGGATGAATGCCATGGCTGTTCTTTTATGGAGTCATGCAGCTAAGCAACCTCATAGCAAGGTCAGTGATGCTTTGTGCTCAATGTCATCTACGTTTAGCAGTGCTTGTGATCTAACGTCTGGTTCATCTGCATACAGCAGTGCTTCTATCCTTCCTGTCCCAATGCTCTCATCAAGCACAAGGGTGGTCATTAAAGTCCATTTCCTTCCAAAAAAGTCTTGTAGCTTTCACCCCCACCACCACCACCACCCCACCGCCACCTCCAAGCACAACACCATCACATACACCACGCAAGCTGCATCAGCAAACATTTGCTGCATGCACATCTTGCAGTCACAAAAGTCTGCTGACAAGCAAGCCAATTTGCACACTGCTGCAGGAGCCTGACGTGTTTGGTCTGCGTTGGGAAGCTGCCAATGGCAAGCCAGGCTATGCAGACTTGTGCATCAAGCTTATGGATGCTGCATACTCCATTGTGCCCAATGCACTGTTCCTTGTCGAGGGAACTGGCCAATCCGGCCTCTCCTACAACTGGGGTGAGGTTCTTAGTCATTGCATGTGATTCAGCTTGGTTAAAAGCTGAATGCAACACAGGCAACAGACTCTCAGCTGCTCAACTTATTGTCCTCGGTCGGACACAATTTGCGCTATGCGCAAGGACTGACAGCAAATATGATTGTGTAGGTGATGGATTAGGGTCCACATCAGCTGCGCTTCAACAGTACAGAGGCATCAGTGATGCAGGACGCTTCTTTGAACGTGTCATGAGCAAGCCATATTTGAACCAGGTATGTGATTGCTTTCTGCCTGACATTGCATGATAGCATTCCAGCAGGAGACACTAACATGAAGGCTCATTAAATGTACAGGTGGTGGCAGCCCCGCATGTGTACCCTCCCAGCATCACAAAAGCACGCGACAAGTAAGGATCTTTGTTATGCATGGGTGTCGGCCTTGCCAAACTTGCACGCCCGGTCCTCAGAATTTTCAAGTGTCACTGCGTGCTCTTGTGATGCTTGCAGGTACACCGGGTCAGCATTGTTCAACCGCCTGAGTCTGTCCTTTGGCTACCTCAACAAACAGGGCTACTGCAGTCACTCCAACCCAAGCAACTGCCACCGCTTCCCTGTGATAATTGGGGAGACCGGCACAAACTTTGCGTCTCAAGCTGACCGGCAGCAGATGGCTGACTTTGCCTTGTATCTAAATAACCAGGGCGCCGCCAATGATGGCCAGCACAATGCTATTCCTAGTTGGTTCTGGTGGGCTTGGAATGCCAACTCAGGTCAGTGCCAAGCATCTCACTGACTTACTAACTTGTTTTGTCTGATACTCTCTGTACCAATCGAACTCTTCAGTCTTCTAATTGTTTCAGCACAGCTTTTGCTCAGATTGGCGCAAAAGCAATTTTGTGCAAGAGCGCTGCTTTTCTTGCGTTCACACTTGAGGGGCCTGTTATGTTATAGGTGACACTGGGGGCATAGTGGAGGCTGACTGGAGCACCATCAACTGGAACAAGATCAACTACATGCTCAGCATCGGTCTTCAGCCTTGGTATAGGAGCAAGTCAGCAACACCTGCTGCAGGAACAAGGTAATTGACTGTGGCAAAAGGGCACTCTTGCTACTACATTGTACACAAGCTGTACATGCACTTCACCTCAAGCAGACATGCAAATTCAGAGCATTGCTTTGATTTGAATGCTCCTTTGCTTGCCCTTTGTTGGATTTGGATGCACTGATTAACATCTTGGGTATTGACTTGCAGTGGAGGATGTGGCGATGTTCCTCCTGACAACAAGCATAGCTGCGCTGAACAGGTTCGATTTTCTGCTTTTGCCTTGCTTATCTGAGTAAAGCCTTTCTGCAATGTGCAGCATGGGGATGTTGCTGCAAGAGAACTTGATAAGTTGATTGCACAAGACGCCTGAGGCGTATAGATTCAGCAGTGACCATACATGTGTGCAGGCGGGCTGGGGCAAGTGCAATGAAGCGTTCATGATAAATGGAGGATTCTGCAAGACCACCTGTAGTCACTGCAACACAGCCGTGCCCTCTGCTTCCTGCACAGACAGTCCCCCCAATAATCAGTACACCTGTGCTCAGCAGGCAAGTGCAGCTCATGCAGTGTCAGATGCACAGTGATGCAAGCTGGTTGATGACTCACTGATGCCCTGGTTTGCAGGCTGGATGGGGCAAATGCAAAGATGCGTTCATGTCAGGGTACTGTGCCAAGAGCTGCAAACGCTGTTCCTGCAGTGACACACCTCCAGATGGCAAGTACACTTGTGCACAGCAGGTATGCATACATTGGCAACCGGGCTGTTCTTGCTGTGCACATGATTCAATCATGTGCACCTACCAATTTGGTAGGTGCTGATTGTTTCATGTTTCTCGTCTCTGCAGGTTGGTTTTGGCAAATGCAGCGAGCCATGGATGACCTCAGGTGGCTTTTGCAAGAAGTCTTGTGGCCGGTGCTGAAACATCAACCGACCTGCTGTGTTTTTTTTCATGTTATATGTATGCATTATGCATGTGGGCTGAGATGTATAAGCCTTTCGATTTTGGTTGTTGTGGGGTTGCCTGCTGATGTTCTGCTATTGTGTGCTGTCTATGCTGGTTGTGTCATAAGCAAAGCCAGCATTCACTGACCTTTTTGAAATGTAAGCTACAGCTGCTTGTACTACTGCAAATCTGCTAGCATGCTTTTGCCAAGTGCTCTTCATTGTCTGTCTTACGACTCCTTCTTGAGCTGCACGCAATGGTATACAAATGGATATACAACTGTCTGACCGTGATTACCTTCTGATTTACACCATTTTAGAGTTTATTTTAATCTTCGAATCTAGGCATTTTTCGGCTTTTCCAGCTGCATCATCAAATAGTGTACCGGTTCATATTCCCTAGCGTGGCATGCATTGTGCATGCATGCATCGATGCGTCACGAAGACAGCACTAATTCGCTGCATGAAGGACCTGTAACAAACAAACGTACAGTCTAGGCGATTCAAAGCGTACGAAACATTCAAATATTACAGTAGTTCTCACACGACAATCGAGACATCAGGTAAGGTCCAGTCAGTTACAACGCCTGCGACACACACTCACCACGCGACCATACTTTTTCTCGTGCTGCAGGCACCTTATTCAATTCAAAGGTCGCACAGAAAATCATGACGGCAGCAGCGCCATGGCGCAGTGCTTTGCTCAAGTCTCTTGAGCTAAACAAAGAACTGAAATACTCTTCCTTTTTCCAACTAGCCACTGTCAGACCAAACGGCAAGCCAGCTAACAGAACTATGGTGTACAGAGGATTTGTTGGCGAATCTACAAAGCTTACATTCACAACAGATTCCAGGTTTGGTGACCAAGCCTTGCACTGACCTCCAGACCACATGGTACTTTTGATGTGACACAACTGCTACTCTGTCTTACAGAAGCTCAAAGATGGAGGAGGTGAAAGAGAATCCCTGGAGTGAAATCTGTTGGTACATGCCAGAATCTCGAGAGCAATACAGGCTCAGTGGCAAGCTCTACATCATAAAAAGTGATGAGAAAGATGAGCAGCTGAAAAAGGTCTGGCACCGTTATGCTGCACATTCACAGTGTCACTGATGCTCTGTATGCACTCTGCTGCTGAAATAGGTATTGTGATATTTCTGTGTCAGTAGTGTTGTTGCCCGTAGCACCAGCAATTGCAGTGATGACAAATTTTTATGCAGATCTGGCATGATGCATGGAGTGGATTATCAACAGGAGGCCGTGGGTGGTTTACATGGCCAGACGCATCTCAGCCACGTACAGACAATGACAAGGAGTTTGAAAACGAGCCTCCTGGTCAAGATGAAAACCCGCTGTCAAATTACTGTTTGTGTGTGCTTGATGTATATGACTGTGAGCTTTCCAAGCTGAGGGAGAAGCTGAGGATAGAGTATCACAGCAAAGAAGAGGATGGCAAAAGATTGTGGACGCAGCACAACATGAACCCGTGAGCCTAGACATTAGGGACAACTGACTATATAGTATTGCTGCATTGTTATCAACCCCACACATTCTTTGATTTTATTTGATAGGTTGTAGCAGGGTTTGTTGCATGCAAGGATTGCTGATGGTCAAGGAACGCTCATGCTATCCTTTGCGAGTGTTTGTCTTCTGAAAGCTTGTCTTAATGTGTCAATCACAGGCACATGCACATAACCACAATGAGGGTACGCTGTCTAACAACACCACTCAGGTGCATTCTGGCTACCTTGGCTGACAACAGCTGACATCCAATGTAGATCACGCTTGCCAGGTCGAAACTACTTTGTCAGGCTCTTTCAAAAGACATTCTTGGCTAGTTCAGCCTTCAACAATTCCTTGTCAGCCCATTTTCATCCAGATAGCAACAAACAGGTGCTCAAAGAAATTCAATGCACTGCTGCTGTGTGTACCATCACAACAGCAGCTTTTGCTCGCTTTTGCTCATTTTGGTGTGGAATGTGCGTACTAGGACCAAGCATGACACTTCGTGTTCGCATAATGAAACATGTTGTGAACTTCAGTCTGACCTGATGGAATTATCAACTTTCAAAACTTGGCATATATTTGTATATCCTGCAGGCAGGTTATGCATATGGCTTTTGCAATGGCTTCCAGACATGGGTACAGGTGGATCAGTTGCATCAATCAAGAGCCTTGAAAGTGACACTGAGCTCTACGTGATATCTCATACCTGGCCTATTTGCACCACTCATGCCATACCATAGTAGCCCTGGATGATTCATAGCTCATGCTGGCTATAGCAACAACTTCAGTATTTTCAGCTCCTTCCGAAGTTCGTCAGCATCAGAGCAGAGCAACAGCTGTGTAGGGCTGAGAAGCGATAGCAGAGGCAAGCACCACGTATGCATAGAATGCAGGACTTCCTGGGTTTGCCTGTGCTTACAGACACCCAGGCTTGTGCACTTTGTTAGCCATAAGCGCAGCGAGTGGCAATACAGCAGCTGCTGCCTCCAAGCAAACAGCTCAAAGAACAGTAAGATAGAGATCATGCTTTGGGGCATCCTCCTGACTCAGTGACAGCTTGAGAAGCAATGTGCCACATTGCCACGGTGGTGCCCACACAGCTACCCCAGGATGACTGAATCAGTGATCTATACATTGGTCTCCTTGTACAGTTGTCAACTGTTTTTGTCACACCAAATATATCTGACAGCACATTACATGGAATGTGCTGTGAATGCAATGATAGTTTGTGCTCGTCCTGCTGCATGCTGCTGGGGCACCACGTCTCAAGGAAACATAATGCTCAGCTGACAGCTCTGTGATTGGGCATCGCATTTGCCAAGCTGCATGGTCTCAGTGCTCAGGACAGACTGCACATATGCAGTAGGCATCTTCAAAAGGTGTGAAGTTAATGCATCAGGACATTACAACTGCAGTCATGTCAGTGCCAAGAAGGGCAATGGTCCACACGGCTAAATATTTGTTTGCGTTTGGTGTTCGATGCCTTCAGGACTCAAATTCAAGCTGAAGTTGGATCTGATGTTCTGCACTTTGAGAAACCTTTCTTTGTTGGTATGCAGGTGCCATAGACAGAAAAAAAGAAAAAACTATGCTGTCAAGCGTGATTTCAAGCTCATGG
>Ga0068629_1000405_pt1 | contig 12519 bp, 13 predicted proteins | sample InSIn3gowninarea_FD_77432 | JGI IMG/M metagenome (GOLD analysis project Ga0068629, IMG submission 77432) | Clean room microbial communities from NASA Spacecraft Assembly Facility at Jet Propulsion Laboratory, Pasadena, California, USA -... ...
ATAGTCGATTGGGTAGCATTATCCCGTGGTGTTGCATCGGCGCAAGGAATGCACGATAGCACCAATAGATAAATACTGAATAAAATTGCGACCCATTTCATGTAGTGCAAAGGTAATAATAAAATAGTTGCAATGGAATTGCAAATTCCAAATGCTTAAGTAATTGAACCCTGACACATTAAAATATCTAGTCAATTAAACAGTACCTGTGATGAAAAAATATTGTATTTATTTAACTATCATCAAATTCTCACCATTCTCACTCTTCCTCACTTTTAAAAGTTAGAGTTGTGAGAAAATAAAAATAGCTTTAAAAATTTAGAATCTATTAGTCATTAAACCTAATTGCCTTATGTTTCTACTATCAAGTAGCAGATACTAAGTAATCTGCTACTTGACAACTAATTTGTATTGGGGAATGATAAGAAATCATTGCCACACACCATTTTCAAATACCATTATTTTTTGATCGGTAGTATTATCGTAAACAATAGCTCGACTCACTCCTCCCCTGCTGGAACTCTCGTGAAACTTATTTACCATCTTTACAATACGATATATACCAAGCTCCTTATTAGGATTGTGGGAACCCCTGAGATGGTCCCGGCTGAAGTACTTGCGTTTTTCCTCGTTTTTAAAGTAAACAACTACTTTGGTGAGAGCAGATTGCGAGAATTCAACTGCTTTTTGCGTTCTGATGTAAGTCATTAGAGAATTTAAATTTTTGGTTAATAGACTGGTGTAAGTAAATGATGGCGGTTTTCCGTGATCGTTTGTTTTTCATTTATTGGGCTATGGCTATTTGCATACTCACCTGGGCATGGTATCGATCCAGAGCTTCTTGTCCAAAACCAGCGTAAATTTTCATTTCCCAAAAGCGGTAGAGTTCCCGGTAGGTGCGGTGCTCCCACTTTTTGGGCGGTAATCCTTGAATATGTTTCTGGATCTGGTTACAAGCGATCCGGATTAACCGATAACTTCTTTGCTTTTTCAGGTTTTCCCCTTGCCAATGCAACACCTGGATAAAACCGTATGGATTGAGCCGGTCAAAATAACCCCGGTGCCGGGTTTGCCGTGCAAAAGGATCTGCTGGATATTGCTTTCTGTGTTTTCGATAGTAGGCGTGAGCCAAATCTAAACTAAGCAGTACATTCTGCTGATATTCCATCCATTGCTGCGGATCCTTGGTAGCGCGAAATCGGTTATAAACACCCATGTAGATGGCGTTTTTGGCGGCTTTTTCCTCTACTTCCGTGAAATTTCGATCCAGGTACAACCGGCGTTTGGCGTACTGCCAAAAATGGGTGACAAAATCAATTTGCCAGGGCGGCAAGTTTTTAGTAGCTATTGCAGCAGGATCTAAGCCTGTTGGATGATAGCCAGCCTGTTGGATCAATGTGGATAATGATTTTGGGGTATTGAAGCCCTTTGCCGGCATCAGCGCCGCGCCCCCCAGTTTGCGTAGCTGCGCTGGCAATTGCTTCGGGGAAGAAGCGTTTAGGGCCTTAACCTGCCCAATTCTTGCCTGATGCGGCTCTCGGTCGCTGGAAAAAAGTGCGCTGGAAGTGTCGCCGGTGCCTTCGCCACCTGGCAAGGCATGCTGCGACAACGCCGCTCCGCTTTTTTCCACTTTGGTAGTTGTAGTTTCTACTTTAGTAGAAAGTTCTAGAGTGGTACTAAGCGGAAAATTGTTCCTTAAAGCTGCTTCTGGTGTAGTGATTTGGCCTTTTTTTGAAAATTTGTAAGCAGGAGGCAATGGCTCGGGAAACAAGAATTGAGGAGCTATCCACAATTCAAAATCATGCTTAGTGCCATGAAACTTTTTCCTACTCAGCAGCCCGATTTCAAGTAGCTTATTCACGTGATTGCGAATGGTGCGATCTGAGCAATTGCGTTTACGGGCCAGTGTAACACAATTCACAAAAAGGCTAGGCAGAGTGCCATCGGTATAAGCTTGCCGCAGGTTGGGATTACTGCGAATTTGCCAGTAATTTTGGATGTACAAGTGCAGCAGATAAGCTCCTGTATCGGTCACCGAAATTGTGATGGCTTTCTTTTTAACTTCGAAAATTTTTGGTACTTTAGTATTATTGTTTTGAACTCGTACGAGTCTAGTACGTATTTCAACAGGCTGTTGAGCGTTTAACTGCGCGGTAAACGCGTACCAGTTAGTTTTAACCAACCTGGCTTCAATGGTTCTTAAAAGCATATTCTAGTTTTTTCATTGTTGTCCTGTGGCACCAGGAAGTCTAACCGGTCCGTCAACCTATTAGAGATTTTCTGGTGCCCTTATGCAGGCTCTCGGATTTTTGATACTTTTATCTTGTTCACAAGACCGGGCTCGAACCGGCACCCACCAAAGGGCCTGATACCATCCGCTCAAAGGCGGGTTTCTCTCTACTGGGCATAAACCAATTATGCGACTTGGGAAGTCTTAATTATGCCGGCTCTTACTAGCGCCGGCGTCGTATTAAAATAAGCTATATTGAAAGCTATTCACCAGCCGAGAGTGATCGGTTTTCTTTTGATGAATGCGTTCCAGCAAAACATTAGCCCTGTCTTCCAGCTCTTTCCAGATAGGGTAAACGTATTCTTTATTTGTGTTTTGCTGTTGATCGCGTACTTCGGTGAGTTCGCGTTGCAGGTGCTGAATAGCCTGCTCCAGCTCGCGCATTTTTTCGTATTTGTCCATTAAAAAATTTAATAATTGATTTTAAAAGACCTCTGTTAAAAAGGTGCTGTAACCGTTAAGGATAAAGTAGCTAGGTCAGTGTGGCCATTTAAAAGCAGATAGAACTTGCCTTTGCTGGCCAGTAGTTGTTGTAAATGATCGGGGCTCAATTGCCAGCAAGTAATAATATGCCTCCCATTCTGAAAGGCCGGTACCGTACAAGCAATTTCGCCTTGCACCCACTTGTAAAAAAAGGAATTTGCTTTGGAAAGTCGATAGCTTTTGTCATACCACTATGCGGTTCCCCCTAATATTTTCATTCTACTACCACCTTTTAGGTTGCAGGTACGGGATTTTACTTCCATGGCTCCTATTCTACCAAATTTTTCCAGCTCACTTTTTAATATTCGGTAATCACCTGGGGAAAACTCTACATATGGAAGTTTCACAACCTTACCAGTGCGGTCTAGTTTGCCTTTTTGTAGCCAACCCATGATGGTACCACGTTTGTGGCCAGTGTAAGTTTCCACTTCTTTGATTTTTAAATAACGATCTGGAGCTGTTGACTCCACAGCCGGTTCAACTATCACTTTCACAGCACCAATAATGGCTTCGCTAAATATTTGAAGATCCTTCACGGTGGCAATTTGTTGGAGATCTATTGGGGTCATGGCTACTCAGCAATTAAATTTTTAAAATATTAATATCTTTAAATTATTAGGTTGTATATCCACAAAGATGTATATACATTTAAATTAGATGTTTATCCTGGTTTGTTTTCCTTGGAGATTCAGGTTCCTGTCGTACTTCTGCTCCAAATCGTACACTGTTGGTCTTATGGGTGGTTTATTTTTAAATAAATCTGTAATTGTGCAACCAAACATATCGGCGAAGAATTGTAGAACCTCATCACTTAAAAGCTCTCTCTTAAGGTCTCTATAGAATGCACGATCACCTAAGCCGAACGTCTTTTCATATTCAGCGCGGATTAACTTTTTTTGATCGTCATTTAACTTTTCATACCTAATTTTAATATTGAATTTAGGGCCCTCATTAAATGCTTTTTTACGTGCAACTTTTGCCATTATACTCAGTTTTATTGTACATTACATTGTCAACTATAGACAATACTAACAAATATGTTGTTTAGTTGCAAATATATTATGAAAATATGATGCAAGTAGTTACAACATATTGATTGTCAAATTGAAAATTTTCATAACAAATATGTTATTAGGAGAAAAGGTTAAAATTGCAATCAATGAGGCTGGGCTTACTACGGAAGATGTGGCTTATAAGATAGATATGTCTTCTAATAATCTTTATAGGCTATATAAAAAGGATTCTTTCGAAATAAAATATTTGATTAAAATTGCTGAAATAGTAAAAAAGCCGCTAAATTATTTCATCGATGAATATCCCAAATATGCAAATATTAACCAATCTGGTATAGGGAATCAGGCTGGCAATAATATTAAACAAAAAATTACGGGTTTTGGTATTCAAGGTACAGCTGCTGGAACTTCGGAAATAAACATCGAGAAAGTTTTACACGAATTACAATTGTGTAAAAACGATAATGCTCATTTACAAAAACAAATAGCCCTTAAAGACAGACTTATAGAAATTTTAGAGAAAAATCAGAAGTAAATTACTTTATTTATCCTTGCCACTTTTTTGATTGTATATCGTGAAAGTGCTAGGATACAACTACAATAGGTAATAAAACTAAAGTCAGATTGTAAATAAACAGATGATGGGGCAACTTAGTAGGTACATTTATAAAACTATTATTTAATTAAATTATCTTTCAAAAATTTAAGGTATGCTTTTAAAATAAAATAAAAAAAAGATCAAAAGAGAAGGTTAATTTATGTTAATAATCTTTAAGTTAAGTTTTATAACACAACTTAACTAAATGTTCGCTTATAAAATTTCTAGGGCTTTTAGGTACGAAAAAGTAAATAAACGTGGTTATGGCCCCATCCAAATTATTGTTGTTTTTAACAAACAGCGTCTGCGAGTATCTACTGAAGAACTGGTGCATCAAGAGGGTTGGGATAAAAAGCTTCAAAAAGTTAAAACCGATGAACCTTACCACCAGCGCATAAATGAAAAACTTAGTGATTGGGAGCGCCGCTTAGTAAACCTACTTGAAAAAGCTAAACTTGCCAGGCAGGCTCCCACTCCAGAGGTACTGCTTCAAAGTTTAAAAGACGACCTAAACCCTCCCCCCCCAGTACCAGATGCATTAATTCAAAATTTATTGAAGCCGGAGCCAACAGCAAAGACTTCCGATTTTTTTACTCTATTTCAAACCTGGATACAAGAAAAGGGTACGAAGTATAATAAGTTAGGCAATAAGCTTGATCAAGCCACCATCACCAGTTTGGAGGCAACCCGGCTGCGGTTCTTAGATTTTCAAAATCTTAAGAATTATCATTTAACCTTAGCTGGTATGGATAATAAATTTTATGATGCTTTTCAATCCTATGTACGGGATGATCTGCAGCAAAGCCTTAATACGTGTAGTAAGCACATAAGCCGGCTTAAAAGCTTCCTAGAATGGTGCGAACTCAACGATCATTTTGTTTGCGTAAAGTACCGGAAATTTGCTACTCCTGAAGTGTATGTTGGGGTTGATTTTTTAACTGAGCAGGAGATCAAGATTCTGTATAATTTAGATTTTCGAACCGAGGCTACCGTTAATTTTATAAAGAAGCAATTCTTAGAAGAGTTTAATTATGAGATGAATTCATTAATGGTCCTGCAACGAATTCAAACTTTGGAGCAAATGCGGGATATATTCCTGATGAGCTGTTATACTGGCATGCGGATATCAGACCTGTTTAAGTTAAATCCTACTAACCTGCATCAAAATTTAATAATATATAAACCAGGTAAAGTTGAAGAGTTTAATATTACTTGTTACGTGCCGTATTTTGATGATCATATCTTTAAACCAGTAGAAATAATTCAGCGCTACCAAGGGCAATTTAAAACTTGCTTACCGATTAATTGGGAGATAAACCGGTACTTAAAAACAATACAGCAGCTGGCCAAAATAATTCGATTAAATTTAACTACTAAAATCGGCCGTAAAACTTTTGCTACATTAAAGCTTTACCAAGGAGTTCCCACTCGGATTGTGATGCAGGCTACAGGCCACCAAACAGAAAAAAGCTTTAATCGCTACATTGGTGTTGATACCTTCAAACTGATTGAATCTTTCAAGAGACAATCCCAAGCTGCAGGAGGTTGGGTGGCAAATGGGTGGCAAATGCAACATGATTAAACTTAATTAAACAAATAAAAAAAATTACATAATCAGCTTAAAAGGATTTTAAGAGTGCTTTTATGTATGTTTGCTGTTGTTTTTAAAGAACAATGCCTTCCCGTCCGGACCGCAAAAAGCCCTTAGATTAAGTTCTAAGGGCTTTTTTGTTTTTTCGTGGCAAAAATCATTTAATTATTTATTCTTCCCTTTCCCGTATGCTCCTTCTATCAATGCATTTGGATGAAATTTCTGACCTGGTTTAATACTCCAGGCTCCTAATGGTGCCGGCACTTTTGCGGCCTTTTTAAATTTTGCATAACTTTGAAGTGATTGATGGTTTAACTGAATTATTTAGTTGAACTGAGCCTGGAGCTGGTACCTCCGGTCTTTTTATAACTACTAAATTTGATAGTTATAACTGCTAAATTTGGGATATGAAAAAGTTACAAATACAAATTACAGATGAAGCCCATACTGAATTGCTCCGAATTCAGCTAGAGAGAAAGGTTAATAAGAACCCAAGGACTACGATCGTCGAAATAGCTAGTGATGTTTTAGAAGTTGCATTATTATCAAACAAAAATAATTCTGCATTAAAATAAATTTTAAGTGTTTGTTAACGACCAAATGCAGATGTTTAATGGATTAATTAATCCTTATCATGCACCAAATACTTTATTTAAATATTGTAAATTAGATAAGTACTTTTATAGTATGATTGAAAACAAACAATTATGGTTTTCATCTCCTCCAGATATTAATGACCCATTTGATTGTAATGTATCCTGGGATATTAATTATTCAAAAATGATTTAGAATGTTTCGTACGAAATATTCTTGGGCCTAAAGCATCTAACAGAAGGTGCAAAGAGTTGTACAGAAAGTACAGGGCTCAACCAAATCTGGTTCAAGAAGAAATATATAAATTAAGAGATCACATACATACTATGGGAGTGTGCTGCTTTTCAGGTGATCGAAAAAATGCATTAATGTGGGCACATTATGCAGATTCTCATAAAGGCGTTTGTATTGGATTTAGTACCCCAGTGTTGCACAGCACCTTTGCAGCGCATCTTTTTCCAGTAGAATATGTGAAGAATTTTCCAAAAGTAGATTTTATGAAAGACCATGACGAAGCTGTTACAAGAATAATCATGACAAAATCCGAACACTGGGAATATGAAAAGGAATATAGATTAACTTCCCAAAGAAAGGGTCTACATTCGTTTCCTGCCAGAGCAATTGATCATATAATATTTGGTTTAAGAACCTCAGACGATGAAGCAGGCAAAGCAATCAACTTTATGAAAGCAAATGGATATACGGAACCTATATTTTATAAAGCTTTAATGGATAGTAAATCCTACCAGTTTAACTATGTACCATGCGATACGAGATAAAAAGGTATTTATAAAGTATAAAAAATAAAACCCCAGCAAATAAAGCTGGGGTTTTATTTTGGTACCAAAATACAATTTATACTAAGCTGCGGAAGCCAGCGTTAAACTTACGGCTTTTAGAGTGGTAGCTAATTGTTGAATGGCTTCTTCAATCTTACGCACTTGATCTGCGGAAGGATGTTTCACTTTAGAGGCATATTGCCGGACTAAGCCCCGATTTAAGCCGGCCAACTCGGCCATGTTTATTTTTTAAAAACTAAATTCCTAAATAAGGATCGCACCTACTTTTATAACTCCTGTATTTAGATGAACTTTTTGCTTATTGATTTTCGAATTCATCTATTTCAATATTTCGTTTAAAGTACAGGGTAAAAGTAGTTCCTTCATCTAATTTACTCTCTACCTCTATGTAGCCTCCATTATTTTTTATAATCCGGTTAACGATATACAAGCCAACACCCGAACCAGGTACGTGATCATGAAAGCGGGAAAACATCTGAAATAACTTATGCCCACGTTGCGCCAAGTCCATCCCAAGTCCATTATCCGATATACGTATTCTGTAATAACCAGGTACTAAACTACTTACTATGCTTATGCTCGGAATCCGTTTGGGCGAACGGTACTTTAATCCATTGCTAATTAAATTATAAAGAATACTTTTTAAGTTTACCCGACTAAAAGGGATAACAGGAACTTGTTCCAGTTGGGGAGTTATTCTTGCCTTTGTTTCAGTAATGGCTATTTGTAAACTAATCTTTACCTCCTCAAGTATCTGAGCCAGATCTAAGTTTTCAGTAGTGGTTTCCTGATCCTTTTGAACCTTTACGATTTCAGATAAATCTTGAATGGTATTTTTTAATTGATTTAAAGATTTATCTAACAATTCCTTTAAGAAATCAGCATCTTCAGATTGAAAGTGGGCTTGCTCATGCAAAGCATGAATTAGTTGTTGGATGTTAATTACTGGTGTTTTTAAATCATGGGAAGCAGTATAGACAAAGTTGTCAAGATCCTGATTAATTTTTATTAATTCTTCATTTTTCTTAATAAGGCTCTGCTGGGCTTGCTTGGCGTCATCGATGTCGGTACAGGTGCCTACCCAAAACAATATTTTACCCGATAGATCTTTTACTACTGTGGCCCGGGTTAAATGCCACCGGTAACTATTATTTGCAGCCCGTTTTAATCGAATTTCTATCTCAAAAGTTTCTCCAGTGGCCATAGCATGCTGCCAAGCCTTTCCTGTGCTGTCTAAATCGTTGGGATGGATAATACTTAGCCACTCATCACCTTTAGCCTTTTGCTCGGGAAGCCCACTATACTCATACCACCTTTTATTAAAATAATCTATATATCCGTTGGGTAGAGCGGTCCAGGCTAATAGCGGAATAGACTCTAATACAAGCTTTGTTCGTTGCTCTGCCAGTAAATTTGATTCAAATAAACGAGCATTATCAATGCCTACAGCTGCTTGAGCAGCTATTGCCTGCAGAAGATCTTCTTCGTACTGGGTAAATACGCCAGGTTCATTATGGCCAAAGAATAAACCTCCTAATACCGTACCTGTTTTAGAAATAACCGGCAATGCCATATAGCTTTTCAGGGGTAGGTGCCCCTTCGGCATTCCGTTATGCGGCTTGTTATGCCCGTAGCGGGGGTCCTTTGTGATATCATCCGAGCGAATAATCCCTTCCCCATTAAAAGTTGGGGCCAATAAAGGGGTATTCCGGAGCGTATGCATTCCATCAAAATCTTTTTTATCTGCTCCCGAAAGGGTAAACAGGGTGTGTTCTTCTCCTTGATCGTTTACTTTTTTGTAAAATAAAGCTCCAAATTGGGCTTTACTTATTTGAGTAGCTAAATCGGTAATTTTCTGAACTAGCTTATCGAGTTCTAATTCAGAAGTTAATACGATGCCAACCTGGTTGATTAGCTCGAGCTGTCTATTTTTCTCTTCTAACCTATTTTGCGCCTCTTTTAACTCCAGAAGTAAGGGCAATGAATTGACTACTTCTCTCTGCATGCATCTATTTTTTAAATTTGGCTTAAACTTGTTTAAGAATTTTTCTGTATTGGCTAAACTTAGTTGTATAGAAACCTAGCAATAGAAGAGTTAAAAATAAATATTTTACTAATAACTTTTCAAATAGAATTGTACTACTTAGATAAGTTATAAGAAGTTATTTTAGAAATGCAATTAATAAAAACCCAATACTGTTAAAATCAGACAAGCTTTGAAACTTCTGATTTTTAATTTTTTAATCTTTAATCAGAAAAAGTATTCATGTTGATCTTTTCCTGTAAAGGCATACAAGCTAATTCTCTCCTCTAAACATCGGCAACCAGGTAAATCAGACCAAGCCAGAATCTAACCAATCCAAATTCTCTACCATACTATCACCGGAACGAAGTTGGTCCAACATTCTCTCTAATTTGGGCGTTTTGATTTCCCTGATTTCTTAACCTGCAAGTCTAACTCACACTATTAACGAGGTTGTAAGAGTTGTTTCAGGCCCTTTTAGTAAAGCTTCGAACTGGCAAATGCGTACTTACTTCTATCGAGACATAAGATAATAGCTAATTCTATGTTCAATGTATAAAGAAATTATATGGCATTAAAATTTGGTTCAGCTGCCCCGAAATAAGCGTTTAAAAGCTTACACCTTAACGTTAAAAGTTTATTCGAAATAGTACTTATTTGATACCGAAAAAGAAAATTTTAACTTTGCGTGCAGAATGCAAAAAACTACCGCGAAATATAGTTGTTCCTTATTTCGACAACTTTCGATTGTTGTGGTTTTTCTATGGGCTCTTCCGTTTATTTTAAATCAAACTCCAGCTTCTTTACCGGTTCCACCGTCTGCAATAGCTACTAAGGCAACAGCCAAAGCAACTTTACGCTTACCTGTAAAAATCGGATCAGATAAAGTTTTCTCAAAAATTGCTAAACGGAGAAATGCCCTGGAAGCGATCTTACCTCTTCCTCATTTTTCTTTTAAACTGCCCCTCGGGGCTTACAAGATTGTTGCTCCGGGTAGTTTTTTAATTTATCAACAGCTTTACCGGCTACTAACTACTGCTTCACAGGTAGCTAGAACTCCCGGCGAAAACTTTACTGCCTGGATTGTTTCTGACTTTGTGCAGCCAAATGCTCCTTAGCATTTACCTATCTATTTATCTTCGGCACATCCTGCTGATTTAGTAAACATTATATACTTACGCTGGCAGAGCGCCTTTTTTTAATTTTTTTGATTTTTAGCTTTTACCCTGGGTAAAAAGTAGCTTTTAATGTTTAGCTATTTTTTAAGAAATTATTTATATGATACATGTACCTCAACTTATTATAGACTTAGCATTTATTTTAGGAGTAGCAGGAGCAACTACGCTTTTGTTTAAATGGTTAAAACAACCTCTAGTTTTAGGTTATATTATTGCGGGCTTGTTGGTAGGTCCAAACTTTCCTTATCTGCCTTCCATTGCCGAGGTGGAATCTATTCAGATCTGGGCCGAAATAGGCGTTATTTTTCTGCTTTTCAGCCTGGGGCTCGAGTTCAGTTTTAAAAAATTAGCTAAAGTAGGAGGCACCGCTTCCATTACTGCCGTTACCGAAGTAGTGGGAATGCTGTTACTAGGCTACATCACCGGTCAGTTATTAAACTGGTCGTTTATGGATAGCATATTTCTGGGCGGAATTTTATCTATTTCCTCCACTACCATAATTATCCGGGCTTTTGATGAGTTGGGCGTTAAAAGCCAAAAATTCGCCGGCATTGTATTTGGAATTTTGGTTGTAGAAGATTTGGTAGCCATTTTATTATTGGTGTTACTCTCTACGGTAGCCGTGAGCCAACAATTTTGTGGAGCCGCGATGTTGAATTCGGTGGTAAAATTAGCTTTTTTCCTTTCAGTGTGGTTTTTAGGCGGCATTTACCTGATTCCTACTTTTTTAAGAAAAGTAAAAAAATTAATGAACGAGGAAACCTTGTTAGTTATCTCGGTAGCGTTATGTCTGTTAATGGTTATCTTGGCAACCAATGCGGGCTTCTCGCCGGCCCTAGGCGCGTTTATTATGGGTTCTATTCTGGCCGAAACTATATATGCCGAAAAGATTGAACACCTCACCAAATCCGTTAAAGAGCTTTTTGGAGCAGTTTTCTTTGTATCGGTCGGCATGCTGATTGATCCGAAGATGCTGGTGGAATACGCTGGACCGGTGTTAATAATTACTTTAATAACAATCTTTGGCAAAGCACTTACCAGCGGATTAGGAGCGCTTGCATCGGGGCAACCTTTAAAACAAGCCATACAAACCGGATTAAGTTTGGCTCAAATCGGGGAGTTTTCCTTTATTATTGCCACTCTGGGTTTAACTTTAAAAGTAACCAGCGACTTTTTATATCCGATTGCGGTTGCTGTTTCGGCGCTTACCACTTTTACTACTCCTTTCCTGATTCGTTCTTCCGAACCATTTTATAATTGGGTAGAAAAAAAATTACCCGAGAGCTGGAAAAAATTCTTAATTAATTACAGTTCTGATGCCCAAACAATCAGCAGTGTCAGCGACTGGCAATTGGTTTTACGCTCATTTGCTCAACCTATTATTACCAACTCCGTGGTACTGATCAGCATTATCTTGCTTACCACTAATTTTCTGGTGCCCTTTATTACCAATGCCTTAGAAGTAGAACCTTGGGGACGTTTAGCTGCTGCTATCATCTCGCTTTCATTAATGGCGCCTTTTATTTATGCTTTAGCTATAAAAAGAATACGAAACCGGGCTTACTCCCGGTTGTGGCAAGCTAAAAAATACTCCCGTGGCCCATTAATAGCGCTCGAAGTAGCCCGCATTGTTCTGGCTTTACTTTTGGTAGGTTTCATGCTGGATCAGTTATACTCTATTAGAGTGGCCTTGCTCATGGCATTCATATTAATTGGTGTCATATTCCCTTTATTCCGGCAACGGTTACGGAAAACCTACGACCGCATTGAGCACCGGTTTATCACTAATCTAAATGCACGCGAGGCAGATGAGCCCGCCAAAAAGCTATTACCCTGGGATGCGCATTTAGCCCATTTCGTAGTAAGCCCCGAATCGACTTACGGATATATAGATTATTTTAATAAAAGGTGGTATGAGTATAGTGGGCTTCCCGAGCAAAAGGCTAAAG
>Ga0068629_1000406_pt1 | contig 12502 bp, 12 predicted proteins | sample InSIn3gowninarea_FD_77432 | JGI IMG/M metagenome (GOLD analysis project Ga0068629, IMG submission 77432) | Clean room microbial communities from NASA Spacecraft Assembly Facility at Jet Propulsion Laboratory, Pasadena, California, USA -... ...
CTCCCCAAATCAACCAAAATGAAAAAACCTTTTGCTTCTTGATGTATCCTACTATCTTTAAGGTTTGGGGAGATGTAATTCCTGCTAAGGTATGTAATGAAATTATGGTTGTATCCTCTTCTTCTTTTTCAATTGGAGGTTACCACCCTCGAAGTGGCAGATAATATAAATCATCTTGCGCTCTTTTGTGATCTTTGCGTTCTGTTATTCTCTAGTTGTGTTTTCTTATGCTTATTGTTGTAGGTTCATTACAGCTCACTTCCTCCATGAGGTGGAAATTCATAAATTTGATGGAAAATATGTGAGGATATGGCTTAACCAATTGGAACAATACTTTACCCTTCACCAAGTACCTAAAGATAAAAAGATTATCTTTTCCTCTTTATAGATGGAAATGGAGCCATTTCAATGGTACCAATGCATGAAAAGAAAATGGAAAAGACCTTCATACAGGTGGGAAAATTTTATGGATGATATAATAACTCAGTATGAGAAGGTGGAAAAATCATAACTTCAAAATGCATTGACTACTACACAGATTGTAGTAAAGACCATTACCATAAGAAAGTCTACAAATATGGAAGAAGAAGGATCCATAAAAACACCATGCCCTCAAGCATCAAGGACACCAGCACAAGATAATTCACTTAAGAAGGAAGGACAAAAGACCATGGTCTCTATTCATGCCCTAAAAGGAGTAACTACTCCTCACACAAAGAAAATAGAAGGAGAAAATGAGAATAAAGGGATACAGGAAGAAACCGATGATCGCAAGATGAAAGACAAGGTTGAACAAACCTATGGTAACATAATGAGTGACACTTGCACCATGAAAGGAGGTTTCCTCACCAAAGTGGAAATAAAAAAGTTCAATGGAACCAATGCCAAAACATGGCTAACCCAACTAGAATAATATTTTATGTTACATCAAGTGCCACAAGACAAAAGGTGACCTTAGCTATCCTACATATGGAGAATGAACATTTTCAATGGTACCAAGGGTTGAGAACAAAGAGAGTGGGTGGAATTCCTTATACATGGGAGAATCTTTTTTTTTTTTTTAATTAAGGTAGAAGGGGTGTTAAAAGGTCCCCAAACCTTTTTCAAAATTATAGAAAAAGGAACTTTAAGAGTTCCACTACATAGGTCTATACTAAGAGCCAGAATTCAGAAACATAGAAACTAAAAATTTACAACGCTATCCCAGGAAATAAAAAGGTGTGAAACAAGAACATGAAATTACTGCAAATCCAAGACAAGAAACCCAGAAGAGTCAAGGTCTCTTAGATTTTAGTTCCTTCAACCGACTGACAACTTCCTTCAAATAGTTTGCAATTTCTAATGCCAGCAAGTTAATACAGGCACAGGTACTAGTTAACGATCCCCCTAGCCCGTTTAAAATATTTAGATGACTTTTTAATTCCTTTATGACATCCTTGTTATCAGAGGGGACCTTAGTTGAATCCTTGATTTCTTCCAAAGGTTCTAAATCTTTTCCATTTTTCCCAGTATCTACTAAATTAACATCATATTTTTCCATCTTCTCATCTTCCGAAGAATCAACATAGTTAATGATCTTTACTTTTTTGATAGATTTCTTCTGCAACCTAGATGAGCGCCTACTGCATTTTGCTAGACTTAGAGCCAAAACCTGAGGAGCTAACTTCCATTTTCAAAAATCGCCTCTTTTCCTTACAGAAACCCCAAAATCCCCACTATGACTGTCCTCCTCCTCCTCCAAAATAGAAGAATCAAAACTTGGCTTAGGATCCGAGGACACAGGTACCAGGAGAAGTTGTACTTTTGAAATTGGGGTCCCACTAGTTCTAAGAAGAGTTCCTTTTAGAGGCAAGGAAACTGAAATATTTCTATATCTTTCATAATTAACCAACATCTTCAGTAGACCTTGATGCAGGGGAACTTCCCTTTGCCTGATCTAATAGTCTTAATAGATTTTTCCAACAATTTCAAAAGAAATAGGGGCACATTTATCTTCACACTATTCCAAATAGAATTCAGAATGGTAATGTGATATCCAAAGAGATTACGATACTTACCTTTAAGGGTCAGGTACTTCATGACCTGAATGGCCACCCTATCCCATGGAGAAGGTAAGGATTCTCTGCCAATACCATATTGCAACCCGCATTAAAGTTTTATCGTCCCTTATAAATTTAGGCAATTTCTCTACCTAATTTGTTTCTCTTAGCATATCACTTCCCCATCCAATGGTAAGCCTGAAGCCTCTGCAATTAATCGCTTTAAAATTTTGAAGTCTAAGTCGTCCACCTTGACTCTCCCCTTGTCCCAAGTTTTAGCTACTTGCATGGAAATAGATTCACTAAATCCTGTGAATTTTCAAAAAAACTCAAGAAGGCCAACCTTATCCAGAATTTCGTTCACATCATCCTCCATTTTAATAACAGATGACTCGTTCATGATCGGATCCCCTCCCATACTGCTAGAGGAAAAAAATGTCAAACTAGAAACATAAGTATCGACCCTCAAGCTTCTGCAACAAATAATGTTGAATGCCAAAGAGAAGCCTTCTCGTATCTCCCTTTCTCTCCTTCAACTCGACTTGCCATGCTCCTTCATAACTACACAATCCTTTAGTGGTGAGGACGGGATCACCCAACCACAAAAAATGATTTCAAAGAACCCATCAATCAAAACATCAACGTGGTCAATTTTCATTAATATGGTATTCTTGGCATCGGCAACAACATTCCTCTTCACTATGGAAATTTCCTTTCGTCCGATATATATGGGAGAATCTTGTAAGGGATATAATGGCACAATATGATGATATCTTGGATTGAGAATACTCCAACCAACTAACCAAATTTAAGCAAGCAGGCTCAGTAATAAACCACACTTTTTAACATCAAAGGTTGGCCACTACAATCAAGCTAGCCAGATAGATTAAGGCCAGGGTTGTAGAAGGAGCATTGAATAATCGATCGGCATTACCAACTAGAAGAATTTCCATTAAGGAATGGTATGAGAAAAGGGCTAAAGGATTGTGCTTCTGATGTAATGGTAAGTGGTCAAAAGACCATAAGTGTCCAGAAAAGAAACTATTCATCCTAAAAGACACCCGAGATGGCAATGATGAAGAATAACCAAAGAAAGAACCTCCAATTGAAAAAGAAGAAGAGGATACAACCATAATTTCATTACATACCTTAGCAGGAATTACATCTCCCCAAACCTTAAAGATAGTAGGATACATCAAGAAGCAAAAGGTTTTCATTTTGGTTGATTTGGGGAGTGCACATAATTTCATTAATAGAAAGGTTGCATAGAAACTAAATTGTTTTCCCTACCCCATCAAAAACTTCCAAGTAATGATTGCCAATGGAGGATTTATTAGTTATGGTGGGAAGAATCATAATGTCAAAATCAACATGAGGGACTATAACCTTACCATAATAATGTATGCCATTCTTGTAGGAGGAGTTGATGTGGTATTAGGAGTGCAATGGTTGGAAACACTTAGAAATATCATGATGAACTTCAAAAAGAATTTTATGAGGTTCAAACTGGATGGAATATAGTATCACTTGAATGGCTTTATTCCTACCCCATCACAAGTAATTAGTTCTCATAGAATGAAGAAACTTATTAAAAATTGAACTAATGGTCTTATCGTTATATGTTATGCCCTTGAAGGGAGAGAAGAACAAAAATCCATGCCATCAGAACTACAAGAAGCAATGCCCCCAGAACATCGCATGGTGTTTAAATCTTGGCCCAAAGAACTTCCACTTGAATGGAAACATGCACATACTAAGGAGCTAATGGCAGAAAATAAACCACCCAATGTCAAGCTAGAGAATAAAAAAGCGGCTATCAAAGAAAACATGAAGACCCTTCTTATAGATACTCCTAAAGTGTAGGTTATGGAAGACCATATCGAATAGGAAAATACAAAGAAAAAAGAATGGATAATAAAACCAGTTGCTTGGGTGCATTCAAAGTTGCAACCATGCAAATAGATAGGATTTTTTGAGCCTTACAAGGTGATCATAAAAGTTGAAAAGGAAGCTTATGCTATTGAACTACTTGTCTCTATCAAAATTAATAATGTGTTCATCTTAAAGGGGGTGGTTGAGCAACATTCAAAAATTTGAACAGAGTTTCCATCACTTAATAAAAGAAGGCAATATAAACTACAACCAAAGACCATCTTAGAGTATGGTACTCAACAGATGCAACCAAGGAAAATCATTGTGTACCTAATCGAGTGGAAAAAGCCACCATTTGAAGATGCCTCTGGAACAATGAGAAGTCATGCAGTTGTATCCATAGCTGACAAAGTTTTTTTAAGGGGGGAGTATTGCTATGAACCCTAACTATCAATATTGTCCCTCTACTCTTCTAATTCTATCCTTTTGTAATCTCTTCTATATGTAATGTCTCTTATATTGTAATATCCTACATGCATTAGTTGGTCACATGTCGATGATAGTTCTTCATATATATATATATCTTGATGTAGCCTTGAAAGGTGTGTTTGATAATTATTATTGCTTATGTAATGGGAGGTTTCCACCCTCAAAGTGGATTGGTAATATAATCATTTGAGTTCTCTTTTGTTTATCATTGCATTATCTCTTAATCTTTCATAACAGGTGTGGAGGTTCATAACATTGGAGAACTCCTAGTGTTGAATCATACCATATGCATTGATATAATATTGGTCATATGACATTAATTTATTAATGTTGAAGGTGTTAATATTTTAAAATTTCTATGATCAAGTTCTTTATGAAATGCTAACCTCGTGCCTCAAACCATATAATAATCATTCATACATATCAATGAATTCAATTGAAGAAAAAACCATCAAGGGAATAACCAAACCATATATGCCACATCATGCTAGCTTATTTATGAAGTATAAAGACCTAATGTTTATATAGAGAAAGAGATTAATTAGTAGAGCATAGACTCTGCATATGAAGATGGATCTTCTTTCATCGTGTAGAGGTATACAAATGGGTTTACATTACCATAAGTGCGAAGAGATAATAGAAGGTTAAAAAAATATTATTGATGATTTATAATAGAAATTAACATTGATGGATTTGCCTTATAATTTTTTCATTGCTCTAGAAATTGGGACCTTGGTTTTTATGTTCTTCCATGTGTAGCGCTTATGGAAGCATAGTGTTATTCATTAGATACAACCATTATTTGGTTAGAATTATGGCAATTGAATACTAATATATACACATATGGTATTGATACCATATGTTAACTATGAAATAAATCTAGACATCCCAAGTAGTGATTTTAATGAATAATGGCAATCACATCTCAGATATCAAATGTAAGATTAGTTTATATAATATAACAAAGCTCTTTAGTTAGAATCCATGATTATGTAGTCGATGTTGCAAGTGAATAATAGAAGAATTTGAGTTGCATGCTCTATATAATAGATGGTAAGATAGATGGAGGTAGGTGTTCCTTTAACTAATTGTCTAAAGGGTAAGAAGTTTATGTGGAATCTTGAAGCACAAAATAGTTTTAAAATGTTGAAGAAAAAGTTGGTAGAAGATCTAGTGTTAGTCTTACCATATTTTACCAATTTCTTTCAGGTTGATTGTGATGCATCAAGGTTGACAATCTCACCTATTTTCTATGTCTCAAATTGATATGAATTCCATGGAGTAAAGGAATTTGTAGTTGAAAGTGAGGAGGTCCTTAAGTGGGAAGATCAAATTCCAAAGAAGAAGAGGGAGGAAATTTAGGATGTGATTGATGAGAAAGTGATGAGTAGATGGAAAGGGATTTTAAAGAAAGAAAATAATTAGATCAGTGAATCATATTTGAAAAATATTAATACTAAGAAATTAGCTTCATTTCTACGTGCAGGTTGGGCAAGGCACTCAAATTCTTTTGTTAAGGGAGGATGATGTAGGGGCATCCTCGATTTTGAGTATTAGCCATAATGTTTTTTTTTTTTGAAATTTTAGTGGTGAATGTATGTAGGATAAATATAAGATTACATGGAATGGAGTAGAGGATGGGGGGCAGCCACATTGGCTAAAATTCTACTAAATATTGAAAAAGCAAAAATAGAAAGAAAAAGTAGAATTTTATTTATAAGCTAGTACCTTTCCTTGCATCATGAATTTCAACGAAATGGTTGAGAATTTTAATAAACTTTATTATACAAAGTTGTAGGTATTAAAAATCTAATGATTTTTTGTTCAAGAAACATGTAAATATGAGTTAGGGGTAAGGAGATATGACATTTGTAACATGTACTTTCTCTTTTTTTCTTGATACATTAATTTACATCATAGATTATGGCCAAATAGTTATGAATTTGAAGAAACATTTTCCACAAAGTTGAATTTCTCATAAATTTGATGATTATTCATTTAATAAACATGTTAGTCTGAGTTATGGTTATGGAGATATGGCCTCTACAATAGGCTATACTTTCTTCGTTTTTTTCTTTGGTGACGGATTTAAGAAAAAGCTAGAAGAAAGAGAAAAGTCAAGAAAAACCATCTAGATTTAGCTTTATTTGTTAGAAACTATGTATTTAGGATGAATTATATCTAATTTAGCTATTTGAGAGTTCAATCGAAGCCATTCAAAGTTGGATATAAAAGGAAATTATTTTGTTGGTAAGAATCTATGTGTATATTGTTAAAAGAAAAATAAAATTCAAGAGAGCGGAAGAGATGTTACTGATTCTCACTCACTTATGCATTCTTTCTCACTTCCTTATTCTATAAGAGGGTTGTACATTATTCTTTTGATCTCTGAAATAAAAGTGTGTGTAGGTTATGAGCTTAAGTTTACATTTGTAGAATGAATCTTAATTGATTCTTGTGATTGCGAATAGCCTGGGTACACACACACACACACACATATACATCTATATGTATGTATATATACACACATATATGCATATGTGTGTGTGTATTTGTGTATGTACATTTACACACACACACGTACACATATATATGCACGTGTGTACAAACACAGATGTATGTACATACATGCATATATATACATGTGTGTGTGTGTTATTGCCAAATACCATAACCCAGTTTATGATAAATTTTAAAGACGTATTGTAGGACATAAGATGGGGGTTCTTTATGAAAAAACAATGTCTTTAATATAAAGTAATACATAAATAAATAAAAGGAATACACCATAACATTAAATATAATATAATATGGAGAGAGAAAATGATGTATTCGAATGATGATTTTCAAGAAGAAAATATCATAAGCCCCATATTCCCCAAGGGGATGGAAAGAAAATGAAGAAGACGTAATGGAAGAATATCTCTTTTTATTTCCTTTATATAAAATGGTTTTATATAGGATAATGGTGACACCTAGTGGGTTGTCTTGGGAAGTGCCATAAAGTTAAGTTATATGGGAGAAGATGTTAAAAAGGGTGATAACAAATTGCCCCCAAATAATGAGTTCCATATGAACATAATAAGTGAATGGGAAAAAGTCTTGAAAAATAACCCCTTTTTATAAAGGAACAAAATAAGATAAAAGAAGTATGAATATGGCCCATCCCCATGGGCATAGTACAATGATAATATGTGTATATGCTTTATGAAAGACATTGGATGCTCAACCTGAGACAAAGCCCTATGATGCAGAATATGAGAACAAAATAAAACTTCGATGGCTCGCTGTGTACCTTCTACTTAATATATAATTTCTTGATGCGACTTTGCATGAACAACAACCATCAAGTATTTTTTAAAAGAGTGATTTTTTCCATAGAAGGTTCAACCGTTCTGAGCATAGGAAACCAGAGAACACCATCGAATTCAATTCATGTAAATCACAAAGGTTCTAATAAGACTTCTAAAATCTATATCTTCCCTTTCACATTTAGTTGCAAGTCAATCCCCATCCTCATATCTGCTGGAGTGAAGAATTTCCCTGATAGATCGCATCAATGGTTCCACTTCCATGTTACCTTGTCAAATAGAAAACTTTGATTGAGATTTGTTTGCCTGGTAAAAACTTCATAACTTTGGTGAACATGAGAACCTTTGCTGATTTCACATGACTTTCTTTGAAACCATAAAACATTTGGTCTGTTGTCCAACTATATTTCCTTTGATCCCATCGATAAAAGAGTTTTGTTGCCGCAATACACATTGTGTAAAATTTGACACGTGCCTTGTTGACTATTTGAGTGATCAATTAGAACTTGAATAGAATTAGATGCTTGTGTAGGTGGTTAACTTCTTGATATTGTGCTTTAAGATATGGTATTTGATGATGATAAAATGGAATGCCTACATTTGGACATGTATGAATGTATCTTCTTCAAGGCATGAGTTGAATCCCTTTTTTGCATTATTAGTTACGCGATGAAATATTAGTAATCACATAATATAATAGGTAGATAATGGAGCCACCAACAACCTGAGTATCTCTTCCATGCATATGTTTCTCACTAGTCCAATAATCACCATATCAAATCCTACATTGTAATAAAATTACGTTGAAAAATTACACAAGAATGATGAAATGAAGTGTAGATACTAGGGAATATATTCTTCACTATGGTGAAACAAAGTGTAGATACTAGAGAATATATTATTCACTATGGTCGTCAAAATATAGAATGATGAAATGAAGTGTAGATACTACGAAATGTATTTATCACTATGGTCACCAAAATATATTATTTCCTAATACCATATCTTAATTTATGATAAATGTCAAAAAAACATATCATAGGACATAGGATGGGGGTTATTTATGCAAAATCAACGTCTTATATGTAGATCAATGCATAAAGAAATAAAAAGAATACACCAAGGAATATGTTGTTAGTGGGAGAGGAGGTTTTTCTTTGTATCAGTGTCGTTCTCTTAGGATCATTTTTCTCGTAACCTTAATGAAGCACTTCGCCTCTAGGGTGGAATCAATATTTAAGTGTCCTATGTTCCAGTCGATGTGCCTAATGCTGCCTAGCTTTATTGCAACTGCTTATAATATTTGCAAGTATTTACAATAACTTTTTGATGTAACCACTTGTAATATTTTCAATTAAATGAACCACTTATTTACAAAAAAAAAGAAAAGAAAAAGGAATACATCATAATATGAAAGATAACACAATATGGAGAGAGAAAATTATGTCTTCTAATGATGATCTTCAAGAAGAAAATATCATAAGCACCCCCCTAGGGTAAGGAAAGAAAATGAAGAAGACACAATAGAAGAAGACCCCCCATTTTTTTCTTTGCATAAAAGGAGTATATATAAGATGATGGTTCCACTTAGGGGGGTTGACTTAAGAAGTGCCACAAGGGTAAGTTATGTGGGAGAAGGTACTAAAAATATGTATATGTATGTGTATGTTATATATATGTATATATGTATGTGTGTGTGTGTGTACACGTACACACATATCTATACTATTATATAAAAAATTAAGAATCTATATCTATATTATTATCTAACAAAATAAGAATTCTAGGATCTAATCAACCTTGATGGTTGACCCATGTCTATGTCAATTTTGATTACCTCTCTAATGGTGGACCCATATTAATACACCACCATAAAGATTGTGGACTGACATAGTTATACAATCATGAAGATTATAGATCAACTTGGGTCCACCATCATAGAGGTAATCAAAGTCGACATGGACCTAGGTCTACCATCACGAAGGTAACTAAATATTATATAGAGATACATCATCATAAATGTTCATATGGTAGGTAGGTGTTGAGTCAGATTTTTTGCGAGGCATTTATTGTAATTATGTACATATTTTTAATATTTACCTGATAATCTATTGCTAAGGGTGGGGGGTTTGTCCCACCTGCTCATTGACGTTGGTGGCTTATTTTTGTACTTGGCAGGTGCCAAATTGCTCCGGAGGCCCCGGACTAGTGGTAATTTCAGGTTGTACTTCATCCTCTTACGTTTTCCCATTTAAACCACCGAGTAAACAATGAAAACGCCATTCAAAACATTGAAAACCTTGTTAAGCCCCTTTTTAAGGTTGATAGCTCCTTTTCGGTAAACCTGGGTCACCTGGTGATTGTCACATGACCAAGTGCAAGAGTCTATTGCATTTTCTTTGAGGTTCTCAACGAATTCTTCGTTGGAACCGTTTGACTAGTGGTAGTTCGATTGGAAATTTTTTTTTTGGAGGAGAGGGACAGAAGGAGGAAGAAGGGGGGGTAAATCGATGCTGTCCAAAAAGGACGAAGGCAAAGTAAGTGACGAATCCATGGCAGGATGTTTAAATTCGAGGCTTCTATTCTTGCAGAGGTATTTCTAAGCTATTTGTGCCTCTTGGCTATACATTGAAGCCCAATCTTCTGTTCGACTTGTTCTTGCACTATATGCATGCTTGAATCCCTACCGAGGTAGTACACCTTTTATTTCTTGTTGTAGAATTTAATGCTAAAGATCCTTCGCCCCAAAGACATACAGTGCTCTCGGGATTACATTATTGGAGGTGGTTCTGTTCTTCAAGTGACCTCCGTCTTGGTTTCTGGTCGCTCCATGTTAAGCATACGCATTGGGCGATGCATCTCCTTACTGGTATCACTGTGCATGATGAACAGTCGCCATTGCTAGCATATCCTCTATGTGAGTATGGGTTCTCAGACATGATAGAGACGCATGAGCTCCGGGAAACGTTTGAGCAGACAGCAGAGCATTTGCGACCCATTTTCCTGCAAAATTGATCACTCTATATTTTTATGAATCAATTTCTTTCAAGCTTCTGCAAACTCTGTATCTCTTGTGATTGAATCGATGCTTCTCCGTGATCCTATTCTTTGCGGCATCCGACGTTGATTCAACCGATGATACATACCTCTGCGCCTCTCCTTAAAATTCCTATCGGGTTAATATTGATCAAAAGGAGTTCGCCGAATTTTTTCCTGGTATATTACCGTTCCCTGGACGTTGTTTCTCTCTCCATGAACTGTTATGACCCTTTGTGAGTCACCGTGGCTCTCCTCGAGCGATCTGGGCATTGCGCGGCAGGTGCAGGGGAGACGTAATTATTTTAGGCCTAATCGTTGGTTATTAAAGTTCAACATTGATATATTAAAAGTGCTTATACTCTCACAGCTGCTGGTCATGTGCAACCTCTTCGTGACCTGGGGTTCTCCGATAAAAGGGGTTTATTAGCCTTTACATTCTTAAAATCCTCTATTTTGTTGTTTTAAAGCCAAACATCATCTATTTCATATACCCGCTTCTTTCTTACTGTTATCACACATGTCTCCTCTTTATTCGGCCTGAAATCAAACTATTAGTCTCATTTTCAATTCACTAAGCTTAAGCACAACCTCGGATACTATCTAGTTCAAGTGTCGAAGGAGCGGTTCGGGACTGGTTCAAGCCCAAGGCGAGCTTCACCAGGTTCCAGTTGTAATCGGGTATCTTTCATTAATACATACCCTATCTTTTTTATGCTCATTTAATTATTTGTTTAAATTCATTTATTTTTTTATTTATTTATTTCATTTTATTTATTTAATGTGAAAAATGTCAACTGTGCACTTCAGCATAACCTATTATGCCTGACTGGTTAAATTCTTTTTTATGCAAACTTTATACCTAAGCTGAAAAATAGTAACTATTATTCAAACCAAACAAACAACATGTTATCATAACAACTAAGGCATAAGCAAGAAATAAATTTCCCAAAATTGAAATTGAATTTCAACGGTTCAACCTAGTTTTCCGGGAACCTAGTTCACTTCACTGACATCTAATATCATCTAATAGGCTTTTCCGCCTTTTAGGAGACCAAGTCATTCTCATTTCTTTCACTGTCCCTTCGATTAGTCAGAAAGCCCTTTCGGATATTAGATAAGTTCACTGAGCCATAAACCCAGTCAACAGTAGGCTAATAGTCAAATGTGATTCTTAATTTTATATATAGTTATACATACACATACTATTATATAAAAAATAAGACTTTTAAAAAAAACATCCATCCATCCAACATAAACCTACAATAATCTAAGTAAAATATAAACACCATTATGACCTACATAAATTATTAATACCATTAATAAAATATACATCAATCGAAATAAAAAATAAGTGTCTAACTATTTGAATCCATAATTAATCATTATGCTCAATAATTAATTATGGTTGACTTAATACTAAGTATCATCAAATAAAAATAATATTAAATTTTTACCAAAGTTCTAAAAAAATAATATTTTGTTCAAATTATTTTCCATGGGAATTCACTTTTTGTGTGTATGTGTTGTTGTAGTCAATCTAGTATTAGCTTAATTTTAGAGAGATCTACCATAATGCCATCTTTTATCACAATATGGACGAAAGTATTCCAAGGTTTTTATCCCAAAGGCATACTTCAATTCGTTTACTTAGAGGCAATGTTTTTTTAGTATCTCCAATGCTTAGTCAAGATGATCTATATACTCATCCTATTTTGAACTATAAACTAAGATATCCTCAAAAAAAAAAAAAAA
>Ga0068629_1000409_pt1 | contig 12493 bp, 10 predicted proteins | sample InSIn3gowninarea_FD_77432 | JGI IMG/M metagenome (GOLD analysis project Ga0068629, IMG submission 77432) | Clean room microbial communities from NASA Spacecraft Assembly Facility at Jet Propulsion Laboratory, Pasadena, California, USA -... ...
AGATCCCAGCAATAGAGCTAATTCAGTCAAAGCAGTCAGATCCGATCGCTCAGCCAGTCTCATCTGCCACACGAGAGCTTTTACCCGCACAGTTTCAAATTCTGACTGACCAACTCCTAGCCCATGAAGCTGTTTACCAAGAGCAGGGCTTAAGGATTGAGCGAAGTGGCGGGCAACTCAGAGCGTTTCGTGAGGGTAATTCGATTGACCTACAAAAACCTGAGAATTTAGCAAGCATAGTTAACCATTTACAAGCACTCTTGCAACAAGATCCGCCTCTTTCTCTTTATGAGGAATTTATTGAGGCAGCGCGGCTGGAGAAATCAATTCAGCAGCAAGCGAATGAAATTGTGGGGCTAAATTCCGGCAATTACCACTCTCAGGGGTTATCAGTTGAAATTACTGGTAGCGAAGTTGAAATTCAACTCAACTCTCATTTGGTGTTTAAATCAAATCAAGGACTAGTCTCGCGCCCTGACGACCTCTTGCAGCTCTCAAACCTGAAATTGCAATTGCAATCATCCATTGTAGGCTTACAGCAATCCATTGAAGCGAAACAACAGCAGGAAAAGGCAAGACTATTAGCCTCTCGGTTGAAAGCCCAAAGGGAGACAACTAATACCAGCACCATCGAAAAACAAAAGGGTCGTGGTCATGGGTTTACTCTTTAGAATTATCAAGCGACTTTATTTATTCGTCACGGGGCTGATCCGTCACACTCTGAATGACGAGCCGTATTACAATCAGCTGCCTGTCAGGATTGCAAATCTATTGATAATTATTGCTTGGCTTGTTAGCTTTGGGGCGGCAATATCTCTGTTGGTATGGGCTATCAGCCTGGAAATCTTGCTCAGAACCCTGCTAATTGCCTATCTTGCAGCCTATGCTTGGTCAAAATTATCACATCACTTCACTCCTTTTGAGCAAGAAATATATTTGATTGGTTCAAATGTTGGGTTAACTGTATCAATCGGCACATCTATTCAACTCCACAGAATGCAAGGGGCTGATGGCAACACCCTGTTGTTTTACTGGATTTTCTTGTTAATCACTGGATTTATTTTCTGGGGAATTACAGTTTTTAATGTGACGAAGACAGCAAAGGTGAGGCCAGTATTAACCATTAAGAAAATCGAATATAAACAACATTTCCGCACTACCAATATCCCCAAAGCAATCCCGGCAGAAAATCCAGCACAGGCTTATCTCAAAAAGATAGAGTGAAGCTGTCTAGCATTGACAGTTGTATTACCTTTCCACCTATTGCACTGTCGGGGAACCGAACTAGTGCGACTACCAATTCCCATTAGCAGCAGTTTTGATCTTTAGCTAGTCGCCGAAAGCCCCGCGCCATAATCGCTTCGATTTGGCGACGGGATGGATAGGCGGTCAACCGAACCCCCTCAATGGGGCGAGGTTGACGATTTACGTTTAAGACTCCTCAAATAAGCTCTAATTACTTCCGTCTTGGTTCGAGATGTTTGCTCACAGTATTGCTCTAAATTTAGCATCTCTTCTTCTGTAACCATTACTGTTAAAGGCTTGTTACCTGCTTTGCTCATGTTGCTTTTTACTGTGATATACAGTATAATTTTGACATGATAGCAGCTTATCAGTACAAATTGAAGCCAACAAAACAGCAAGTCATCGAGATTGACCGATGGCTAGCCATGCTTTGTTCGCAGTACAATTATTTGCTGGCAGACAGGTTTGATTGGTACGAGCGAAATCGTAGTCCTGTAAATGCTTGTCCGTTGGTCTGCCATCTCCCGCAATTGCGCGACAATCCAGACTACTACAGCCAAAAAAAGACGCTACCTAACCTCAAAAAAACACATCCTTGGTACGCAGAAATTTACTCTCAAGTGCTGCAAGATGTTGTTAAAAGAGTAAAGGTTACTTTTGATAGATTTCTTAAAGGAGATAGCAACGGGAAACGTAGTGGAAGACCTCGTTTTAAGCAGCGCAACAGATATAGAACTTTCTTGTATCCCCAGGTAAAAAGTGACTGCTTATCTGGCAAGTTAATTAACTTGCCAATGTTAGGTCTCGTCAAAGTTATTTTGCATCGTCCTATCCCTGATGGATTTAAAATCAAGACAGTTTCTATTACCAAAAAAGCTGATGGTTACTATGCGCTGTTTACTCTAGAAGACGCGACAGTACCGACAATTAAACCTGACTTTAATCCTGAATCGATAACTGGAATTGACGTTGGATTGAAAGAGTTTTTGACTACGGCACAGAATGAAGTTGTCGCTATACCTCGGTATTACCGTAAAGCACAGAAACGCCTGAGCGGCATTCAAAAACGGGTATCTCGAAGAAAAAAGGGGAGCAATCGGCGACTTAAAGCAATTAAGTCTTTAGGTAAGCAGCACAAGAAAGTTGCGGACAAAAGGAAAGATTTTCACTATAAAACGGCTAACACCCTATTAAGAAAATATGATGTTATTGCTCACGAAGACTTAAATGTTAAAGGTCTAGCTCGGACAAATAAAGCTAAGTCGATTCATGATGCTGGTTGGTCAAATTTCCTATCAATACTTGCAAACAAAGCCGAGAAAGCTGGTTTGTTGGTAATAGGAGTAAGTGCCTATAATACCAGCCAAAACTGTAGTAGCTGCGGCGTTAAAGTTCCTAAAGAGTTATCCGAGCGTTGGCATACTTGCGCCTGCGGTTGTAGCCTTGGACGCGACCACAACGCCGCTATTAACATTAAAAACAGGGCGGAAGGGCATTCCGTGCTTAAAGCCAAGAGCCTCCTATGCGATAGCAGGATTGTCTTGGAAGCCCGCGCTGTATGCTCTTAGTATCAGCGTCGGGAGATGTCACGAGCGCTACACACACGCCTCTCGTCCCAGTAGCGTCAGGAATGAGCATCATGCACGGGGCAGGCTGGGGCAGCTAGCTTGTCTGTGATCTTGAAGGATAATCGCCCCAGCCTGCCCCGGCGATGCTCATCCCGACTAACTTTCTGGAGCGCGTAACTTTTGGTTGACGGGTGGCTCGGACAACGAGCGCCGCATCTGCATCCAATCGGAGCAAGTCTATCAGTGAAGTCATAATCTGTTTATTACCTGGGGTGGACGTGAAATCAACTACCGCTGCCACTTGATCCCAAGCTTTGCAGGTGGCTTGCCACAAGCTACTCAATCAGAAGGCTACTGGGAAAAATAAAACCTAATTGCCACTAGCCCCATTGATTGGACACGCTCTGAAGCGATCATTAATCGCGTCGTTGGTGCAGTTACAGCTAGAACAGCAGCGAGAACGTCTGCAACAAAAACAATCATAGCAACAGCACAAACAGCTAACAGAACCTGAGCGACGACGAGACCGGGGACTAAGCTTGTAGTCCTAATTCATCCGCAAAAACTGTTAACTCTTTCGGCTGATACCGCTTGAGCTTGATGGAAGTGATTTGAGCTTGTTCCTGTTCCAGGTCTTCCACGTAACCTGGTTGAGCTTTTTGCGCTTCACTGGCACACGCAAAAGGACCAAAGTAGTAGATACAATGGGGCTTATCGGTGACAATTTCCACCCAACAAGCTAATTTCAACTGCTCTAAGAGAGACGTAGATATATCTTCAAAATTATCTAAAAACTTCTTTGTATTCATCTGAGATTCCTTGCTTGCTAGTATGCCTGTCCATTGGGTATGAGTTACTTCACACAAAAGTCTTCACCACGTTTATCCCGGCATAAGAAAGGTATTAACAGACTACCGATTGACTAAGTAAGATTTAACGTCTAAATCTAGGGTTCGTTTGACCAAATACACCTATTCAGAGTTAATTGTCACCACAACTAGAGTATGTCCTGCTGTTCGACTTGCTACATTACCGATTCCCATTACTCCAAACCTCACACCAAAGCCATCTTTAAGTTAATCAGTATCAGCGCGGGTAGGTTGATTGAGGAAAGGCAGACAGAAGGACGGTTTGAGGCGCGCACGTACAGTTTTCCCGTTTGGGTACGTTGATCCTATATTTCTTAACTTTTACCAACTATCATGTCGTGACTCACTAGTCCCCAGTTTTGGCGACCGCTGCTTTCGGGTTTTGATTTTCTGCCAGAGTTTAATCGACAAGTCTATTTGTTCTGGGGTCAGAGATGGCACAAAACTACCCCATAACTGTTTCAACTCTGCTTGGGGATCGTCAAAAGGTTTAAACGACATAGAATCACACCTCGTACAATACACTCAACAGGTCAAGATTTAACCAAATACTTGTTTCGGCAAACTTTTCGACTATTAACTACACGCGCTTTACTTAGGTATCAGTAAAAGGTTTGTTAAACTTTTTACTCAATTATTGACAAAATTTAAACTGACTTACTTCTTCCTCCTGATAGGTGAGTAAATATACTTAATTATTTCTTTAGATTCCCTTCATGGCGGTCATATCGTTCTCTGGTAGTGAGGACTGACAGCCAAAACAATACACTGGCAAGGATTGTGCCGTTATCGCTGCTAGGACTTATGCCATCTACCAAGCGTTGTGTCAGTTGTGTCTGACAGCCCAAATTACCTGCTGACAAGGTTTTTGCCGTGAATCGTGACAGAATTTATGCCAAAAAATTTGGCATAAGGTATGGATCTGCTGATGGCGAAGCCACGTAGCTAATAGCTCTGTGGCGCAGCTTTAAACGGAGGGGTTAGGGTCGGTGGACTCAGATCTGCCCGGTAGGGCAGTACAGTCAATATCCCACTGATAATCTTTCACCTCTTGGGTAATTTGACATGACGCTTAAGTTTCCTCTACTCTCGGCACGTCTTCCATTCCCGTGACTCCATTTGCGAGTGAAACTGCTTTCTGTTTGAGTTTATGGCATGAAGAAGGTAGCCAGTTATAAGCCCAGTAGTCACGCGGGAATTGTCGGATGTGTTCTGCCAGTAGTTTAACTAGGTGCTGTCTATCTGTTGAGTTGGGGATGTGTTTGAGGACAGACGTAAACACAGTCTGCCGTTTACATCCGACTTTTTGTGCTACTGCGTCCATCGCTTCAAGCGCAGCCACCCAAGTTTTGCATCCCAGGATAATTGCCGCCAGGTCATTTGGCGGTGGGCTTGAGGGTGGTTGCCTCTGTGCAAGATCTGGTGGTGTAGGCGGTGCAAGAGGTGTGGAATCTAGTGTAAGGCTGAAACTCTCGCCCTTGTTGGGTTGTGTAGGCGTGTAGGGTTTATACCCCGAAGAGATCGTTTTTTCTAGTGTCAATTTGTCGTTGTTTTGGCATAATTCAAAGAATTGATTTTTTTGCTCGTTGTTTGGTTCTGAGCCTACACACCCTACACTTTCCATACTGTGAGCGGATTCTAGCCCTACACTCATGCCTACACTGGGGTTACACGCCCTACACGGTTTTGATGAAAAAACTTCTGATACTCGTGGTAGTGCATCATCATAGCCAGCGCGGCGCAAGCGTATGCCACATAGCTTCCAGCCATTATTCATCCGTTTTGCTTCCACCCCGTCCCAACCAGCTTCACGGCAAACTTCAACCAGATGCTGGCGGAAATTGTTGGTGCTGAAGCAGCTTTTTGAGTTATTCTCTTCAACGAACGCCATGTAAGCGCCATAGGCGGTGCTGTGGATATCCCCGCTCTTTCCGCCCAACATAATTTCAGCTTGAGGATCTTTGACCAGCCGTTCTTCCACAAACAAAGCCACCGAGTCATTGATAGTTTTGTGCAACCACGATTCGCGCGCAAATTCGGGAATTTCAGCTAGACCAATGCCTTTAATCAAGTCCGTTACCAGCTGATTTGGCATCGCAAGAGCAATAGCAGTTAGGGGTGAGAGTTCGCTTTCTAACCGCTGCTCGATGCTATTGTCACGCAATGATGCTGGGATGGGCTGAGCGAAAGTTGTTAGGCACAGTCTCCGGCCTATTCCTGATGTGTCCCCAGCAAATAGTGGCACGTTGGAGATCAGTAGCACTGTCCCTTTGAAAAAGCCTGTAGTAGCTTCTTGATAAATCTTGCGGTACGAAATTGGATCTCCTCCTGTCAGGGACAAAAGGCCGCCAAAGTCACCCACTTGTTTTTTCTCGTCCGGGCAGATGACTAACTGCGTGTCAATAATTTTGGCGATCTCGTTGTCGTCGTTAAGTTTGTCGAGCCTTGACCCCTGGTAGTTTCCCTTGCCGACGATGCCTTGAAGGATACGAGCGAAAGTGCTTTTACCTGTTCCTGGCGCACCATACAGCTGCACAAACATTTGCAGGTCAAAGAACCGGAACTTAATCACCCCGTTGATAATGGCAAGCAGTTTCAAAACTTTGAGCGGATCGCCATTTTGTACCTGCATGAACCAGGAATAACACTCCGGGGCGTGGAGACGCAGCTGGTCGAGTAGTACCGTGTTGGGATCGATAACGTTTAATGCTGTGTAGTCGCGCCCCAGGTAAGAGGTGAAGCGGAATCCCGGTGAGTGTTCGTGGAGGATACCTGTCTCCACTTCTAACACGCCGTTGTTGAATGCAATCCACTTCATCCGGTCGAATGTTACCCACAAGGGCACTAACAGCTGGCGCTCCAAAGTTTTGATTACATTTTCGATAAAGCTGTCGCTATGATACTCAACCCCCATCGCTTCAACTTCTTTGAAGATGATTTGCCCAAAGACTTTTAGGTGAATAGCTTCCCAAACCTTGCCATTGAAGCGCCGCCAAGTCTGCTGTTCGTGGTGGTATGCCCACTGATTTTTGTAGCGCTCTGCTATTGACAACGCAGTTATTCGCGGTACTGGTCTATCAGCTTTTTTATTGCTATGAGCCTTTGAGTTGTCCCGCTTATTGGTAAACTGTTTTTCCCAAGCGGCAATATCAACAGCCTTGCCCATCACCTCGCGCTTGAAGCGATCTGAGCCGTGATTGTAAATATAATCATCCATGCCTTTGTTTTTGTTGCTGAATGATTCGTCAACTTGCCAAAGTCCAGTCACACTGTAAACTGGTACTTTAAACAGTTTAATATTGTGAACTAACTTGCGCTGCGCTACTATTACATTCTCGTTGGTGGCGCAATCGGCATCAAAGGCGATGATGAATCCAAAACCAGCACGAGCATAGCGTTCCAATGTCGGGACTAAATAGCGCTTGCCTTGCGGATCGGCATCTTTTGGTGTCAGCCCCATCTCAACACCCAATAAGGCAATAGTGGGGGTATCGTTAGAGCAACCAGCAATCCCCTTAAAAAATCCTTCACTCAGGACTAAGCAGGGATGTCCATCAACCTTATAGGCTTTCTGCTTCAGGGCTTCAATATCATCCCAGTAATAAGGATCAGTTGGATGCGTGGGCAGCATAGCGTCATACTCACCCAAAGGAGAACGGTACTTGGGTGCTTTCTTATCTTCTTCTTTCTTCCAGGGTTTATCGGGCTTAAATTGGCTTTGATGGTTACAGCCACGAAGCAAAATGCCATCCGACAAAGCTGTATAGCCCAAGTACTGCGTGGCATAGTTTGCTGTAACTGAAAAGCAATTGGCGAATATCCACAGGGGATTCAAGCCCCGCGTCTCGGAGCATTCTTTATAATGCCGTGCCTGAAGGCGATTTTGATCTGTCGGCTGGGTAGCTCCTGATGCGTTCTCACAGATCTGAGTCGCGTTTTGGGCGGAGTCAATGGTGGTGCTAGTAGATTGATTTTTTTCTTTCAACATCTCGTTCTCCTTTGGTGGAGCCGAGACTTACGCCTTCTGCGATCACTTTTCGACGGAGCGATCGCAAATCCGAACTAAATAACAGCCTATAGGGGTTGTCTATTTGGCTAAAAATAGCTCAAAATAGATTTACCTATTAAAACCAGCCGTAAACGGTTTTAGGCCGTTAGGAAGTCCGGGATCTTTGCTGTGAGAGGCGTGTCCCGGCTTTCTGACGTTTAGGGGTAGTTTTTACAATGAATCAAGAACTGAAAGAGGGTCAGCAACACTAATTCTTGTTGCTGGCCCTCTCAACTTTAAGAGAATTGTTATGTGCATAGGCTACTAATCACCTCAGTGTGGAATATTTGCATAGCTACTTCTCCTGGTCGCTTTAATACGACAAAAAGCGGCTATTTTCTTGACAATTTGAAAAATAGACCTTTATTAGAGAATACACCTCTCGCAGCAGCACAATTAGCACTTTACATTCTTTAACGTTATGTTTCATTTGGGCTAGTCCTGCTTAGGCTTTGGTAATTGTGGGCTTTCTTGTTGCCCCCTAACCCCTCTTTTTTCTAGGTATTCAATCAGTGCTGTTTCCACAGCCTCAGAAATAGTCAGCCCCTGCTCTGTGCAATAGACTTTAAAGCGAAGCGCCACTTCCTTTAGTACGTGACCTGTCACCTGGGAGTAGTCGGGGCTTTTGTTCTTTGTAACCAAAATCGAGCAAATAAATGAGGTTTTTACAACTTTATTTTCTCATCCCTCCTGAAAACGTCTAAATCTTATAATCTTCAAATCTTGCAAGATTACAATATTTTGCTATGCTTCAATTATGCACCAAAAAACTCGCTCTGCACACGTCGCAAAGAAAGAGCGCCTACGCCAGACTTAAGTACTGGAGAAAATCAGATGACACTATCCCCACCTGTGCATTACCAAGCTCACACCCATAAGTAAGTTGCGTGTTATGGGGGACGCTCTCAACCCAAAAAGCTAGAAGCCAGCGCCAGGAGGACTTGAGTGATGACACTTGAAAACCCGAACCAGTTAGAAAACCTGAGTTTGTCGGTGACTGCCGGACTAGATGCGTTTAATCAAATAGTTAACCTGCAAGAGTTACTGGAAATCTCACTGGAACTTGTTACGACTTCACCAGAAAAAAGGCAGTCAAGAACAGAGCTGCTGACTATCTGTTACCTACATCAGGTCAAACCATTTCTGGAAGAATTGTCGCAGGAACTCAAAGAAATGCGGCAGGAAATAGATCGTGCGAAGACCTGCCAGAAAACCAGTTGACAATCAGCAGCCGCGCGCATCAAACAAGCGCCCCTATTGGCAATAGAGACGGTAGGGGCATTACTGCCAGATCTAATAGAGATTGCTGTGCTACTTTTGACATACTCACCGTCCTGAAGGAGCGGTGATTCTTGACACCTCATTGACTGATGCAACCAAAGTTGTCTTACTCTGTCTCCGTGTCTGTTTAGAGTCGTGGCGATGCCCCATCCCGACTTTTTCTATATTTCTAGAAGCGTTCTCGTCTCTATCTTGCTCTATACCACAGTTCAAGCAAAGTATTGAGCGAATAGACAAATCAATTTTACCCCATCGATATCCACAATCTGAACAGATTTGGCTTGTAGGCTCCCATCTATTAATAGCTTGAAATGTCCTCCCAAATTTATTTGATTTGGCTTCACACAAAGTTCTAAACTCTCTCCACCCCTGCAAGCTAATTGCTCTAGCTAATCGTCGGTTTTTGACCATCCCAGACACACAGAGGTCTTCCAAAATAATTGCTTGATTTTCACTAACTATTTTGGTTGACAGCTTATGCAAGAAATCTTTGCGAGTATCTGAGATTCGATTGTGCTGTTTAGCAATCCTTATCCGTGTTAGGTTTCGTCGCCTAGAGTCTTTTTGCTGCCGTGCTAACTTCTTTTGTAGTTTCCTGATTTTGCGGTCTATTTTTGAGTAGTTAGGACTTTGGGCTTTTCCTCCACTACTCATTGCAGCAAAAATCTTGATTCCTAAATCAATACCTATGCTCTGGTTTTTGGCAGCAATATTAATAGGCCGGGCCTCTACTACAAAGCTAAGAAAATACCGACTTGCACAATCTTTGATAACCGTTATTGAACTAGGTTCAAACGGCAATTCTCTAGACCAGATAGGTTTAAATTCTCCAATTTTGGCTAAATAAACTTTCTCCCCCTTGATGCTAAAACCACCTTTTCTAAATCGTGCTGTCTGCCGATTGTCTTTCTTTTTAAACCTTGGTACCTTAATCTTCAGCCCTTTCCTTTTGCCTTTTAGCGATTCAAAAAAGTTCTTATAAGCAACTCCTAGATCGGCGATAGATTGCTGAAGCGGAATATTAGAAACCTCACTTAACCATTCTCGCTCCTCAATTTTCTTGGCCCCGGTAATACATATTTTCTGTAAGTCTCCATTGCGCCCGCAGCTTTCTCGGAGGCAACCTCCGAGAAGCTTTGATGCGGGCGGTAATTTTTCAGATTGTTTGCACAATGCCAATGCATCATTCCAAACGACACGGACGCAGCCAAATAGTTTTGCTAGGTCTTGGCGCTGTTGGTCTGTTGGATAAATTCTGTACTGGTATCGTGCTTTCATTCTGCTATTATATATTGGTCTGTACTAAAAATCAATATGTGAATCAATATGTATAGAAGAGAAAGACACTCAGTTACAGACCTAAAAGTTCATTTGGTCTGTGTTGCTAAATATAGAGAAGAAGTATTTTCAGAAGAGGAATTGAAGATAATCACGGAAGTGTTTCACCACGTAGCAAAACAGATGGATTTTCAGATATTAGAAATCAACGGCGAGGATGAGCATATTCACGCTTTAATTGAATATCCGCCAAAACTATCGGTATCAAAGATTGTGAATGCCCTCAAAGGAGTGTCGAGCAGACGATATGGGCAGGCTGGATTTAAAAAACCACACGACAAAACTGCGTTGTGGAGTCCCAGTTATTTTGCTGTCTCGGTGGGTGGCGCACCTATAAAAACCCTAATCCAGCATATAAAAGAACAAAGCCGTCCTAGAAGGACGGGGCTTGTATCCCATTAACTTCGGTCAGCAGAATCTGCGTTTCTGTGAGATCTCGCCGTTTATCCACTTTTGGATGTTACTGCCTGAGCCAGAGCATATTTCAGGGCTAACTTGGAGCAATAGATTGCTCTACTTACCCTAAGCTTCCGCTCCAAACCCTGCATGGCAACTTTTAGGGGCAATAAGCATTCACATTCCACACAGCTAATTTTACGATTAAAACATCTATCTACAGTAAGTTTCTAATCTCTACCCTAATGTAGATGTAAAACATAACCTTTGTAAAAATTATATGTATAGGTAATAACAAACTTTAACTTTTAATTAGTTTCTTTAATAACTCAGGTTTAATATTGTGTTCCCTTCTCAGATTTCCCGCATTCTAGTTGTGGACGATGTTGCAGACAATTTATTTTTGCTGCAAACGCTTTTAGAAGCAGAGGGGTATAAAGTTGATACTGCTAATAATGGCACTCAAGCTTTAGCTCAGATTGTTGCTGCACCACCGGATTTAGTTCTGCTGGATGTGATGATGCCAGACATAAATGGATACGTTGTGGCACAGCGGCTGCGTCAGAATAAGCAGTTACCCTTTATTCCGATTGTGCTGGTCACGGCGCAGGATAAACCTAGTGCAAGCGAGGAATTAGATTCAGGAGATCTCGACAGAATCCATAAACCGTTTGATGTTGATGAATTATTAGCAAAAATCCTAGCTCTATTGCAGCTAAAGCACAGCACTAATGCTCCAAGTTTCGGCTCACATTCCTGGCAGAGTTTGGATGAAAGTTAAGCTGATGCATTTTTTGAATGGAGTGGAAATTCATCTACTTAGCAGGTGCTTCTACAGACGGCAGCACCCCGACAAAATGTTGCAGTTGCTCAAACAACAGATTGATCGGCTAGTAGTCTCCCAGGAGCAATTACAAGCGTTTCTCATTTGGGTGAGCCAAAAATCCTGTGCCGTGCCTTGTGCTTACAAGCCAGTGATTGTGCGTGCCTTCTACTTGGACTTAGCTCTGGCTAGAACACTAGGTAGAATCGGTGGTAGTCTTGACCTGGCTTTGAAATTCGATCGAACCCTAACTCGTAACCTTGAGCGTCACATGGCTCTGGATCTAGCGCTAGATCGGGCATTGGCTCTTGACTTAGTTATTGCTATCACCTGCAATCCCAATCTGGTTTGCGAACAGGTTCTGGAAAGAGCCATTTCTCATGCCCGTACCCTAGAGCCAATGCTAGAGATGGCACTGCTTCAACTCAAACAGCAACTACCTTCGCAAGCTTTATCCGCAGAAGGATTTAAGCAGTGGTGGTCAATTCACGGTGGGGCTTGGACTGAGCAATTAAGATCTGTAACGATAAAGTATCGCCATCTTGGTCATAATTGGCAGCTTAGCCATCAGCAGCGCGAGACGATGAAGCAGTACTACGATGCCAACTGTTGGTTGGTTGATTACCTTAATAGCGATTGCTACGTGAATTCGGAAGTGCGTGCTTTTACTGAAAGGGCTTTGTTGCTGCCTTCATCAGAAATAGAGTTACCACTTGTACCTAACTAGGTGAACTACCTATCGCCAAGCTGCGTGTAATTAAGTATGTATCAAGCCGCTAGCTGAGTCTTGCGGTTGTGGCAAAGCTTACCGCAAGCATACCTGATTTCGCCCAAACTCGCCCAAAAACCCCGGAAGAAAGAAGAAGATAAGAAAGCACCCAAGTACCGTTCTCCTTTGGGTGAGTATGACGCTATGCTGCCCACG
>Ga0068629_1000412_pt1 | contig 12451 bp, 13 predicted proteins | sample InSIn3gowninarea_FD_77432 | JGI IMG/M metagenome (GOLD analysis project Ga0068629, IMG submission 77432) | Clean room microbial communities from NASA Spacecraft Assembly Facility at Jet Propulsion Laboratory, Pasadena, California, USA -... ...
AGGGGTATCACAGGGAAACTAGGAAATATAATAAGCTCTAACGTCATGACAAATGTTCTAAAGAAAGAACAATGTGGTGTAATTGCATAATTATGTTCGCTAGAGGTTCCCACATCGAAATCATCTATTTCTCTAGATCTCCAAAAGTTCTTGAACAATCATTCTAAGGTATTTGAGACTCCCAAAGGCCTCCCACCTATTCATGATTATGATCATTCTATTCATTTGATTCCAGGAAGTGTTCCTCCAAACATCAGGCCTTATAGATATCCCTATGCCCAAAAGAATGAAATTGAACGTATGGTTGCAGAAATTCTAGAGGCTGGTATAATTCAACCTAGTGAAAGTTCTTTCTCTCCTTGATCCAAAATGGATCCAAAAGACCCCCGAAGTCTTCAAAATCTTCTAAAAGATCAAAACTATCTTAAAAGGATTACATTATTGGGAGCGAAAACACAAGGAAACAAAGAAAAACAGGTCTATCGAGGCTTAGGCAATGATGTACAGGAGCCATCAGATTTGGCGATCAACAGTTCAGATCCGATCGGCATATCACAATCGGTGATGACAGGTGGAGGCCATCAGAGGTGACCATATTACAGTTGTGATCGCGCTCAGTGCGGGTCAATGAGGACCGTCGATCAAGCACGTAGATCTACAGCCCAAGATGAATCGCAATATCACGTTGGCACAATGCAAAGGAACACTTACCAATAGCCCGAGGCTCATGCGATATGCGATTGCGACAAGTCGCATCACAAAATCGCATCGGAGCAACACCAAGGAGCGGGGGCCGATACCTACGCGACTTGCAATATATATCCAGACCTGACGAGGTTATGAACAATATTTGATATATTTTGAGATCCGAAAACAAGACTTTTCCTATGTATTTTGTTTTCGTTAAATAAACAAAATACGAAGGGAAGTGCCGATGCGATGAAACCGGACCCGAAAGGGGTTGTAAATGCCACTTCATAAATATTTCAAGTTCGCCATAAAGCCGCTTTGTGATATTTTAAGTGTTTTAATGTATTTTTTAAATACAAAAGGAAACCACGGAACGGGCACTTGAGACATACGATAAGCGATTACAAGCGGAACCGATAGAAGTATAAAGTGGATTTAAGGATTTTTGAAGTCCGAATAATGGCAGATTGGTGAATTTTCTTGTGTTTTACAGTGTTTCTTTGTGTAAATAGAGAACACTATTTTTGGGGATTTCAAAGGCCTGATGGTCCCTTCCATTGCGGAACAGGTGGCCACCTTCTCTGAAGACATTATACCATGAGTGCTAACGTTCAGAAGGGAATTCAAGTGGATAGAGGCTGGGAGCCAGAGAGCCCGAGAAAAGGAAATGAACGAACAACGCCAATTGGCTTTAAAGCCACAGATTGACAGAGACAAAGGGGGCGGTATTGAGACAGAGAAAAAAACAGAGATAAAGAGTGAAAGAAAGAGTCTGTCTACTCAGAGAGGCTTGAGGGATTCAAGCAAAACTCCCGTTGTTTACATCTGTTGTGTTGAGACTCAATTTGAGCTCACACTTTGTAAAACTCTACTCTTGAAGAATAATAGAGAGGCCACCACTGAAGGTTGGACTAGGAGATATAGCCCAAGAGTTTTGGGTGAACTCCATATTAAATTTGCTGTGTTATGTGTGTTGTCTATTATGTTTCTCTAACTGCTTAATTTTCTATATTATTCGCAATCTTATTGATCCATTGCACTAAGTAATATAGGAAAATCCATGCACATGAGTTTGTAATACCTTAAAAGTAATCTAAGATCTTCATTTTCAGATCAAGTGGTATCAGAGCTTTTGGTTTTGATTTGTTAAGGTTAGACAAGCTTGTGCTGGATTTTTGAATCCTAACTAGGTCAAAGCTCAAATTATGAGAAGGAGAACTGGTTGAGGCTAACCCATAAATTGGAAGAGTCTATCCTAGGAGGAAAATGACATAATAAGTTCCATTGGAATCAGAATCTCAGTTCATGGATAGTTTCATTACCATGAGAGCCATGGTAGAAGAGATGTATCGGGAATTTAAGAAGGGTCAAGGTGAAAGCACCTCAACACCTGAACAAGGCAAGGGAATAGAGGAACCTCTTCTAGTTGCCCATTTAGAAGGCAAAGGGAAAGGGGAAGAGCCTTGTTGTGGAGGTAAATCCCCTCTGCGGACAGAGGCGATCCCTACTAGCCCAGATCGGGTCTAGCAACAATCAAACAATGCTAACACGCAGGTTCCTAATTGCAAACTACAGGTAAGCGATGAGAGCTTACTTGGATTCCAACGCTAGTTTTGTAGAAGGGTCGATCCTTTGCTCTGGTCGGTCATGATCCCCACGATCTCCGTGAATGGACACCTGCACATGCAAAGAACAACATGAATACAAGCATAGAATCCAATAGATGCAACTATATATCGGTCAGAAAAGATATAACTTAAACATCATTACAATGAACAACGAGAGTGGAACCATAATGATAGTCATCTATTATTGATAATCAACAAAGAAGAATACAACCATAGTTCTGACGTCAAATCCTCCTTTGGCTGGGTGATCAGGTACGCATGCCTTGCAAAGCTTATTGGGATGGGAAACAAGCCTCTCTCTCTTTAGTGACAAGAATCTCCTTATTCCTTGCAGCAATCTCTTAGCCTTCTGAAAGTATGATTCTCCTCCTGCTGGAACCGGGACCAGAGCTATCGCTATCCTTCACTCCCCGAAAACTCCCATTAGCTTGTCAAAGGCAACTGAACAAGCTTTTGTAGATAGGGGAAAGGAGATAGGATTGGCTTCATCCTTAAGGAGATAAGATCAACGACAACATCGATCGAGTTGGCTCTGTCATCGATCGAGTTGGCTTTACCCTCAGAAAGCGTTCACAGATAGAGTTCATGAGTTGAAAAGAACTTTCACGTGCCAGTTTGTCAAAAAATTTACTAAATTTGGTTGGCGTGGGTCCGACACTGAGACAGAGCGCCAACTGGCACACCCTCTTTGTTGGATTTCCCCCATTGGCGCGAGCAGTACATTGGGAAACCGCGCCAATGGTAAATGGGGCTTTTTTAAGGGTATTTTGCAGGAGATGTCTTCTGGGCATGTGAAGTCCATACTTAGGGGAATATGATGCAAGTGTTTTCAAGTTGTGTCACTTCTCATAGGTCCTAGAATGAGTCCTCCAAAGTGTGGGAGAGGGGTAACTGGGACGGTGAGAAAGGGTGACAAATTACTGTGTAACAGATGCCCCCTAAAGCATGAGGCCCGAGAGAGAGAGAGGGGTGAAATGCTTTACAAGAACATGCGCAACTGAAAACGCTGCCGCCAGAGAACCTGCATAGAGAAGTACAACTGATATCTCAAGTACATGATATATGTGGTATGGGTGCAGCCATCCATAACAGAGTACATAATAATCTAGATCCATGGCATGGGCGCAACCATCTAGTGAATGAGTCATGTAATAATCATGATAATCCACAAAATCGCAGCCTGGATTCTAATAGACAAAATCCAGGGTCTTGCGCTCCATCTCGACTTGAACAAAAGTACAAGTTCAAGCATGCGAATACAGGAGTTGAAGTCGAACATGCATGAACATCGTCTGATTACCAGCCAATGATGAAAACTGTTAACAGACGCGAGAGGTACCACCAATAATGACAATGGTCCTCAAGGTACTATAGGTACAATCTACAGCGTGCGAATCAGTGAGCTGGCATCGAACACTCGTAGAATCATTCGATTGGAGGCCAACGATGAAAACCTCACGTCGAACACGAAGAACCTGCCATTGAGGCATGCAGGCTCCAAGGCACTGGAAAGGAGTCTCTAGGTCAGCTTCCTGGATAGTGAGCTGAAGTCGACAGGAAGTGACCTTGATCGAAGGTGGGCCATAGTGTTTCCCACATCATCGACACGAGACAGAGGAAGAATATTGTGAATCAGGATTATGTGAGACAGCAGAGGGAGGTTGTTATTTTGCAGAGGTCAACTTCTCTTGAACATATCGGCGGCACGACAGTGGATTTGGTAGTATTTGACATCAAGGGATCAAAGGTCATGGTGACGAGGCAATGAGCAGATGAGAGGTCAACAGGATCACCCAAACCCATGGAGGCAAGTGAAAAACGAGATGAGATGTCCGCACCCAGACACGAATGCAAACAAGTGCCATGTTCAAGAGTGACATACTGCCGACACGACAATAATTATGGTTCCATTTTCCCCACCATTTCTGGCGAGTACCCAAGTTATTTTTAACAAGCTTGACGGGGATAGCATATGCTTGTGAGGTGTCATTTCGACGGAATCCGATGCCATCAAATTTTAACGAGCCTGACAAAGGAAAAACTTGGCGTCTTTTCATGTTTAGAGAGTTTGAAAAGACAACAGAAAAGAAAACTCCAGGGGTGTCCTTTTTCGTAAAGTTGTGTCTCTCGAGCCCGAAAAAGTATAAAACAATGCTCGAAAGAACGCCCGACCATTACGATCGAGGAGTACTTTTCATGTGTACTGACGTCAACCTGAAAAAGTAAAAAAGTGATCGATGTCACGTCATTTCGTGACCATTAACGAGCCTGAAACGACAAGGGCCCAACAATCTTTTCGTTTTTTACACGGTCGGAAAAGAGTTTAAAGACGACTGCCTCTTATTTACGTTTAACGAGTCAAGAGGGGTAACTTGGCGATCTTTTCATGTTTAGATGGTCAGAAAAGAGCTGAAAGCAGACCTCCATTTTTATTCTCTTTAACGAGTCAAAAAGGGAAAAATACTCGGCAATCTTTTCATATTTTATGAGTCAGAAAAGAGCTTAAAGGAGACTCGTCCTAGAGGAACAAGTGGTATAACGGGTAGCAACTGGTTTTGGTAATGGTGGAACTGCTCAAAACATGTAATGGTCAAAAGGCTGGCTAATAAAACCACTCATCGCTGCGGTTCCTCAGGAAAGGATAAACAACCAAGTGAGAGCATATGATCGGCCAAAGAGATGGTGGAGATGGAATGAAACAACCAAGGCTCATCTAACAGAATTTAGCAGATAAAAACAGCAATCACGAGATGTAAATCGGGTATGGGTTCATGTTTACACAAGCTTGAACCATGGAGAACTCTGCTTGGATTTGGTTTCATGTTTACACAAGCTTGAAACAAAAAACTATGCTTGTTATAAGTTCGCATGCCCCCAGCATAATAACGCAAATCGAGGTACATGCCCCCCAAGCTTCATTGCATTCAATGAGGTGGATGGAATGAAGGTTCACTCTCGAGATCTGTGAAAGACTCGACTTGTATTTTACGAGATCTTAATGAAAAGATTCGATTTGGAAAGGGAGTTGTTTCATTTTTTAATGAGGTTGACATAGTAAAAGAACTATCCTCATAACCCTTGTTTCATTTTTTAACGAGCTTGACACAAGATCAGGAACTATGCTCGACCAGACCCATTTTCATTTTTTAAGGAGCTTGACATAGGACAACGAACTATGCTCCGACATCTTGTTTCGTTTTTTAACGAGGTCGACACAAGAGCAAAACTATCCTCGGGACTCCTTGTTTCATTTTTTAACGAGCTTGACACAAGACAAGGAATTGTGCTCCACCCGAACTTCATCATAATGAATAGGAAGTCGGGGCTTCCAAAAGTGCCATTCCAGATGGAAGGCCAACATCTTGGAAGTCAGGGCCCAATGCCCCCAGGACACTATGCACGACGACGACATCACTGGATCCAGGCACGGGATAGGTGGCCACATAGTTGATCTATGGTGGGGCAGATGAAACTAGTGGATGAAAACCAGGTGGGGATGATGATTGCGCAGGGGGGCCCCATGGACGAACGAACACTAATTGGTCGATAGTCATGATTTTTCCATCGTGTGGAAAGGAAACCACACGGAAAAGTGAAGAGATAAGGGCCCCCATGGCATAAACATAGTCATGGCCAAGGAGAAGACTGAACTCTGAAACACCTTGGGTAACCGATACATCTATATAGATTGTTTTGCCTCCCAAAGTAATAGGGAACTTTGGAAGGATCCCTAATGGTTGACTAGTTCCTCCGTCAAAAGCCGTCAGATTCGGTGTGGCCGGTACAAGCTGTGGGGAAACCAAAGCTTGCCAAGTAGTAGCAGGCATAAGACTAACGGATGCCCCCTCATCTAAAAGAGTGCCAGGTATTGCCGTATTATAGGTGTGTACCGTAACCCAGAAAGGCACATGGGAGGGAAGGCGGTAGGTGGTCAAACGACTCCAGTCGAAGGAAGCGACCAAACTACTTGGAGGGGGAATTGTATGATTGCCCCCCTGCTCTAAAGGGACCGAAGCAGGACACTCGGGAGTAGCCGGGATAGGAGAGTCATTTCCAGACTCAGGAGAATCTGAGGAGACAAGAAGAACATGGGAATTGTGCTCTTCCAAAACAGAGTGATTGATGGGAGGGGAACCCGAGTCGACACTTTTTCCGACCAATGGTTGGTCCGGAACAGGCTTGGCAAAGCCAGGTTCAGGAAGAGGAGGCTGGACAAGAGAATAATTTAAAGCAATCTCTTTGTCAACAGGGGGACTATCTGCAGTTGCAGAGAGACGTTGATAACCCTCTGGAAATTGGGGTGAGGAAGCAGTAAGACTTTCCAAGACAGCGGAGGCTTTATCCATGAGTGGACAAAGGTGAAGGGGATGATGGTCTTCACAAAGTTTACAGGGGATTCGAATCTTCCCTTTCTTCTTACCATTGCCAACTGAGAGGGTAGCATCGCCATGAGCTTCAGAGGACGATGAGGGGCGGGCTAGATCATGAGACCATACTTCTAAGACCCTGGGAATGCCAGGACAATCACGAAGAAGATGATCTTCCTTGCACAATCTATAAGGAAATTCGACCTTCCGCGGAGGAGCAGAAGGTGGCCAGACTTCAGGTGTACTCGGGGTAAGAGCTGCACTTTTAGCCTCTCCCTTAGGAGCCTTCTTCTTCTTCATCTTCTTCTTCTTCTTCTTAGCCACCTGGTTACTCTCACCAGGTGAAGTAGAAGAGGAGGAAGTAGAAACAGGCGAAGAAGTGGAGAGGTCCACTTTAGAATCAACATGATGTTGTTTAGGTGGAGGGACTGATTGACCAGGAGTCGAGACGGCAGGGACGAGAGAGGTTGAGAACAACCAAACAGGCAACCCAACAGTTAACCCAGGAAGGGACAACATTGCCATATAAGGAGCACCAACATTCCCAAAGCAGCGAAATGACCAAGATTCCCGTCAGTGGGGATCCCTGGGTTGGTGAACCCTGGAAAAGTTGCCATCAAGAACGAAAAAGAAGCCTACTCAAGCTAATGCAAACAAGATCTAACCGGGTAAATGTGAACCGTGGCCAAATAAATTTTAAGACAAAGGAACCAAACTTGACCTTTTCATGTTTTAAGAGTCGAGAAAAGGACAAAAAGATGACTCTAGTCTCCTTCGAATGTTTAATGAGCCCGAAGTGAAAAAATGCTCAGCTGAGCCTTTTCTTTTAGGGAGTCCGAAAAGGATCAAAAGTGACTACTCTGGAGAACTAGGCAAAGGGTTTACCAGACAATTCGTAAAACTGCATATACACCTTGGCAATCATATGAAAACCAAGGACTTTCCGTACAACAGTCAATCTTCCCGAATGCTGTTTTCGGTGCGTTACGGCTTGTAAGGCGGCAGACACAGCTTCTTGTGGATAAAGGATGATAACCTAGTGGGGTCTCCCCATATACTCGATGGTACATGGGAGCACAAATCCGTGTTAGACCACTATTAAGTCACAAAAGGAGGAATCACCCAACCTTAATGTGAAACAATAGTGACTAGGTTTAACGACGCCGGAACACGTCTCTAGCCTAGACCTCTAGATGTATGCATTAAGTTCCAATGCATTGTTAAGTTTATTCAGTTCATTTTACGGTTGATCTTTGATTAGGTTTCAATTTCCAGGTCTTACCGTATGTAATCTCTCACAATTTCCTAAATGCAAGCTATATGCCAAAATATATCATTTCATTCGATGAACACTAGCTACAAAAGAGTTGAGAGCTTTCACACAAACAAAATGACCAAAAACAATCAACAATAACTCTAATGCAGCTAATGGCAGTTCACAAAACTTTTCTCTAAGGTTACTAATCACTAATAACAACGAAAAGCTCTGGTTTCCATTAACTAATTCAAAGCAAAAGAGATTGTTCATTTTCTTTTGATGGCAAAATGCAATAAACAAATTTTGAGAAATAATAACAAAGAGTAAAAGACAAGTTTCACTCAATGAAAGTACAATCAAGTCCCTAAATACCAAGGCAGTCCTTCAGAACCAAGAGAAGATCTCAAAGACCTCAATGGGCCATGTAATCTAAGCCCAAAACGAAGCCAAGCGAAATCCAAGCGAAAAGAAGAGAATCATTCGAATAACACAATAAAAAGTTTAACAATCACTGAACAAGTGCAAGAGAGTAACCAAAAAATTGACTGGACCAACAGAAGACCAAAACTCCTAAGGAAGGCTCGATGCACAAAGCCACTAGATGCCATAGGGCTAAAATGTGAAATCAATGGAAAAAAGCAAACACCCAAAGGGTAAAGGCCAAAAACCAATCAAACAAGACTCTAACACACTCAAGTGATTGTAAGAAGGTATCCAGGCACAAAATCCAGGCTTAGAAAGCTCGCAAACAGGAAAATTGGAAAAGTTCAGAGCCCTGGCGCGACTGTCGGGCTGCAACTCGCGCTTTTCAGGGATTGGCGCGGGTTGTCTGTGTGCAACTTGCGCCCACTGGCGTGACTGTCAGGCTAAAAAGCGCGCTAACCGAGTTTGCTAGCTCAAAAATAAAAATAAACGGCCCAGGACTTGGCCAATAGTACTTAGACAGGCCAGGGAGCAAGAGACAACCGAAGAAATCAACTCAGAAGGCCAATCAAGCAAGCAAAACAAGAAAAACCAAAAAGGCAAGACAAACCCCAAATTGTTCGGTTCGTAAACCAAAATGGAGATCCAAAGTTTACAAATCAAACAACAAAGAAACTCCCCAGCGGAGTCGCCAAATTGTTGTGGAGGTAAATCCCCTCTGCGGACAGAGGTGATCCCTACTAGCCCAGATCGGGTCTAGCAACAATCAAACAATGCTAACACGCAGGTTCCTATTTGCAAACTACAGGTAAGCGATGAGAGCTTACTTGGATTCCAATGCTAGTTTTGTAGAAGGGTTGATCCTTTGCTCTGGCCGGTCACGATCCCCATGATCTCCATGAATGGACACCTGCACATGCAAATAACAACACGAATACAAGCATAGAATCCAATAGATGCAACTATATATCGGTCAGAAAAGATATAACTTAAACATCATTAAATGAACAACGAGAGTGGAACCATAATGATAGTCATCTATTATTGATAATCAACAAAGAAGAATACAACCATAGTTCTGACATCAAATCCTCCTTTGGCTAGGTGATCAGGTACGCATGCCTTGCAAAGCTTGTTGGGATGGGAAACAAGCCTTTCTCTCTTTAGTGACAAGAATCTCTTTATTCCTTGCAGCAATCTCTTAGCCTTATGAAAGTATGATTCTCCTCCTGCTGGAACCGGGACTAGAGCTATCGCTATCCTTCAATCCCATTAGCTTGTCAAAGGCAACCGAACAAGCTTTCGTAGATAGGGGAAAGGAGATAGGATTGGCTTCATCCTTAAGGAGATAAGATCAACGACAACATCGATCGAGTTGGCTCTGTCATTGATCGAGTTGGCTTTACCCTCGGAAAGCGTTCACGGATAGAGTTCATGAGTTGGAAAGAACTTTCACGTGCCATTTTGTCAAAAACTTTACTAAATTTGGTTGGCGCGGGTCCGACACTGAGACAGAGTGCCAACTGGTGCGCCCTCTTTGTTGGATTTCCCCCATTGGCGCGAGCAGTACATTGGGAAACCGCGCCAATTGTAAAAGGGGCTTTTTTAAGGGTATTTTGCAGGAGATGTCTTCTGGGCATGTGAAGTCCATACTTGGGGGAATATGATGCAAGTGTTTTCAAGTTGTGTCACTTCTCACAGGTCCCGGAATGAGTCCTCCAAAGTGCGGGAGAGGGGTAACTGGGACAGTGAGAAATGGTGACAAATTACTGTGTAACAAGCCTCCTCCATCAACACCTCCTTCTAGCCCTGAAAATAAAAAGAAGAAAACATCTTTGATTAAATTAGATGTAAAGTTTGATTTGCCAATATATGATGGAGAATTAAATGCAGAAAAGCTAGATAACTGGATTAGACAAATTGATGTATATTGTAGGGTGCATAACATCGATTCAGAAAGGAGAAAGATTCAGCTGGCCAACCTTCGCCTTGGAGGTACTGCCCTAGTGTGGTGGGAAGGCAGGACACAAGTTGATTTGAAGAAGCATGGTAAAATTCTTTCGACCTGGAGTGAATTTGTTTCTGCCATTAAGAAACAATTCTATGCACTAGGTTATATGTAGCAAGTGATGATGAGTTGGCAAACTCTTCACCAATTAAAGGGGCAAAGTGTACAAAGCTATACCCAAGAATTTAAGAAAAGAGCTTTATTTCTAGACATTTCTCCAGACTCACTGGAAACTTTGTTGAAGTATATAGGTGGTTTTCATATCTATTTAAGGCACACCATTCTCATGTTTAACCCTACTAGCATGGATGAGGTATCCGTTTAGGCTACACATCTAGAGGCTAGAGGCAAGAATGTGAACCCAAAGATTGGGGGATCTTCAAAACCCATTGCAAGCAAGAACAAGGAAAAGAGGAAGCTGAAATGGAAAGAGAGGAACAAAAACGTTGTACAGAAAGGCAAACCTTCATGCACTCACTGCAAGAAGGATGGAAAACATGATGAACATTACTGGTCTTTGCATCCGGAGTTGAAACCTAAGAAGTTTGATGGAAATAAGAAGAAGACTGTTGCTGCTATTCAGAAAGATTTGGGGTCAAACTTAGGTGATGAAACAACAATCACAACCACAAGTATAAAAGGTAAAAATTCTGAAGCATTTACTCGTAATTCTACACAATCTATTGATAATGAAGAAAATGAGAGGAAAAGACATGAGATTTTTCATATTAGAGTTATTTCCAAGCATCAAAAGATTGATACTTTATTTGATAGTGGATCACAAGTAAACTTGATTTTTGAAGCAATTGTAAAGAAGTTGGGATTACTAACCACACCTCACAAGAAGCCATATCCATTAGGTTGGGTATGTGATAAATAAAAGCTACAAGTGACTAGACAATGTAAACTTAGGTTTGCTATTGGGTCAACATTTGTGGATGAGGTTGAGTTAGATATAATTCACTTGGATATATGTGGTATTGTTTTAGGAAGTGCTTACTTGTATGATAGAAAAGCCATTTTCTATAGAGTTGAAAATAAGTATCAACTCACCAAAGATGGAATAGAATATATTATAACAGCTCATAAACTCAAAAAGGACCATGATAAAACCAATATATTTGAAGGCTGTGATGCTAAACAGAAAGATAATTTAGAAAAAGTTGTTTTAGAATATGATATCCTATTTCAAAAACCTAAAGATCTGCCACCCAAAAGGGAAATAGTACATGATCTTCTTTATTAGAAACCGGAGAACCCACAGTAAAAACCATTATTTCTGTCAACGTTTCAAATCCCAACAAGGATCCATCATCAGGACAACTATTGATATTCATTTGCAACAAGATGCTCCATTGCCTAGCATCAGAATGTACAGGTTATCTGCTTTAGAGAATGCAAAGATCAAGAAGTAGGTATATGAGCTGCTCGAGAAAGGGTTCATAAGACCAAGCACATCACCATGTGAATCTCCAATCATGTTGGTGAGGAAGAAAGATGGTTCATGGAGATTGTGCATTGATTACAGCCACTGAATAAAATAACGATCAAGAATCGTTATCCTCTCCCTCGCATTGATGATCTATTAGATCAACTGAAAGAGGCAGTTTAATTTTCCAAGTTGGACTTGCGTAGTAGCTATCATCAAGTTAGAGTAGTAGAACAAGATGCATGGAATACTATTTTCAAAACAAAGCAAGGGCTGTATGAATGGCTAGTTATGCCTTTTGGCTTAACTAATGCTCCTGCCACTTTCATGAGAGTTATGAATGATGTACTCCGACCCTTTATTGATGATTTTTTAATTGTATATTTAGATGACATTCTTGTTTTTAGTAAAACATGGGAAGAACATTTGAAGCATGTAAAGCAGACTTTAGATGTTTTGAAAAGAGAAAATCTCTATGTGAAATTGTCAAAATGTGAATTCGGAAAAACATCTTTAAATTATTTGGGTCATATTGTAGGGGGTGGTGAATTGAAGATAGATCCCTCTAAGGTTGAAGTCATTTTGAACTGGCCTAAACCGAAATCTGCTACAAAAGTTAGGAGCTTCCTAGGAGTAGCACAATATTGG
>Ga0068629_1000414_pt1 | contig 12424 bp, 11 predicted proteins | sample InSIn3gowninarea_FD_77432 | JGI IMG/M metagenome (GOLD analysis project Ga0068629, IMG submission 77432) | Clean room microbial communities from NASA Spacecraft Assembly Facility at Jet Propulsion Laboratory, Pasadena, California, USA -... ...
ACTATTGATCAAGTTTCTATTATTAATGGGTTGCCGATGAGATATTTGATGTTGATCAGTATTAGAAACATAGGGAGGTTTCATGATCCTTAAAACTTGTGAATTATGATTAGCCTCAAGACTTGTGATGATGGTTAATGGTCCATAACTTGTATAGGTTATTTCAATTTTTGCATTTGATACCATTCTTCAAACATACGAGCCTTCTCCTCATCGTCATGATGAGGAGTGCTAGATGGTCTCACAATGGTAGGTTCAAGTTGTGTAAATGATGAATGGATAAGCAAGTCCATTTATGCAATCAAAGAAGCTTGAGGTAAACTTGATGGAAGTTATCAGATTCACCTTTATGGAGGGGGCATGGGTATTGTTGGCAAAGGAAGATGAAATGTGTACCTACAAACCCTCATTTGTTAAAGAATCGTATTGGGAAAATCGAGTTACTTGCTTGGTTGTGGATCAACATAGCAAGATGGCATGTGAGAAGATGCAGGATTATCATATAAAGGATCTTAATGATAAACGACATTATACATATCAAGAAGGGAAGATAATGGAGTATTGGTAGATGGAGTCATAATAATAGGTAAAGAAGGTACTTACGAGTGTTGCAACACCCTAGCATCTCCCTCCAAGGGTATGGATGGATCAACATGCAAATGATCTTCCATGTTAGCAACATGGGAGGATGAAGGCCTTGAACCCATAGGTTGCTTAGCCTTAAACTTTTGAAACAAGTCTTGTATCCTAGGATCACTCATAAAGAGTTGTTCTTCAAATGTGGACTCATGGGAAATAGCCTCCTCATGGTAAGGAGATCTATGCTCATCACACAAGGGGTTTTTATGAATGCTAGCTTGTAAAACCCTATGGATTTGTGCATCCTCTTGTAGGTGTTGATAAGATGAATATGGATGAGAAGATTAAGTGGGAATGGAAAATGTTTGGGGGTGATGGGGTGAAGGTGGATGGGATGATGGATTAGATTGGGATTCCATTGCTTGTTTAGCCCTTATTTGTGCTCTAGTTTTAATCACATTTACATGTGGCTCAATATCCATCATGAAGTTGTAAAATAGGGGTTTCTATCAAACAAATTTAATGTAGCACACAATATCACAATGGTGCAGAACAATGTAAAGCAAATAAACACTCAACCTAAATCTCGATTAATGATCTTTCTTTAGTGTATGCAAGATCTAAATCAATCAACTTTATGATGAAACTATTCAAGATCTATCCTATATGACAAGATAGCAATAGTGATCAAATATAGCAATGGTGATTAAGTAGTTTAATTGCATCTTATTCAATTGAGATTATCTTTGATTAGTGAAAGTTTATTTTAAGATTATTCTTTCTAACCTCTTGTTAGTTTCCCTAGAATGTAGCTAGTTAAGCATTTTTTGTAAAAGGCTCAATCTCTAGGGATGTGGAACATTTAAAAAGGGTACTCAAGTACCTCTATGACCTTAATCACTAATAAAGAGGGGCTCCCATTCTGATGATGAAATCCAGGTAAGGGTTAGGTCATGGTAATGAAGCCCACATGCCCTACATACTCCCTAGGTATGTGAGGACTTTAAGTGCAATGGGATAATCAAATATGATATGCAATCAAAGTGATATGCAAGATACAACCTAAACCCTTCAAGACACCCAACTTGCTATTTTAGAATGTAAAGGAGATAGCAATATTCAAAAAATAAATAGTCCCACCCAATTATGATCAATTTTGTCTAAGATGCAATACTTGAAATTGAAATATTTTTAAAATTCACAACGATTTCAATTTTATGATTTCAAATGAAATAAATAAGAAATGAAACCCTAGGATGCACACAGTAGAGTATATCTATCCTAGAGGATGAAACAAGATAGAAACATGACCTAGGATATCGCTTTTCAAAGCTCCCAACATGAACAAATACCTACTTTATAATTTTGATCCTAATCAATTCTTAGTAGACCAGTTAGCAGTACCAACCGATGAGTTGATCAAATAGTCGATTAACCAGTTTATAGTGGTACCCAAAAATTTGAAAAATAAAATGCTAAAACTATGAAAAATTATGAATATGATTACAACCCAGTAGCAAAAATAGATAGAGGATAGCTACCTCCTAGTTATAAAATTGTGATACTAGACCCAAAGCATGAAAAATTTGAATAAAATCACTTTAAGCTCTAAGAAAAATCTAACTGATCCTAACATGGCAATCATAACAGCCTAATAGGCATGAGGATAATTGGTTAGATAAAACCAATGGATAGAACCCTAATCGATCTAAAGGAAATTGGCTAGACTCTAAGAACCAATCTGCAACAAGTTAGTTAACTTTCTATAGAGGGTACAGGCTTTATAATTTTAGAATCTAATGTCTCTATCATAAAGAAGGTTCCCAGCAAAAATTAGAATCCATAAGTATAGGAACAATCGATAAAATAGCAAAAGAAAGGGGCTAAAACCAACAAAAACAACAAAATCTAGAAAGGCAAATCCTATTCTCATTATTTAAGCCATGTTTGGTCCCACCATGATTGCCATTCTGTGATGCCAACAAAATAGAGAGGAGGATACAATGCCAAACAACCAAAAACCCTCTCAACGGGCACACATTGCAACACCTATAGTGTTACTTATTTTAGACAATGTGTGTTAGAGGATAATAGCTCAATTGTAAAAGATAGGTTGAGGGATGTCCTTTTTAATCCATGATACTCCAAGGGGGAGGAAATACTTGCAATGATCACACAAGAAAGAGGGCTTCTAAATCCTAAGTCCTTAAGACCCTAGGATCAAGCTCTTGAGCTGACTCAAATATCTTGTAAACCCTCTTACCTTGAATCAACAAGGTAGATAAAATGTGGGTTATGCCTATGATAAATACAAGATTAAAACTATATCAAATGCTAAGAAGACAAGATGAAATGACAAGCTAAGCTAATGGACTATGTTTGGGCCCAAGAGGGCCAAAACCCTATGATACCCACTAAAATACAACCATGCACAAGATTAATCTAGGAATACCCAAAAGGATACAATGATGGTAGTACTATTCCCAATATGTTCTAACAACCTGCAAAAATAATGAAAGATAGTATAAGCTAGCCCAAAAACCAGGTACATCAACAATACTACCTCATTTGGCCATGTGCTAATGATTGGAATGGAAGGTAAGTTCCTTGATGACCTAGGTGAAAGCATTGATGACCCAAGAGTACTATTACAGTAGTAGCCTATCATAAATCCATTGGGAAGCTCGAGATTCAAAGTACAAGGCTAGCAAGACAAAAGACCAAGAGGAAAGAGAGGGAAAATAATTTGAATTTGACTTTTAAACTGTTAACAGAGACTAACTGGTAGGCCAGTTAGGGTTTTAAACCTAATCAATCAGCCATTCCACTAACCGATGGGCCAGTTAGGGATAGAGTAAAATTAGCGGTAACCAAGATGAAGATACCAAAAATTGACTCCATTGATGTGTCGAAACAAGATGAAGAGTTGATGTGATCATGATAGGCTATAAGACACACAAGATTATCATGAAATACATGCGCTAGGCACACAAACAATTTTGAGGTGTTTACAATGAGTATTATTCTATGATGAAGTTATAGGTTCTTTATCTACCCTTGGTAATAATTTAAAGGTGCATTGGGACTAAGATAATAGGCTTTATTTCTCTACATAAATTTCTTCATCAAAGAGTTTCCCTTATGCATAGATCTTATCATCAGTTATCCATTCTTCTTCAGTATCATCTTCTTGATTGGATATCTTAGTTACTAAAAATAGATTATAATTACCGTGATAAGTATTTATCTCATCATTTGGAGTCATATCCATATTTTGAATCTCTTATTGAATAATATTTTATGTTTCTTTAAATTTAGGATAATTAAATTCCCCATGTGAGGTTGTAGGATGAATTCTACATTGATTGGGTAAAACTATTCTAATAAATATATATTATTCACTTGAGGCCAATTATTATTGTTGGTAGCTGGATTAGGTACGTCTCCATTATTTGGGTTGGTATTCCAATTTTTATTTTGCCTTTTAAAGTTAAAATTCCTTGATCTATCATTTTGGTAGTTTTGATCTTTATCATTTTGTTAATTTTTTCCTTGATCATTTTGATAACGTTGGTCTCAATTACTCTTTTGATTATGATCTCCCTTATTTAACCTCATTTGTATCAACTTGTTGCTCATTTTTTGCATCATCCTTTAAAGTTCTTCAAATTTTTGAATTTTCACAAATCCATTATTTGATCATGAAGTACATGTGGCATTAGCATTAGTATTCAGAACTTGATTGGTTAGATTCAAAAATAATGGTTGAAAATGAGCATTAGTTCCTATGGATTTATTAACGTCAGATTGATGTTCATGAATTGATTATTCAATAATGAGCTAATTTATGGTGTGACATGATAGATATCAACACTAATATTAATTGCTAGTTCACATGGTGATCCAAAATTGGATCATCTAGATCAACATTAAAACTCATCTCTTTGAATTCATAATAGCTCCATGACTTCGATACTTCTGACAGAATCGAAATCTGATTTTGTATGCAAAAGTTATGTGTGTTTAAAGATTTCATGGTATTAGTATTTTTCTATTTGAAAAAATAAAAAGAAAAATACAAAAATACAATGGAAGTGGTAGAAATACTATAAGGTTTCAAATATTAAATGTTTCAACAATATTTTTAAAGCCCAAAATTAATATTTTAAATGGGTGGCATATGTATTAAATGTATTTGAGTAGCATTTAATATATAAGGTTTTAGCGGCATTTAGCCTGTCATTTTTTTTTTTAAATCACCACATTAATATTTGAAGACTACAATATTTACCAAAGGGTGCCATATTATATTTGAAGGTCAATAATATTATTTGAAGATCACATATATTTAAAACACATGTTATTTACACCAAAGAAGTTGTTGATCAAAGGGAGGTTGACCACCCTTTTTAAATGACAAGTGGTGATATTTAATTAGCTTTACCCAATAAAAGCCTTTTGTATGATTTTTAGGGTATTTTTTTGGAGTATGATTTAAATATAAGCTTAGGTGGTATTAATGGTTTTAGTGCATATTGTGGGTATTTACCAAAAGGATAATAATTAAATATTATATCATATAGCTCCTTTATTCTTATAAGAAGGAGAATATGATGGGATATTGGCAAGGAGAGAAGAGAGTAAGTTATTAGTTGCTTATTTTAGGAGGTGAATATTAGTGAGCATAGAAAGGAGATTGTTTAGAAGAAGTGGGAGAAAAGGCCTGGCAGAGGGGAAGTTTTGTATTTACAAACTTGCAAAGCTGCCTGCATCCTGACCAATAAAGAAAGAGAGACATGTTGGACTAGCCCACATTGGGTAAACCAGGGTAAATTGGTGTCTTTGCTTTTGTGGATTGATTTTAGTTTCTCTTGCGCTTTTATTTGAATGTTTTTATCTCTAGTATTTCTCAAACCACATATAATTCCATAATTTTATAATGGCAATTATTCAAGCTCACTAAGAATTCATTGTAATGAACCTAGTAATGTCATAGGCATACAGGTTTACGGATCATGTAGGTCCCATAGTAGTTTGTGTTGGGAACTAAATATTGAGCAATATTGGGTGTTTCAATTTTCTTATTTTGGGTTACTAATATTTTTTTAAGTGTAAATTTTCTAACATGAGTACATAAAGGATTCTTATTGATGAATTGCAAGATAAAGTTTTTGAATTGAAAAGAATCTTAAATAAAAAGGTTGAAATAATTGATCGGTTAGAGAATCCAAGGTAATATGATGATCATGCTAAATTAGGAGGAAATAAGATCATTGTTATTGAAGCTTCTATGTAATCAAGTGTTAGTGGAAAGAAAGAGCATCTTCATGGTGTTAAAAGTGTTAGCATTATGAAGAAGAAGAAAGTAAGATCTTGTTACTTTTGCGATAAGAGAGGCCACATCAAGAGTCAATGTTGGAATTTATATCCAAAGTTGCAGCCAAAGAAATATAAAGATTACGATAAATACAAGATCATCAAGAAGATGTATAAGAGGAAAAAGAAGCCTTCTATAGTCCCAAAATTTGGATATGATGGACCTGAGAAGAAGGTGACCTTTATGGGAATCTCAATTCCTTTTTCTTCAAATCAACGAGAGGATCTATTTTATGTGAAGGTGCAAGCAAAGATGGTAAAATTCGATGCACTCTTTGATTTTTCATCTCAATCGAATTTGATTACTAAATTTCTTATTGCTAGATTGGGTTTGCCTTTAATTTCACATCCTTATCCATATGGTTGAGTGAATGGTAATAGTGAAATTAAAGTAACTCAACAGTGTAGATTAAGATTTGTAATTAATATATAATTTAGAGATGATATATTGGTGGATGTTGTACCATTGGAGTTACATGGTATTGTACTTGGTACTCCATATTTGTTTGATAGGAAGGAAGTATTTCATCGAGAGGAGAATCAATATCACCTTATGAAGAAAGGGGTGAAGTTTGTAATTAGATCTCATTGAAGCAAGTCTAGCCTATCTCTATCGGTTAGAGTGGTCCAAAAGAAATCAGAGAATCAAGTAGATGAAGTGCCTTCAACACCAAAGAAAATGGTAAAGAAATATTGCCTATGCTCAAGATTCATAAAGTTTACTTCTAATCTATTATCCAAAAATTTTGGATTATGATTATTTGTGTTAGTCATAGTTACTACATTGTTAAGTTCACTTGGATTAGATAGTATAATAGAAAAAGTAAGGAAAAGCCTTATCAGGGTAAGAGTTTCTATGGATCTGAGTTACCAGTAAGAGAAGCATGGTAGAATTTAGAAAATTTGAAACTAAAATGGAGGCCAAAGTTAATTATCGATCCTTCATTGCACCTGATATTTCATTAAAGCTTTCAAGGTTGAAAGCTCTCTCTTAGTGGGAAGGATTGATCCAAAATTGGATCGTCTTAATCAACATCAAAACCCATCTCTTTGAATTTGTAATATCTCCATGACTCTGACACTTTTGATGAAATTGAAATCCAATTTCTTATGCACAAGTTATGTGTGTTTAAAGATTTCATGGTATTAGTATTTTTCTATTTAACAAAATAAAAAGAAAAATACAAAAATAAAATGGAAGTGGTAGAAATACTATAAGGTTGTAAATATTAAATGTTTCAATAATATTTGTAAAGCCCAAAATTAATATTTTAAATGGGTAGCATATGTATTAAATGTATTTGAGTGGCACTTACTATAAAAGGTTTTAGGGGCATTTAGCTTACCATTTATTTTTTAGAAGCTGCCACATTAATATTTGAAGACCACAACATTTGCCAAAGGGTGCCATATTATATTTGAAGATCAATAATATTATTTTAAGATCACATGTATTTAAAACACAATCCATTTACACCAAAGAAATTATCAGTCAAATGGAGGTTGACCACCCTTTCTAAATGACAAGTGGCCATATTTAATTAACTCCATCCAATAAAAGCCTTTTGTATGGTTTTGGGGGTATTTTTTAGGAGTATGATTTAAATGTAAGCTTAGGTGGTATGAATTTTTTTAGTGCATATTATGGGTATTTACCAAAAGGGTAATAATTAAATATTGTATCACATAGCTCCTTTATTCTTATAAAAAGGAGACTATGTTGGGATATTGGAAAGGAGAGAAGAGAGTGAGTTATTAGTTGCTTGTTCCAAGAGGTGAATATTAGTGAGCATAGAAATGATATCATTCATAAGTGGGAGAAAAGACCTAGAAGAGGGTAAGTTTTGTATTTACAAACTTATAGAGCTGCCTACATCCTAACCAATAAAGAGATACATGTTAGACTAGCCCACATTGGGTGAACCAAGGTAAATTGGTGTCTTTACTTTTATGGATTGGTTTTAATTTCTCTTGCACTTTTATTTGAATATTGTTATCTCTGGCATTTCTCAAACCACATATAATTTCGTAATTTTATAATAACAATTATTCAACCTCACTAAGAATTTGTTGTAATGAACCTAGTAATGCCATAGGCATATAGGTTTACGAATCACATGGTTGGAGTGAAAGTGTCAAAGAATTCAACACATTTTGAAATATAATATTTTGATAATATGCATTGAATGAATGAATATATTGTATGGTGATCATTTTCATCTTGACAACACCTTGTGGATTGAGTTCACATTCAATTCCAATTACCATTGAATAAGAAATAAGTAATATGGTCATTGTAGTTTTCCTTATGAGAAAGGTGACAGTAAAGGGATCTAATGCCCTAAAATACATTCATAAAGTATAAGATTCATCAACTATTTAAGGATCCATGATCCTATTATAAGCCTTATAAAATCTATTATTAAAGTTATTAAAAAGTCTCATAGGCTCATGAAATCGCAAGTTCATTGTATATCATTGCAAGTTCATAGTATAAAATTATTGGATCAATGGGTAGCTTGAATTGATTAACAAATGCTTTATCAAGTTGGGCCCATGAAGTTATTGATCCTTCTACCAAGTTGACATACCATATGGTTGATACATTAGCTAATGTGTTAGGGAACATGCAGTAAGCCACATCTTCATGTGCCACATTTAACATTTTCAAGCCATCTTTGTACACATGGATATATTCTTTAGCTGTCATCGTATTATCGTGTATAAATTTGGGAAGATATCTATTTAGATTCTTTGGATATGGATTCTCATATCATATGATGTTAATCAAACTTCATTGTAATCATGTTGAGATTGTTTCTATTAGATTGTTTGGATTATGAGCTTATGTTTGAATAACTAGTTGTACAATCAATTGAGTAATACTCAATTAGTTGATGATGTAATAATAACTCTTGGATAATTTTATTATCAATTCTCTTCTATATTCAGGGAGGTTGAATTATAATATGGGACTGCTTAGATACTAACTTGGAGTCTAATCTATGGCTTTAGTTGACTTCCTTTTTGCTACCTCTCTTGTTTTATCATTAGATATGGTATACACTTTGGTTTTCTTTATATTTCCTAGTTTGAAGCTTAAAAGAGCAAAATAATAATAATAATAATAATAAATACACTACCAAATTAACCCTAATTTGCATCCTTTTTTACATTGTAATCCTTTGTATTTTTTCACTTTTTCGCATATTTTCGATGCAAATTTTGATGCTATTGTTAAATTTCTTTTCTTTTTCCTTTCTATATCCTTTTTTGCATCCTTTTTTATATCTAAATAATAATTTTTACATCATTTTTGTATCAAAATTTACATCTTAAGGGTTGAAATTTGCATGATATGGGATCTGAATTTACATCAAAATTTGCATCCTAAGAGTTCCTAGTTTGCATCAAATTTTACATCTTAATGGGTCCATATTTATATCAAAATTTGCATCCTATGGGGTTATCTTTTGCATCCTAATTTGCATCCTTAAGGTTCCATTTTTGGGTTGGAATTTCAATCACTTTTTGTATCGATTTTTAGTTACTAGGTACTATGTTACATCCTTTTTTGAGTCCAAAACTATGTCATATTTGTTCAAAAATTATATAAAAATAATAATTTTTAATATTTAATATATTTATTTCCATTTCCATTAATATGTCAATCATACATTGAAATAATATGCGATTCATATGCTAAAATAATATGTGAATTGTATGCTAAAATAATATGCAATTTATACACTAAAATAATACTCAAATTGTACATGATTTGTACACCAAAATAATACGCAAATCGTATGCTAAAATAATATACAAATAATATTATCTAAAAACATAACAAAAATCGCCAAAATGGATTGATAAAATAACAATAACATCCACATCAAAATATATCAAAATATAAACATACATATAGACTTCTGCATATGCTAAGATGATATACAAGTTTATATGAATACATCCACATGATATATCAAAAATGATACAATGCCACTATTTGCATCATGAGTACAATATGGTAGTACATCTAGTCCTAGTCCTCAATATCAACATTATCACTAGATCTAGACTCACTACCATGATCTAACTGATGATCACCACCTGAGCCACTATGACTATGTCCTACCTCGCTAGAACGTGTTGACTCATCATAAAAAAATATAATCAAATCTCACATCCCAATTAGATGGTGAATCATCCTCCTTTGTCGATGCATGAGATTTTTTTTGTGATGCACATCCCCCCTGTGATGTTTCTCCCATCACTGTAGTACATACTTAAAAATAATAAGAAAATAAATATTAGTGTACGTACAATTACACCTACAAAATATATGCATCACCTACAATAAATTAATTATATGCTTTTATTAATTAAAATATTGAAATTATATACTTACCCCAGCATTCAACCTATCCCTCAGGGCATGGTAACCATATATGATGCCATATTGGAGTTCATTATCATCAAGAAAGTGATTAAAATCTCCCAAACTACAAAAAAATTTAATTAGTACTATATTAGAAACCATTTATCTATTCATTTTCAAAAATTAGATATCATTAAAAATCACTGTGTGTAGTAAATATACTTACAAATCAAACTTCCACATTCTTCACCCCTCCACTTCTCGTTCGATGCATAATATTGCATCCCAGTTTGGCAAGTTGGGACTTTGACACTTTTTCTTGCAATGTCTCCAAGCCTTCCGCTTTCCTTTTTTCTATATCATTTACTCTCTTTAGTAGCATCTTCCAAACCTTTTATGAAATAATTAATTAATATTATGTTAAAAAAAATAAAATAATCATGTTCAAATATTAAATATAAATAATAATATTTCATATCTTATTATGGACATCAACAACTTTTTGTGCTAAGGTTCTTTTATCATGAAGGATTTTAATCACTTTTCATCTGATATAATCTCTAACCCTTTTTAGATTCAAGTTTTCCTGGTGGAGCAATTTCTTCTCGCTCCACCCTTCATCAAATTCATATTTTAAGTTTGTTATTATTCTCTTCTTTGCTGCAAAAAGATAAATTATAAAAAAAATAGTTTTAAACATCTCTTAAAATTTAAATTAACAAAAGCAAACCATACATACCAAAAAATGATGCAAAAAATGAAAATAAATACATACCAAAGTTATCTTATTGCTTACATGGCTTATTGAGGGTTTGTGCAAATTCTACTAATGCAGCATTCTTAAGAGATTTGTAAAATAGTGAACCTAGAAAATAGTTGAATTCATATTAGTATATCAATATACTTCTAATCAATATTAGTATATAGTTGAATTTATATTTTTCAAACATAAACTATTACCATTCTCATCTTTCAAGAACTCTCCATTCTACCTCATATAAATTTGAAGATTTCTTGAGCCTTGAGTCATCGTTAATGTAGATAGTTGATTCATTGACTTTACAAATAAATATATTGCATGGATCGATCACATGATAAATTAATTAATATGCTTCAAAATATACAATAAAAATAATTTTGTATTACTTATTAATAAATTAATTAATTAATTATAAATAATTACCTGAACCAGGGATGTCATATCTCTATGTTATGGCTCCTCTAGCCTCGTTGCCCCTTGCAACCATTGATAACAACTCGTCCTAGCTAAACATGTGTTTAGCATATTCCAAAACCCCATTTAACTTCTTTGTATGTTCAATAAATTACATAAATAAGTGATCACATTTCCTACTTAATATAATATATGTAGTATAATTAAAAATTGTGTTGATATTACATGATATATATGGATACTTACAAGTGTTTTCTTTATTTTTGCAAGTTTATTTCTATATTTTTCTCTGTCTATTTCTTTTGATTTATTTTTTCTATATTTATCTTTATTTGCACTTTTCTTTCCATGCCCCATCAGTGATCACTAGAAGAAACTAAACAATACTAGTTCAGTAGTGATATTAATATATTATAGAATTAAAACACACACACACACACACACACACACACACACACATATATATATATGTGTGTGTGTGTGTGTGTGTTTTCCTATAATTTTTCAAAATAATAAAGTATATAATACCAAAGAGATATTATGATAAAATGATTTACAAAATTATAATGTCATCCATAGAAAAGTCATATATAAAATTTATGTGGAAAAAGTTCTTCCAAGACTGCACCATATAATGAATTGTCCCCTAAATTTAGTTATAAAATAATGTAATCGATACATTTATTAGCTAGAAAACAAACCTTAAAATTTGGCTATAAAATCATCCATAGCACCAATACGATTAGGCAAAACTTAAACACCTAATATCGAGATAGACTAAGTAACAATGTATATGGATTCCTTAGCTATAGATATGAACTACATTCATTCATGTATAAATTGCAACCATAAATAAAATATGCACATAAACTAAAAACCCTAAACCTACCCTAACCCTAATGCTACTAACCCTAACA
>Ga0068629_1000416_pt1 | contig 12414 bp, 11 predicted proteins | sample InSIn3gowninarea_FD_77432 | JGI IMG/M metagenome (GOLD analysis project Ga0068629, IMG submission 77432) | Clean room microbial communities from NASA Spacecraft Assembly Facility at Jet Propulsion Laboratory, Pasadena, California, USA -... ...
AAAAAAAAAAAAAAAAAAAAAAAAAAAAAAAAAAAAAAAAAAAAAAAAAAAAAAAAAAAAAAAAAAAAAAAAAAAAAAAAAAAAAAAAAAAAAAAAATTATTATTTTTAAATAATTTAATTTCTTTTTTTTAAATTTGATTGGCTACTCAGTTTGAAATGTTATTGCAAATTACCTCGTGGTTCATGATTTCTTAGTACTTTTCTTATCATGGTGTCATGCTAATGGATTTTGTTTCATGTAATGCACCGTGCGCATTGAATAAACGAGTTCATCGAAAAGGATTGGCAAATAGCTTGTCACTTTCGTCCTTTGGTGAATGTTTTTCGCAATTAGAACTCTTTACTTTAACAAAGCAAAGGGCCCCAAAGATAATATTTAAATGTAAAACCCCCAGCCACAAGTCTTGGTGCTTCAGTTTGCTAATTCTTCCACTCAAGACTGTCTTTTCATTCCATAAACACGTACATGGAAATTTTTCAAGCACTCATAAATTAAATTATAATAATACTAATTATTATAATAATTATATCTATATTTATTATCAAGTCAATTATAATTTTTTTAGTTAAATGTTGTTTTTTAACATAAGTGATGTAACTATAAAAATTTTACATTTTTTAATTAAATATTAATCTTTTTAAATGTACATTGATTTTTTTTTAATGTAGGTGAAGTAAATATAAAATGCAAATATAATTTTTTTACATTTTTTCCTATTTATATTTAGGTAGCTAATGTAAAAATTTAAATATAAATTTTTAATTTTTTAATTATATATTGATTTTTTTTAATGCAAGTGATGTAAATATAAATTTTAACTATCTCTACCCTTATTAGTTTTTGAACAATTTATTTCTTAAAGCAATTAAATATGTTATATAGTATATAAATATATTATAAAGTTATTGATTAGGTTTCCCAATTAATACATCTTCACATGTTGATAGTGTGGTACTTCCAAAGACGTATAGAACATTGGTATGGTGTATGGCATAGTTTATTTCTTAAAGTATCTTACTACTACATATTTTTCACTAAAGAAATATGGCTTGTGATGTGTAATTCGTTTTGGTTCATTTCATACTTCATCACATCATATTTTCTTAAACTTTTGAAAGAATAATAGTTAATAATATTTATATAATTCAAATTATTAATATTTATACAAATTACTAAACAACTAATTTCTATATAATTGAATTTTTTTATATCTATGATTAATATTATAAATTATATTCTTTATATTCATAATAAATAAATTTATGTAATTAGATGAATATAAATATCTCAAAATCTATAACAAATAATTAAATGCAAAAGATGCTATTTCACAAAATTTAATAATACAATCGATTATAATTTAAAATTAATCTAGTTATATAATATTTTTAAATTTAAAATATTCATATCTTATTGTTTTTATTTCCATTTTGCTATCTTAAAATTAAAAGTTTATTAATACAATATCAAAACCAATAACAAATAATTAAATGGAGAAAATATTATTTTACAAGATTTAATAGTAGAATCCATTATGGTTTAAAATTAATCTAACTATATAATATTTTAAAATTTAAAATCTTTATATTTTACTATTTTTTATTTCAATTTAACTATGTTAAAATTAATTAGTTCAAATTTGACATAGTTGTCTAACAAAGTTCAATGAAAATGAAATGCAATTTTGAAGTCAAAAGCGTGTTATACAAGATCTGAAAAATTTGGACCTCATAAATCCCTTGTGTTTTCCAATGACTTTGACTTAGGTTATAACATTGATCGCCTCTTCCTCTCTCAGCTCCATTTCCTTCATTGCTAGCACTTTTCAAATTTGATGTTTATACCTTCTCGAGCGACAAATTTTAATAAATAATTCACTTTTCCAACTCAAAAAAGCAAATTTTGGCAAAGTAACCCCTCTTCAAATAATTCTAAATTGCAATTAAAAAGAACAAATGACAAATAATACAATAGGAAATACAATGTCTTGTTTTTCAAAATTTTAGTTATTTTACCTAGAGCAATTGGTTTCTATAATTCAACTTCTAGTATTGCTTTTATTGTTCAGCTAGTTGATTTCTTTGGATATTTAAATTGTTGTTTTTTTCTTGATCTTCTAGCAAATATAGGTGCCACTTGCTGCATTGAATGAAATCTATCAATTTGGAATGATGGAATGTGGTGTCATTCAACTTTCAAAGTCACTACAACAACTCATAGAAGAAGAAAAAGCTGCTAATAACAAACTAGGTTCTAGAGACAAAGCTATGGAGAAAACAACTGGTGGATACTTTGCATGTAGACCTCATATCAACTGGTTTAGCTGCAGCTTCAAATGGTGCAAATGTTGTTGTTGTATGTAGCACATTTTTTAATATGCAAAGAACAATAAGTCATTGTAAAAGGCCAGCATTATTTTTGTTGTTCAAATGAAAAATTTATCTCATCACGAAGGGTCATCCGAGCGAAGCAAAGAAGAAAACAAGAAATGAATACTTCAAATGTAGAGATCATAGCAAATCGTATAGATACGAATTAAGACAGTACAAATGTTGTTGTTGTATACAAGATCTTTATTAGTGTACATAGAACAATCAGTTGTTCTCAAGGATCTTCATAGAACACATTTATTTGTGATTCAAATGAATATTTTGTCTTATCGCGAAAAGTGGTGTAAGCAGCAAGTTTTCAAAATATAGTGCTAAAATTAGTGCCTATTTATATTTAGCTATCTTGCACATTGCTTAACATAATGATTTGCAATTACATGCTTTGCTACAGTAAATTTGCAACTTGCATAAGGCATGAACACTTTGTTATAATGAAGTTGATGCTCATATTTATGTTCAATACTACATTCGATCAGTGGCTTAAACTTATTGTCATCTTACATATGAAACAATAGATATTTCGTGTTCTAAAAAATAAAACAATTCCCTAAATCGAAACGTTTTGTGTGAAACATGCTACTGCCTTGCAGATGCTATTATGCCATAGTTCATATGTGAGTGTAGATACATATTCAAGGAACTCGTATTCTAAGGTGTTTAGAGATGCATTCTTAATAAGTTAAGCTGAAGTAATTACAAGTGTGTTATTCAGAACTAGCAGGATAAATTTTATTATATAATAGATTACAGAGGCACAATTTACATAGCCAAATTGTACAATCACATATGCATAGAATATTTTCATATTTTATGCTACTTAATAGCACGTAGTACATTTTACTAATCAAAACACATTCAACGTAAATTTCAATGTGGTGTGTTCTTTTTTTTGCAGTGATACTTCTAAAATATAGAGAGGTGCAAGATAGGAGCTAGTTACTTACAACTTTGCTTCCCTTATTTTACTGTTTCAAATGAAACATACAATATCAACTTGCAATTAGTCTTCTATGATAGTAAGCATTGTCATAGACATATCTTCAATAAAGCAAAAAAATTAGTTCAACACTCTTTCATCTTTGAGAAAAAAGAATCTAACATACATAGCGCTTACTAAACAAATCACAATACGAATCTGAACAATAAATACATAAAAAAAAAATGGTTGAAACCTTAGATGTTGAAAAGTACAATTCAATATAAAAAAAAAAGCATAGCTGCTAACATTGATATCGTCTTAATGACCATAGTCTCTTTAGACTAGAAAGATTTTCATATACTACTAGAGACTTTTTGTTCAATGCATTTGAAGTGCTTCTGCACTTTCGTTATTCGTCCATCGAACTGCGAAATGGAATAATAGACCATTTTCTCAATTGTCTACAGCGCAATGACACAGAAGCAAAAGAATCATACCAATATGAACTAGATCCTCTCATGTTATATCAGCTTCATGGAATTCACAATGTTGACACATACCTTCATAAAATGTGATTTTCTGCTAGTAATAGAAATTCCCAATTTGAAAGAGGCCTATGGGGAGACACATTTTGCATACGATGGCTTTCAAAGTGGTTGAACATACCAATTGGAGTTTGGTCATTAACAACGAAAACAAGGTATTTGTTCTTCAATCATCATCTAGATACAATTCCATTGAACATTTTGTTTCATGATACAGATCCTATCATTGGACATTTTGAACCTCTATTACACAAAATATTACCTAGATGCAACTTTGTCCAAAATTATTACTTATTGCCTCTTTACAAAAATCTTGAAAACCATTGTGAATCCGTTGTTGATCAAATGCAAATTCATGGATTGTACATAGCAAAAACGACTATGTGAAAATGTTCCAATAGCATGTTCAGTGCAATTTGTCATTTGATAGCACCTGAATTTGATGAACAGTCTTTAAGACTTTATGTTGTCCAATCTTTCGGCAATGCATTGATGGGTAGCGATGAAGACGCATTACATTGTCTAGAAAAACACTTAACAAATGAAACTATACAAATTCAAACAATGGTTGCAGGCTGGCAACAATACCTAATTAATATGGAAATGCCATATGAAAAAGGAGTAGTTGAGGGAACATCATTTTTCTTCCAATGGACATCAATCATATTCAATGTAAACATACAAATATGGTCATTTACCAATAAAACCATTGTCAATTACTACCCATCAAAAACAAACTGCAACCGACCATATAACATATTATCATTCAAAACAAGTACATCACACATTCATTATGAACCACTACTATTAAATCAAAATACAAATCAATCCAATCCACAACATAGAATAGTACAAATGCATGCAAACACCAAAAATAGAATAAGTTTCCGCAAACTGAAACAAATGATATGTACAAATAGCATAGACAAAATACGAGAAAATAGAAATAGAAAAAAGAAAATAAATTGTTTGTTGCGAAAGAGTACACCCATAGAAATTTACAAAAAACATATTGACGACACGCCCAAAACCAAATGTCCAATATGTAGCAAGTTGCAATTTTGAAAGAATATCTCAAGCATTGGACCTGAATTAGAAGAAATGTACATAGACATTTCTGGAAAAGAGAGCACATTGCATCTAAATATCATCTGTAGATCTTGCAAAACAGCACTTGACAATGCAAAGTTACCTCGCTTTGCAACACCTAAACAAATAAGACGTAATAAGCCATCGCAAATTGTAACAACACTTTCAGAACTTGAAGAAAGACTTGTTGCATTAAGAATTTCTTTTGCACAAATAAGACAATGTGGCTACAAGCGATCGCAAATGGGCTTAACTGGTTCAGTAATCAATGTACCTATCCACATGGACATTGTCCAAAAAGCATTGCCACAATTCATGAACAATACGATGACAATTGCTGTTGCATTAAAACGATGATTAGAATACAAGAATGCATATCAAACAGGAAAATTCTGTGTGCATACTGTCATGACAGCACTTAAAGAACTATGTTCTCAGAATTTATATAAAACTGAAAACATTTCCATTAATAGCAATTGGAATCATATGCTCAAATTGAACAGTGAAGATAATACCTCTGAAAATGAGAATATCGATAGTGAAAGTGAAACAAATAGTGGTTCGACAAGCAAAAGACCAACTGAAACCTTGGTACATGGGTTGACAGGTTCACAACGCGTTCATGATTTGCAAGGCAAGATCATTGAAATAGCACCAGCTGAGGGAAAATGACCACTTGGAATATTCAAAGACAAACATGCTGAAGAAATGAGTTTCCCAACACTATTCTTTGGAGATGCACGTGACAATGATATAGTACAAAGATTTCGTTACCAAGAAATAGTAAAGTGGGAACTAATGCATTACAATGGTGACTTTTCCTATCACATCACAATTTTTTTCTTCAAGACAATGCGAATAATCATTGAAAAATTCATGTCATCCATTTCAATACGAATAAGGAAAGGGAAACTACAAGGAAGAAAGCTATTAGCAAAAGATGTTAAGTACAAGAAAAACTTAGAAAAATTACTGAAAAGTGACATTGGATACATAGACTTCAAACACATAAGAATTTCTCCTGACTACCTACAACAAATGCAAAAACATATATTTGCAATGATACAACAATTGGGTCCTCCAACTTTCTTTGTTACATTTACAAGTGCAGAGCATCGTTGGACTCCACTAGTAGAAACTCTTACTGAATTACATAGCAATAGAAACAAAAAAAAACATATTGAAACAATTAAGGAATATAGCATTGATTATCTTGTCAGAAAGGACCCAGTAACATGTACACGTTGCTATAGACATAAAACAGATGCAATGAAACAATTGATCTGTCAAGATAATACATTTTTTGGACAAATATTATACTACTATTTTGTAACTCAATTCCAAAATAGAGGTAGTGCACATGAACATGGTCTTTATGGATAGAAAATGCTCCAGTATATGGAATCAATAGTAACTTAGAAATTGAAAACTTCTTGGACAACTATATAACTTGTAACACAGATCACCTTGATCCAGAATTTGCAAAGATACATCAACATCATCATACCAAAAGCTGTAAAAAAAGAAAAGCATCACACTGTAGATACAAATTCCCAATGCCACTAATGAAAAGAACAAGGATTCTTGAACCAATTACTTTGCTAGATGAATCAATAAATGAAAAATTTTCCCTATTGCAAAGCACAATAGAACAAAAACACTATGAAAAATCAACTAGCCATGAAAATTTCTTAGATGAATTGCACTTAACAGAAACTGATTACATCAAATTAATACAAATTACATTGACACAGCCAATGGTCTTCTTGCAACGAAAACCATCTGAAATATGGAATAATAGCTTTTCATTCAATATGCCACACCTATGGAATGCAAATACATGTGCTCAATATGTTCTAAATGCATATGCTGCAACTTCATATTGCAGTTCATATATGACCAAAGTTGACAGATCTATGACAAATGCATTCAAAAGGATACGACAAGAACATGAAAAGAGAAAAATTGATGCTATACAAATGATACAATCCCTAGGGAATGCTTTTCTTAATCTTCAACAAATTTCAGCTCAACAGGCAATCCACATAGCTCTCTCCCTGCCATTGCATCATAGTTTAAGAGAATGCAGCTTCATAAACACAGCACTAGCATATGAACAGACATTTATACTTAAACCAACAATTCTTTTGAAACAAATTCCAGACAACTTCGAAGACGTTATGTGCAGTTCTATAATTTATTACTATATCAATAGGCCAACTATTGCTATATGTTCCATTCGAAAACACTGAAGATACACTAAAGAAACATTTTCCGACATGGAAAAGTGCATACAGATTGCACAAGGAAACAATGAAAACAAGTTCACATACAACGTGAACAAGAAATGGGGTGATTTGGAAGAAGAAATCCAAGAAATTTATAACACCACTGCAACTTCTAATAACACATTAAAAAAACCTCAAATATCCAATGATCCTATTGAGAAATATGACTTGGCTAACGATTTACAATTTCCCCAGTGCCATCACAAAAAAGACATCTTAACATTAGTTTTCAATTCACAGAACATCCATTTATGCTTAGTAATGAAGAATACTACAAGATTAGGAGAATTCTTAATAGAGAACAGCAAGCAATCCTCAAAGACATTGCAATCAAAAAACAAAAGAACATAGACAAACCACTCTGCTTATTTTTTACTGGAGGAGCCGGCACTAGAAAAACATTCACAGCAAAAGCAATTTATCAAACGCTCATACGCATTTACAATGAACATTACAATACAGATCCTTTGAAACCAAAGGGATTGATATTAGCATACACAGGTAAAGCTGCATATAATGCAGGTGGACTAACAATTAATTCTGCATTGCTAATGCCATTCAACAAATCTAGTTTTACTCCACTTAGCAATGACGTATTGGACAACTTAACAAAATTGTACGAAGAATTAAAACTAGTTCTCATTGATGAAGTATCTTTGATTGGAAGTTGCTTTCTATATCATATTGATGATCGACTAAGAAAAATTAAGCATATCCAAACAAAATACTTTGGAAACATTGACATCATATTTTGTGGCGACCTATACCAAGCACAACCTATACAAGATTCACTAATATTTGAACAACCTACAATAAGAAAGCAACGAATAACATATGACCTTTGGCAAGAACATGTAAAGTACTATGAATTTTGCACATTGCAATGAGTCAAACAAATAAAATATTCATTTCCATTTTGAATAGGATACGTACAAATAATCAAACAGAAGATGATTTGAATTACCTCAATCAAAATTGTATTCGAAATGCTCCTAATGATCCTACTTTCCCCTATCTATTTTTCTGGAATAGAGATGTAGCATTGTACAAAAATAAAATGTTGTCTGTCGTTCGTGGTGATGAAATTGTAATTGATGCAATTGACTATGAAGAAGAAAACCATGGAAACATACCATCTCATGCACACATAGCAACATTGCCTTCACAGATTGTTCTAAAATTTAACATGCTAGTTAAAATATATGCAGGAAGCTATGACTCACAAGACGGTCTTGTCAACGGTGCAGATGGTATCATTAAAGCATATGTAAAATTAGACAACTTCGATGTAATATGGATCAAATTCTATGATGAATGTATTGGGTGTCGACAAGCACATAGATTTTCTTTTCTATATAGCCAACAAATTTGTAAATATTGGACTCCCATATTGCGAACAACAAAGCCAGTTTCTGTATTAGAAAAAATAGGAAAATTGAAAATTAGAAAACAATTCCCAATCCAACTAGCATGTGCACGTACAATACACAGATTGCAAGGCTTAACACTAGACAATCTCGCATTTGATCCTTTAAGAATACATCACCATGGATTAGTATATGCAGCTCTCTCTTGTGTAAGAAACATAGAATCACTATATTTGCTTAGCCCACTTAAGAATGAAAACTTCCAAATTAAACACAATTTCTCTTGAAATGGAACGTTTACAGAAAAACGCAAAATGGCAACTAGACTACAATTATTCATTATTGGAAACAAAATCATACATTTCAATTCTTTCTCTAAACACCCGCAGTATGCAAATACATATTGATGATTTGTTAAATGACTACGATCTAATGCAATTTGACATCCTATGTTTACAAGAAATACATTTGACACAACCAACGCTACTAAAAAGACTTGAAGAATTCAATTGCATACCATATTATAGTAAACATGGTTTGCTAGTTTGTACTAAAAAGCATATAAAGATTTTGAAACATATTCACTTTGAAGAGAAAAACATTGAAGCTACACTAGCAAATATGATTATTCATGGCATGGATATTATAGTTCTCAATGTCTATGTTGCACCATATGCAACATTGAACGATGCATTGCATCTTCTTTCAAAATCATTATGCAATACACATTCAAATCAAACAATAGCCATCGTCGACGATTTCAACATCAATATGCTTGAAAACAACAATAAAACAAACAGACTAAGATCGTATATGTACAATTACAACCATCATTTTCTTTTAGACACAAATAACAATCAATAAATATCGATCATTGATCACATATGGTCAAACATAACTTCTAGCTATAAAACTTTCAGATTTGATACATATTGGACCAACCATGATACTATTTGTCTCATCATCGAAGATAGAAATGCAATGGAAAAATAGTGCAAATTGCAAATCAACTATACAAAATATTAGCTACTAATCCACTACTTGTCAAAATCTATGAATTTTTTTATACCAAAATGGCTCTAATGGCCATCCCAAATCTCTTTGGTGGCTTTAAACTCAATCCTCGTCTCCATTGATTTTCACTCTCTGGACATCACCTGATGTGTCACCAAGGAAAAAAATATGGTTACAAACAGAAATTCAATCAAACTGATAGAAGCCATAATCAAGAAGTATATCAATACCATGTACTACACCATCGCCATATTGTATCATAGATATAGGATTAGCACAAGAGTATCTGAAGATGGCACTCTCCATTTGGGAAATCTGAGTGCCAATTGCAGAAGTTGTTGCATTACAAGTAGCTGCCATATCTCAAGTACTAAATATAAAATAATATCTTTTAAGATATCTAGCAGTTAACTCTCTTCCTAGTATAACAGTGAAGCACAACATGGCTATAATGTTGGACCAATACAGGGAAATTGCACTGCTCCCGTTTCGAAGTTTCTTTACTATCTTGAGATTTATGTCAAGAGCAAGAGACACAAAGGCAATGTTTCTGTTGACTTTACCGATTAGCATTCCAAGATTAACAAACAATCCGGGTGATATTCTCTAGCTTGAATTGCTCATTCGCATTTCTTCTGCCATTCTAGATTATTGAATATAAAATCCTTATTGTATTTTCATCTCGCTTTTGAATTTGACCTTTCATATGATTTATATGTTACAAGAAATCATAGAACAATGTATCCTCATTATTCAGTATTGGTTTTTACTAATATATTAGTTTCAATGCTCATAAGAGTGATGAAGTTGACAAACTGCTAAGCCATAAAGCATGATGGATTTGACAAGCTTGAAACATAGCTTTTGGACTCATTAGTAAAACCTGGCTCAGTGACCAAAGCAACAATTGAACTAATTTAATTGCCAGCTAGTCAAATCTCCCAACTTGGGTTTAACTCATCAAGTTTCTGGTCCAACTTCAACTCTTGCATCTTTTCTGTACTCACTTTTTCACAGACCTAAGTTCAGTAACTATGGTCTGCTAGATGCATTTCATGTTTTTGAAACTCAATTCTTGTAAGAATTTAGGATCTGATCTCTGCTTGTTAGCCTTTAAAAATGAATAGATATTAGTAAAAAACATTTAATTCTTTTTAGTAAAAAACATTTACTTATTTTAACACATAGAATTGCTTCTTTTTACATAACAATTCCATCATTTTGACTTCAAATCATATGTCTTGCAGAGCTTTATTGCTTTATACAATGAGTCAAAAACGCAAAGACATTTCACAAAAATAGGCAAAGACATCCAAGTTTGTTTATTGCATCTGACTCACTTACTCTTCAATGCATATGTATATACATATCTCTATGTTTAACTGTTTGATTCTTTCTATGAAACTATTGCAACAGCAATTGGTGTTTGGTTTACACAAAAGTGTCATGTCATGAAGTTGAAATGGATTGTAAGTCCTTCAAACAGCAAACGGAGTATTTGATATGTTGCTTTTTGAACTTTGCTAGTCAATCAGAAAGACTTAACAACCTTGACAACATCAATATATTTTTGAGACTTGCTTAAGGGTGCCTTTGGTTTCTTCATGGTACCTATATTCATTTACCTGAATATTGGCTTTGCCTTTGCTTTTCTTCATGGCTGCCATTTTCTTGCACCCGAATATCGGGAATTTGTACCTGATTCAGTGTACACCTTGGGCAAATCAAAGATGGTTGTTGAACTGAGAATAATGAAATTTTATTAAGCAATTGGCGAAATGCCTTGGATGAATTGAATTTTTTTGTTGATTATGTCTTTCTCATATTTTCACCATTAATGTAACATTATTTCATATAGCAAAGTTTGAACCCATGCTTAAAAAAATTGCTCCACTGTATTCTTGCCCATCCCATTTTTGCAATAGCGGCCATTACCCATTAAATACTGTTAACTAGGATTTTCGGTGATCCATGTTAGAGACTATTTATTTTAAAATCACATAATTTCAAATACTACTCAGAATTCTACAGGATTATCTTGTCTTTTTAGCAATTACTATTGATTTTATTTGACACATAGGTAGGTTGTGTTAAATAAATCAAATTTGGATTTTTTTTGTCCATAAGAAACAATATTTATATTCAAAAATATTTATATTCAAAAAGTAAAATATAAATATGAAAAAACAATGCATTGGCAAATAAAAGCTCAGCGGGAAGGAATGGTACATGCAGTGCCGGTTCCATTGGCAACATGCTCGGATCACTGCATAGAAAAACTTTCTTGGCCTGGTATCTATGACCATCTTTTGCTTCTATTTCCATTAGGAAAGAAACATCTCAGTTCACTGGCTAGCTTATCGGATGGGATCCACTTGACACTAGGGATGCATGTAAGTAAACCGTAATTAAGCCAAAGTAAATAGTCGTGGTTGATCTCACAACCCAACCCCATCTGAATACACAACATCCATACTAACAGCTACTTGTTACCACCCTCAACCTATACCAATGTTTCTTCCTATCTGCACGACCTATACCAATGCAGTAACGGACTTCAAGCTCGGTCTCTTTTATTTCACCCGCCTACCCCTTCCATCAAATGCAAGACAGACATATCCTTCCTTAGTTCAGGAATAGTTTTCATACAGGAAGAGGTTCGAAGTCCAAATCCTCTTCCAAGCACTATTTGAAAATAAACCCTGACACGCTTAAACCCTAAAACCCTCGTCCACTCCAAACAATAGACCTGTGCTGCCTTTGAAGGGCTCCTTCCCAAATACAAAGGAGAAGCTAAAAT
>Ga0068629_1000417_pt1 | contig 12411 bp, 11 predicted proteins | sample InSIn3gowninarea_FD_77432 | JGI IMG/M metagenome (GOLD analysis project Ga0068629, IMG submission 77432) | Clean room microbial communities from NASA Spacecraft Assembly Facility at Jet Propulsion Laboratory, Pasadena, California, USA -... ...
CCACGTGAACGTCTGCTTCGACCTCCACCTTCACCTCCGTCATCCGAGCGTCCAGCATACTCCGGCTATCGACATGTCTCTCGTACCCAAGCTATTGAACGCACTAGGTCTCTCACACCCCCGAGCAGCCGGAAACATGTGGAGTCTGGAGATGACTTAACTGACTCTGAAGAAGAAGGTGGGCGACTCATTGAGGTCAGGAGCTGGAAGGGAATTGACGAAAATGGCCAGCCAGCTACTTTCATTGAAGAAAGACGAAAGACGAGGATGATCGAGCAAGGAAGTGTTAATGGTTCAGAGTTTAGACCACTGACTGAAAGACTCGCTGCAAGGAGCTGGCGAGAGGTATAAAGCCTATGGTGTTTGCTATACTCCATGAATGTGGCGTAGCAAAGGACTGCCATTATAGAAATGGTATTGCAGAAGAGGTGGAACGAATGGGTTGTTTAGCTCCTATCTCATTTTACCTTTCTTTACCTTAGTCAGTTCTTTAGCAATGCATCTTCCACGTCGAACCTTCATTTCGAAATTGGCTCTTGGGCTGTAATTGAAAGATCTTATAAAACCTTGAAAGGTTATAGCCTGGATCGCGATAGTCATTGATCGATCCTGTGCCCATTTGCTAATAAGCCTTCAGACTTTCTCAAACTGTGTTTCTGGTCCGGTCTTACTCTCTCCTAACCACTATCGCTGAATCCTGCTATAAAAATCGGTCTCAACACATCGACTGGATGGCCTTAAAGCTACGGGGTAAACGTCGTTACCGACCCTGTCCTTTGAGATCAGAATTACGCTTGGCAGGTAAACATACAATCTGTCAGTTGCGTCAATGTTTTTTTGAGAGTTTCCAAAGAAAAAGGCGTACGGGGCATTTTGAAATCCACCCTTCAGACAAAACTTTATCATATTTGTAATTCTTTGAAATTTAGTGCCGTTTCTAGACGAACCCCGTAATGAAAAGGCTTAGGGTAAAGCAAGTGTTCGTCTAAAGAAGAAGAATGGAACTTGAAGATAATCGCCAAATCCTCATCTTTGCGTTGACACTATCCCTATGTCATGCTCAACATCCTTGTCCACATGTTCTTGTGAAGAAGTGTAAGCCGTTGGAACCTCCCCTCTTTTTGCTTTGACAATACTGCTAACTGGAGCACCGATGATCTCGTCTTTCGTCTCCATTGCAATTGTAGGTTCGGTCCCTTCGCCACGGCGTTCACATGGAATGAAGGCGTCATAGTATCTTGGTACGGTGAACCCAACGATAATGACCAGCATCGTCAGATTTGCCAGGATGAAGCCCGTGATATACATAGGATCGTAGCGAAGAGTGTGGAACTCTGGGTATGCAAAAGAGAATATCATGGCCAAGACAGGTCCTGAAATGTACCGAAGTAGGAATGGAAGGAAAGCTGGTATTTTCCAGTTCTTTCCTTGACCGACAATGACGTTGAGGTCGCGCCGAAGTTGGTTTCCCTATTTATTCAATCAGCAGAGGACCACTAGGCTCAGCGGAAAACTTACAGAGTAAAAAGCTAAAAACCAAAATTTACGAAGAACGATATTGCTGTTCCAGAAGGACGGCACAGCGGTGCCAGGTGTGCGTGCGACAAGAACAGCCACAATAGTAAACATAACATAAAAACCAATACCGGCGCCGGCACCAACCCCAGGATTGTTGATACCATGTGCTATAACAATTCCGAAGAACTGGCCGGCGAAAAAACCGAAGTTGTAAAGGCTGAAGGCCATGATTCCAGTTTGGTCGACAATATCGCGCCAACGATATACTGTTGTGGCGCTCGTCACCTCAGTCCAGACCACAAAGATAAGAGCGATATTGTTGATCCATCTGTCTACGCCATCGAGCAGGTAGTAGCCAAATTCAGTACAGTATGGTAAGCACATTAGGAATGAGGCCACAGTAAGTACAGTAACAACGACTGGGCGTGAGGCCTTTACCAACCCAGAATCGCAGATCAGGGTAACAACAACATCGAGCATGACAAATGCAGAAGAAAAACCGAGTACAATCAATGTAAAGAAGAGCAAGACTGCCCAGAAATTAGCGCCTGGCATTTGGAGGACAGCTTCCGGCAAAGTCAGAAAGCCAACAACAAACGCTCCAAGTCTGACTCCATCTTCGGGCCACCTTCCAAGGTAGCCTACAATACCAAAGATAGCAAAAGCGGCAAAATTCTCGAAAAGTACATTGCTGCCACAGATGAGAATTGCATCCATGACGGCATTGGCGTGCCTTTGGTTGTAGCTTGCGTAACTTGTGAAGTAGCCGAAACCGATACCAGTGGAGAAGAACACTTGTCCCACCGCAGTCTGCCATACAGTGCCAGACGCGAGCTCACCTCCTCTAAAGTTGGTCCATAGGAGCTTGACACCTTCACTAGCGTTAGGAAGAGATAGCGAACGTCCGACGAAGATGATGGTGGTTACGATAGGCAGACCCATGGTGAAGTAAACGACTCTGCCAGTCATGCCAACTCCGCGGAAAATAGAGACCCAGATCAGGAACCAGACAAAAACACTCCAGCCAACAGTTTCGCCGATAAGAGAAACATGGGGGTAGCTAGTGTATGATACTACGCTGCTGCCGTCTTCCGTTAAGGACCCCGCGGTGATATTGCCAACTTGGAGGACGTCGTTCCAGTAAAAATCATCGATCCGGTTCATCCATGGTAGCGGACTTGTAAAACTGTGACGAAAGTAGCTCATTATCCATGCCAAGTTGACAGTGAAGTACTGGACCACTATAAAAGATACGATGACCGGGCCCATACCGACGCCCTTCAACCGTCTATTCATGTTATTGAAGGCTATAACAGTTCCTCCACGGTAGGCCTGGCCAATGGAAACCTCGAGGATCAAAGCGGGAATGGCGATGAGGAAAACGGCGAGCAGGTACGGAATGAACCATTGTAGGCCGTAATTGTTGTACACAACCGAGGGGTATCTGAGCAGGTTTCCCTGCCCAGCACAACCGCCCATAGCGGCGAGCAGAAAAGCAGCGCGTGAAGGCCATTGGTCACGCCCATCATCTGACTTAGTCGGTGGAGGTGCCAGATAACCAGCGGCCTTCCGGAGGAATTCCATCTAGGCTAGAAGCAGACGGTGTCGAAGAATGTGGAATAAGAGTGAAAAGGCCAAATGAGTGAGAACCTGGACAGGCAAGTGATGCATTTTGTATCTTTCTCATCGGGTCAGAAACGCCAAGTACTGTAGTAAATGCAGGTTTTCTGGGTGCGTTATCCCATGGCCACTTAATGTCAGTGTTCAGACCACTAGATGCCAGTGGAATTCTCTTCCAGATAAGCTTGGCAGAGTACGGATGCAATGAGACCTTGATGTTCCTGTCGGCAGGACCGGTGCCCCACTTTGAACGTATACGATATGGATCTACAAAACATATGTCGACGTATGGGAGAAGCAGAAGCGTGCGCACTGGAATGCGTAAGAGAGCTATGCATACACAAAAAACACTGGTACTTACTGTGCATCTCCTGCTCGACTCTCTATGCATAACCTATCAGCCTGAAGTTCGTGAGTATCTCCAAGCGACTACAACAATAGAATGCATATCTCAAGAATAGCATGCAGTGAAGGGCCAAGACTCCGCTGCACGATGTGGATACAAGACACGGGCGGAGGTTAGGCGCACGTCAGTTGTGGCACTTCCAGCGAATCAGCAATAAACGCATCTGCCGGTTTCCGACTTGACGAGCCTGGGCATAGCTTGGCCTCCGCCGCCCTTGTAAGGCCGTAGCCTCAACCTTCGTCATGCCTGTCAGCCACAAGGAGGGAGGCGTCGAATAGTCTTCATATGGTGTGCTTCCCGGGCCTTATTACGTGCTTTGGAGGGTTTTTTTTTGAGCTATAAAAATCGACTCTGGTAGTGAATGAAATCTCCAAAAGATACGGCTACTTCCAAATATGGAGTCTCTGGATTTCCGCATGTGGTACTGCAGCAGAGTCCGGGATCAGCTGCGAGATCGGCTTTGCAGCGTGATAGTGGAGTACTTGAAGTCTTGTTTCTTTCCCGAGCTGTTGCTTAATGACCTTCAAGCCAGCACGCATGTGCTTCTCTTGCCTTGACTCTTGCAAACAAGACGAGGGCTAGATTGGCCCCTGACTTGGGTTGCGCATAATTATGTGTGTCCAGCTCAGGCCGGTATGAAAGGCACTTTACAAGATTCGGTTTCTCTACAGCCTGATTCTTCTGATTGTAGGAACTCCATCTCCAACCTTAACTTCCAATAGGCTTCGCATGCTCTGAAGTCAATTCGATAAGAACCAATTCTATTACTGTGTTAAGATTAACTTTGGTATCACCAAGCAGACAGAAGATAACCTGATCGAAATCATCTCTGCGATGCCCTCCAAGTGACTGGGCAAGGGCGTATCATAGGGCGATGAAATCAGAGGCTATCCTATCAAAGACTCAAATGTTCTGGCGGCCTTCCTCGGCGTTCCGGCTGTGGTCATGACCTGGGTTGATTAACTTCAAATGCATCGTCTGTAGCTCCTTAGTCGTATCCGCCGTCTAGGTTGAGGCTCATTGCTTTAAACCGCTCCCTTTTGAATTCTGTATGCCTCAAATTGATCACGTATAGTGGCAGGGTGATACCAGGCGCCTAGGTAGTGTATTTGTGTTCAAATGCGAAGGCTCAATAGGAACGCGATTCACAAGAGCGGATTTCCCGCAACCATGGGCATCGCTGTCTCACAGAAAGAGCTTACACCGAAGTTTTTCGTCCTGCCGTCTTTTGATAGGTACGGGCTGAGAAGTGTCAACTGTTGTTATGGCACCACAAGGTGTTTGCAATGCTGCTGAGCTCTCGCTCTTTACCCTGACTGACGTTTGCTTTCTTTTACCTCGAAATAGCTAGCTGATTAGTGAGGAATGCATCCATCTGGAGACTTTCAATCGCATAGTGCCAACAGCAATATGTATTGCGCTTGCAATGCCAGGGGGCATCGATGAACATGGCCCTTTCTGGAGTTCCACTACATTTGCGGCCCCTTGTGGTATCAAACGTACTAGCGACAAGTGTGCTAAGCTAAATCGCAATGACGATAATGTCGTCTTCGTGACGGTGACTGGTGCACGTATCGGTATAGTTCAGCCTTACGACGTGAACAGTGGATAGCCGATAGCCTCTGGATGATATGGTGGGGCTTGGAAACCTTTGGTTCCAGGGTCCAGTTGTGCATGAATAAGCTTCAAGGCGTTGGATGTGAACGGGCCGACTCGTATTAGTTCTTTAACTTCATCATCATCTGGTCTGCCCACCCCTGGTCACTATTGTAAACGCCTTTCAGCTCCTTTCTCTAGTTGCTGATTGTGCTAACCCTGCATGTTCTCCCGAGAAGATGTGCATGTTCCACGCGGGGTGATCCGTTTTAAGCTCAGGCTGAACCCAGATCTGCCGTCTCATCCGTGGGTACAGTCAAGGCTCATCTACTCTATGGGTCCAAGGGGTCGCATCTAAGCTGACTTCCCCTTGCATACTTAGCGTTTCATTTGGCTGCAGCTGCAAAATGCAGCCAGCAGAGGTCATAATATCATTGTTCTTTGCCTAGGCCCACCTGCTGACCTCTACCTCGAGAGGCTATCATACCTGAAGATGCTTGTCCGGTCTCTGAAGATTCCACCGGCATTCTTGTTTCTAGTTGTATTCCTTGTGTTTTTTGGATGGCAGCTCAGCCAAGGGCCATCTCACGAGCATGCCCCTGTAGATGTGTCCCCCATACCTGCTGAAGCGCCGGCAGAGAACAAGACACCTCGTATCGCGCTCATGACGTTCGTGACTGAGGAGCGCTCATACCATCATCTCTCGCTCAAGAGCAAAGATCGTAAGTCGAACCGTGTTTTGCTTGTCAAGTCAAACTAATTCAGAGCCATAGACTATGCTCGTCGTCATGGCTACGATTTTATCGTCGATTACGAATCGCATACCGACCGCGCCGTAATCTTCTGGAAGTATAACATGGCTGAACGCCTCATCAAGACTGGCAAATACGATTGGATATGGTGGCTCGACTTTGATACTCTAGTCACGAACACGGACATTAAAGTTACCGATATTATCGAAGAGGAGCTAAAAAAGGTCCCCAACCCGGATGCAATCGATTATCTTACCACCCACGATTGCAATGGCTATAACTCTGGATCTTTCCTTGTGCGCGGTCATGAGAGGTCACTCAAGCTAATACGCGACTCCTTTGCGATTCATGACGAAGCGAAAAAGGAGGAGAAGCATATGAGCGAGCAGGACGCTACAGTACAGTTGCTCAAAGATGATAAGGCGATAGCCGAAACCGTGCATCAGGTACCACAATGGAAACTGAACGCTTTTCCACAGGAGATTGCATGTTATGACAGCTCAGGGCAGGTCTGGGAGCATGGCACATTCGTCATCCACTTCGCGGGAGCATGGGCGCATGTGAAGGGTGAAGATCCTACTGGCAAGCTTATGAAGAAATACGAACACGAGATCATTTGGGGTAACTGGAAGGATTTCTATGACCAGTAAAAAGGTATATTCCTCGCAGTATCAGTGCCAATGGCATTTGTACTAAATGTTGATATTTTGTCCACTCTGGGCTTCCATCATGCGCTGAAAACTTAGGGGACAGTGTACATTGCAACTGTATCTCTGAAGTCTCGGATCTTAGGACCTCTGTATTCTTTTGTCATCCTTTGCAACTATTTTAGCGTTTACGAATCCACTGTATGTATGTCAGGCAGAAAATTGTAATCCTTATCCCTTCATGAAGGATTCAGCTATTTAGTGAGAGTAAAACAGCTGTCAGATATGGACCAAAGGGCCTTGGCTCATTGAATACTTTCAAGCTAACGTGAAGCCTGGTCTGGCTCCTTTACATGGCCTGGAAATCCTTATACTTGCCGCAGACACTTTGCCTGCAACAATGTAAGTGATGATACGCACTAGTCTTTCGCTGTGCTCACACCTCGTACGAATGCGAGTAATGACAGCATAGAGTCCACAACAAACTGTTCGGAATCGGTAGCTGAGCGGCCCGTCGGTACTCGACTCCACTCATAGCGTTAAAGCATCGCTTAACGCGAGTACATATCTTATGTCGATCTATGCCTGTGTTGGTGAGAGTACCAAACTGATGCAGTTGTGCTTGTGTCAGCGCTGAACGCGTATGTTGAGACACGTGATACACCGCCAACACTACAATAAGATGTTGTACAGGGAAGTCCCCATTCTCCAGCAATAAGATCTGATCAACATAAGGATAAAAGCGGAGCTGCTTGAGATTCTGGTGGACATGGTGGAGGACAATCCCTCTGTTGGAGTCAGGTATATTGTGGAAATGCCTTTACGACACTATCACACGAATCAATCATGCGCGACTCAAAGCAGGGATTATGTAGTGGGATCGGCATGAAACATTTCCCGCGATAACGGTGCGCCGTTACCGAACTCAAAATGAAGCCAAGTGCATATGCACATGAAATTGTTAAAACATACTGGAGTCGTCCAACAGAGTCGTGATTGCTGTGTGCATGCGACAAACCCGGCGCAACAGTAGGAAAGCCGATGCGTGGACGCTAGCGTTTCGATTTTGGGACCTGCAGCAGTGACGTGCCTTGCAATTCTCGCTCAGAGTTTCGGCGAACTGTCAACTTAAATGATTTCTTGTGCAACTCTGATTCGTTTCCGGAGAAGCTGCGAATAATGTATCCAGTCGCCACTGGGCGCTCACTGGTGCACAGGCAAAGGTTTTCGTACCAGATTCGTCCCAACAGCCTCGAGTTAGGCGGGCTCCACTCCAATGTGCGCCATTGACGTCGGTCGTTCTCAGTAGCTGTCGTGACTTGCTGCTTGCGCTTGACCCAGTTTTCTACGCAATTCGTCTGGCAACAAGGGGTTAACGGTCGTCTTGTCGAAATGAACCTCGTAGATCGGGGTCTTCTTGATATGTGGAAGTCGCCGTTCTGGGCCGCACATCACCTCTCCACCAACTCTTTTGACACCTCTCTGTACTTCCAGTCACTCCCCGTAGCCTTTCTCTTATATATTTGTATTCACTTTCACTATTTCTCTTGCTGTCACTCGCTTCCAGACAGTCCAGAAACCTTTGGGTTTCAAAACGCTGTCCAGCAAAAATTCTGGGTTCGACGTCATCCTGATAGCTAACTAAGAGTTTACACGGGTCCATATACTCGAGCCCATTGAGAGTCAATTGCAATTCAGAAGCCTCTCAAGGCTGCTTGACTTCGAGAAAATCAGCAAAAAATGACAAGTCCAGTAAACGAACGGCCAGAGCCAACGTATAGCATGGATAGCAACACGCCTGCTCATACGACTCGCCAGCGCTCATCTGATGATGACGGAACATATGTTGGTGAAGATTTGAGCCACCAGCATTCAAATGCGTCGGTACAACCAAATCTACCGAGACTTGCGACTGGAAGGCCGCGGTCTGGAACACACCTGACAGTGGAGACGCAATACGACCATCCTGATTACAAGATGCAGTCGCCTTCTCAAACACGCGAACAGGCGAGCAGGCTTGACGATGACCTGGCATTGCTCCAGATCGAACGGGGCATTCTCGACGAGGAAGCGCTCCAAAGAGGGCAATCAATGAACCATTCCATGCAACGAGTCCGATCTCGACGCGATGAGCCCGTCGATGACTTCGACGCGGCGACGAATCCTCTGCACGAACAGGCCGCCCGCTATAAGCCCCCAGAAAACCCAACTACAAATTTCTCCAAGTTTTTCAAGAAAGTGCACGATTCGAGTTGGATTGTTAGGTACTTCACATACATCACGCCTATGGTTCTCATCATCCTTATACCGATCCTCGTTGGAGCCTTCGCTTTTCCAGATGCGAATGTTGGCGGTGTCACACTTGTGTGGTTCTCTATTTGGCTCATGATTGTCTGGTTAACATTATGGGCTGGCAGGGTAAGCTCTCCGTTCTTGACCTGTTGTCGACTCTAATTCGTGCCAGCTTCTCGCAAAACTACTCCCATGGCCCATTGGTCTCATCTCTAGTCTCTTTACAAACAACAGCAAGAAATGGAGAGACATGGGAAAGCAACTCGAACTACCTGCGACGCTGTTCTTCTGGTGGTTGGCCATCGAGGTATCCTTCCTTCCTACGATGAGAAACCACAACGTCAGGGGCGATACTTCAACCCAGCCCTGGCAGAATACTATGAACAAGGTTCTTGTATCTTTCTTCGTTGGATTCATCCTGAACTTTGTTGAAAAGATCATCATTCAGCTCATCGCCATCAGTTTCCATCTTCGAACCTACCAGGACAGGATCGAATTAAACAAGTTCCAAATTGGCAGCCTCGTCAAGCTTTATACATACTCGAAGCAGAAGATTGCGATGGAAGATTCCGAGTTCGAGCAATACGATCAGGGGCCCTCTGGTGCACGTACTCCTGGTCAATTAGTCACCGAGGCCCAGAAGAACATCAAAGAGGGCTTCAGCAAATTCGGAGATATTGCCGGAAAAGTGGCTGGGGACTTCACTGGCCGTCAAGTTACTTCAAGCAGCCACCCCAGCCAGGTTATTATTCAGCTTCTCAGTACAAACAGTGGTGGCCAAATTCTGGCTCGCCGCTTGTACCGAACCTTTGCGCGACCTGAGACTGAGACAGTACACGCCGAAGACCTGAAGAATGCCTTTGAAAGTGACGAGGAAGCAGATGCTGCCTTCTCTATGTTCGACAAAGACATGAATGGCGATATCTCAATGGAAGAACTAGAGGCTGTCTGTGTTGAGATTGGTCGTGAACGCAAGTCTATCACGGCATCTCTGAAAGATCTTGATAGCGTTGTTGGCAAGCTCGACGATGTTTTCATGTTCATCGTTATCATCATTACGATCATTGTCTTTATATCTTTGATCTCAACTTCAGCATCTGGCGTACTCACATCCGCTGGCTCGACGCTCTTGGCTCTGTCCTGGCTATTCTCTGCAACAGCACAAGAATTTCTTCAGTCGTGCATCTTCGTGTTTATTAAGCACCCCTATGATGTGGGCGACCGTGTACAGATCTACGGTAACAGCGGTGACTTGGGACGTGGCGATGACTACTTCGTTAAAGAGATTGCTCTCTTTTACACGGAGTTCAAGAAGATGCAAGGGCATGTCGTCCAGGCACCAAACAGCTATCTGAATACCCTATTCATTCTCAACCACCGACGCTCCGGCGCTCTCGCCGAAGCTGTTCCCATCATCATCAAGTTCGGCACTACACTTGAGCAGATTGAGCGCCTTCGCCAAATGTTACTCGAGTTCGTCACATCCGAGAAGCGTGAATACCAGACTAACATTCTTACTGAGCTGAGGGCGGTTCAAGAGGTTCATTGGCTTGAGATGAACGTAGTATTCTTCTACAAGTCGAACTGGCAAAATGAACTATTGCGTCTGCAACGCCGCAATAAATTCATCTGCGCACTCACCATGTCTATTCAAGAATGTGGTATCGAAGGACCTCGTATGCGCTATCCTGGCCAGAAAGAATCGTTCCCTGTCTATCTCCAAAACCTTCAGAACGCTCCTACGCCCGGTGTTGGACACAATGGCCACCCTGACAACCCGGGAGGACATCTTAACAATCAATCTCAAGATGAGCCTTTCGTGCCAGCAGCGACAGACGGTTCCAATGATGCTGCCGATGGGAGTATCCCGCCTCCTCGTCGTGGCTCCATCCTGCGTCGACCCGGTCAACATGGGGGGGAATCAATAGCGGCCATGGGTAAACGCGTCGATTTCTCGTTGGGCATGAAGGGTATGATCGATGACCCTAGCGGTGATGTGCTTGATGATCGTGACATCGCGGCTCGCCAGAGAGCCACTGTTGTGAGGGTGACATCACCATCACGACACTCTCAAGAACGAGCACGGTCATCCCAAGACACTGCACGCTCTACCGGCATTCAGCGTGTTGGCACGAACAGCAGCCTGGGAGCACGAGAGCGCAACCACCGAAACAGATTCTTCAGCCGAGGCCGTTATGGTGACGAAGAGACTGGCATGGCCAATATCCCTGAAGGCGACTATGACAATTCTCCAGCTAGCAAAGAAAAGTTAGACCCACGCTCTGGACTTGTCAGCCCCAGAGCTGTAAGGACGAGCGAGGATTCTCATGCGCATGCCTCTTCTGGTGCCTTACACGCGCAAAGTCTGAATCCCATCAACTCCATTACCTCAGAGAGGAGTTTCGCTTCTCCAGCACGATCGCAGACCGACAACATAGAGATGAGACGACTTCATTAGTCTCACAAAAAACTCCTTTGTCTATAGTTTCTTTAATTCTGTAGCGGCTGGGTTTACAGGCTATGTATTGAGTGACAGCCTCTGGCCTATCCTTCAAGGCAGACCAAGGGCAGTGCGCCACGGTCGTGCATTCCATTTCCTTCACTGTGCACTGCAGCACTTGGACAAGTAATCATAGATCCATTGAATAGATCCATATTTACTTTGAAAACAATACGCACATCCACTTATGCCTTACAAAAGACACCGGACCATAGTGACGTCTGGGGGAGGAATCATGACAGACAAGCTGATACAGTTGCCAATCGTGCTACAATTTGGAAGATACATCTACACAAATCCATGAATTGCAGTTGTAGCAGCTCTCATCAAGTCGAATTCAGTTCCATTCTTGCCGGACTGATTTGGACAGCATCTCGATACGGATATACCTTGACGGTTGTCGTGATCTAAAGCGAAAGTGGACGGCGCTGCCGTCGCGTAAACAACGCTAGGCAACAACCCCCTGCAAAGTGGGGCCTTCTGGCGGTGTGAAAGAGGAGAAGCAACGACCTTCAGAGATTCTCAACTAACACTCCAAGCTCCGACCTTGAAGTCACTGCTACAGTCTGTTTGATACAGCGTCGACCATCCACCATGCGAGGAGAGGTACGTTTACCTGCATCGCTCGTCCTCGACAAGCCTGGCCATCTCATAACAATATCCTTCTTCCCACGCGCCTGTAACACGATGATTGTTCCGTTGGCTCGCCGCGCGACGGCTGTATGCTAGCCGAGGATCAGAGAGTCGCATTGGATGCCCACAGCTTAACTTCATTACGATGGCATGCTGCATTGCTATCATACGATTGAATGCTAACAGCGCTCTCTGTAGATCTGCCACCTCCACATCGGCCAGGCCGGTACCCAGCTCGGTAACAGCGCCTGGGAGCTGTACGTTCCGTAAACCTACGCGTACACGAAGCGCAATGGCTGACATTGCCCTTTTAGGTACCTCCTTGAGCATGGTCTTAAGGCTGACGGTCGCCCGGATCCCGATGCGAAGGAGCTCAATGAAGGTGGCTCTTTCGAGACCTTCTTCACGGAGACTGGCAGCGGCAAATACGTTCCTCGCTCCATTTTC
>Ga0068629_1000418_pt1 | contig 12378 bp, 2 predicted proteins | sample InSIn3gowninarea_FD_77432 | JGI IMG/M metagenome (GOLD analysis project Ga0068629, IMG submission 77432) | Clean room microbial communities from NASA Spacecraft Assembly Facility at Jet Propulsion Laboratory, Pasadena, California, USA -... ...
ATCTTATAGACTTTAAAGTGCTTGAGAAGGTTAACAGCCTCCTCCTTTTAAGACTTAAGGAGCTCATTATGATATTTATAAATGCTAAGAACTTGGTTCACAATCAAGAGTGAATCACCATAAATCATAATTTTGTTGATCTTAGGCTTGATGGTGGTCCTAATAACTAGGATCAAGGCTTTGTACTTTGTAGTAATATTTATGCAAGAAAAAGCTAGCTTGAAGGAATAAGGAATGGGAATACCTTACAATGTGAAGAAGACCACTCTAAAACCCCTTCCTTGTTCAAACTTGGATCCATCATAATATATAGTCATATCAAATTCTTTCGATGTGAACTTGTCATTGATATCAACCTAAAATATATCTTCATTAGGTAGGTTGATCTCAATAGGAGAAGAGTCTCACAAGGGTGCTTCAACCAACTAATTTGCTATAACCTAACCTTGGATGGATTTCTGACTAATGAATTTCAGGTCAAACTCCTACAAGAACATGAGCCACTTCGATGTTCTTGAATTATGATAAGTCTTTCTCATCATGTACTGGAGTGGGTTGGTACGAGAAATCATAAATGTCATGTGATTTAGTATGTAGTGATGTAATTTCTTTACCATGAAAATAATGGCTAGATAGAGATGCTCCATGTAGATATAGAAAAGCTCATAATCCATAAAGATCCGACTGAGGTAGTATGTGGCTTGATATTGGTCAAGATTATTCTTTTTGGCTAACATGATACCTAAGATGAACTCAATCATTGATATGTAGAGCTGGAAAGAAATACCACCCTTGGGGGGATCAAAATAGGCAAAGTGTTGAGGTAGCATTTGATCTCATCAAAGGTTTTCTAACACTTCTTGTTCCACTCAAAGACCATGTCCTTTTTCAAGAGCTCATTAAAAGGATTATACTTATCAAACAACTGAGAAAAAAAATGATGAATGGCCTGGATCTTATCTTGGAGACTCTACAAGGACTTGAGATTATGAGGTGTAGGCATGTCAACAATGGCTTTGACTTTTTTAAGATCAATATTGATACCTTACTTCAATACAATGAAACCTAAAAGCTTACCAAAGGTGACACCAAATACATACTTCTTTAGGTTGAGTCAAACATTATGCTCTAGGAGATGCTAGAAGAATCTACAAAGAACAGCTCAATGTCCTTCCCAAGTGGGAGACTAAGTCAAAAGGTCGTTGACATAATCCTAAACTATATCATGCATAATATCATGAAAGATGTAGGTCATAGTGTGTTGATAGGTCATACCAACATTCTTAATACCAAAATGCATGACTTTGTAACAATAAGTCCCCTAAGGGATGGTGAAAGTAGTCTTTTGTTGATCATCTAAATTGATCTAGATCTGGTTTTAGCTAGAGAAATTGTCCATGAGAGATAGCATCTCATAGCCTACAATGTTATCGATCAAGATGTCAATGTTCATCAATGGGAATTCATCCTTAGGAAAAACTTTATTTAGATCATGGAAGTCTATGCAAATTAGAAGATAACCATTAATGTGGTTTACAAGGACCATATTGGAAATTGACTTGGAGTAATCAATAGATTCGATAAAATTGGATTTCAAAAGCTTCTAGATCTCAACTTTGACCAAAAGGGATTGGTTAATATTAAACTTATGTAGCTTTTTCTTGATAGGATTGGTATCTGGATAGGTTATGATGTTATTCATGATAATATTTTCATCTAATCCTGGCATATCTTTGTAACTAAAGGTTAAGATCTTTTGACACTTAATTAGAATGGACATGGCTACAGTACACTCAGACTTGGTCAAGATATCACCAAGATAAATAATCTTTAGATGATCAAGATTATCATTTAACTTCAATCCAACTAGGACCCCAACATGCATGTGAGAACCATCTCCAAATTGCTTTAGGATGGGAATATACGAATGATCATCTTTGCTAAGATCAAAAATTAATGAGACAAGATCATAATATGATATTTCACCAATGGGCAAGTGACATAGAGAATAAATATCATGTGATGGAAAAACACTTGATGATGATGTGGAGAAATCTACAAACTCAATAACAATCATAGGATCATCATTAAGAGGATAAAAGAAATGATCAACTTCATGGAGTAAAATCATATTAACAAAAATGACCATGTTTCAAGAAGGTGGGTTAAATAAATCACATGGTATAAAATAATCAAATGGGGTAGGACTATAAGGAGAAAAATATAAACCAACATCATGAACATCAAAAGTCTAATCATGAATATCAAGATTGGCACAATGCTCTTCAAGAGAGGCATACTTAGGATCCTTGAAACCAAGGCCCCTTTTATCATGATTGGCTTAGAATGTTGATTGAAAGGCATTGACCATACCTTTTTTTGATTTACCTAGCCAAAATCTTACCATTTACAGTATTCAAAATATCATATGATAAATTTTGGACAAGATAAATAGTCAATCTTAGCATAAAACTTTTCTTTCAAAGGATGCTCAAAGGGGATAAGTGATGGAGAATCAACACTAGCATAGATAAAAATAGATTACTAGGGTAGATAGCCCTAGGTAAAGATGGATCTAATCACAATAGGTAAATCTTGGGACCAACCAAAATCCCTAATGGATTAGATACTACATGATTCATCCTTAATATGATATTACCCCAAATCGAGGCTAGCATAATGCACTATAATAGGATAAGGATTATCATCATCAAAATCATCATATTTTTTCATAACAATGTGGTCAAAGGTGGACACATGATACTCTTACTCTTGGGAAGGTCAAGGAGTCATGTTCGAAGGAGGATATAGGTTATGAGGTGGGGGAACTTGATTGTATGATTGAGGTTGATTGATCTTGTTTTGAGGCATCTTGATTGGAGACCTCAAATCATCTAACTAGGATGAACAAGATTCATCAAGTGATTTGTCCTTTAAATGATCAAGATAAGAAGCATCCAAGGGAGGTGAAGATGATGATGGTTTTCACCCAAGATAAGGACTAAAATGAATATTCAATGATGAAGGAACTTGTAACTAGATTATATCTAAGTTGGATTATTATTCACAAGGATGGTTATGGGTAATAGAATTAGCATAGAAAAAGGATCAAAAGTTTGAATAAGGTAAGTCTCTTGATGGAATAATGGTGATGGGATTGATGGCCAAGGTACTATAGTAGTATCAGACTATCAAAAATCTTATGATTGAGCTCAAAATTTGAAGTGTGATCAAAATCAAGGAAGGAAATGATTTGAAATTGACTTTTAAGCTTACAAAGTGACTATTTTATGGGTCAGTTAGGATTTTAGACCTAACCAATCAGTTAGTCCACTAACTAGTGGGCCAATTAGGGCTAGGATCAAATTAGTGGTAACCAAGATTAAGTTACCAAAAATTGACTCTTTAGATATGATGAAATAGGATAAAAGGTTGATGTGATCATTATGAGGTACAAGCTAGATCAAATTATTGTGAATCGCCTGCACAAGGCATATAAATGGTACTGAGGTGTTTACACTATTTGACAAAGATATAAACCTATGGACTATAATTTGATAATGATAAATGATAAATATGATAAATATTGATCTAAATAAAGATATACAAATATATAGACAAAATGCCTTGAATCTCACCAATGCAAGTAAATACAAAGCTTCAAAAGCTAGATCTCTAATGTAAGAGAACAAAGATGTATCAATCCTAATATTTGGATCAAAAATATCAAACACTACCTTGAAACCCTAGGTATGTAATTAGCCTACAAATGCCTAAATTTTAAATAATATTAATCTATACTTATTTGAGGACACAATATCTTCAAAGTCAAGTCCAATTAAAGCTCAATAACCTATAAAACTATGAAATCAAATATTAATCTCATGAAACCTTAGAGTAGCCAAAATGTACCTCAATCCACCAATGATGGAGAATAATTTCCAAGGCATGTAAAGGTAGGTCCAAAGCTTGATGGAGACCCTTCCAAATAATGCAAGAAGATTCTAAAGGTTCATTGTTTGTAAAGAATTACTCTGAGCTTACGCATACTAGAAAGTCTAAAAAGTGTAGGAACCTTGAAAAGTGAGCATGAATTGGCTTTAATAAACCTCATATCAGATCTTACAGATGATTGTATGACCTTCAGGACCATCCGAGGAATTGGTAATTCATTTGGATGACTGAGACCAAAGAGTTACAACAACTTAAATGTTGAAACATCATCAAATGAATCAGTCAAAAGTGTTGTCAAATATACATTAGCTAACATGATAGTAAAAATTATGATAAATGATACAAATATTAGTAAAACACCAATAATACAATAAGATATAATTTTAGGGTATTTACAATATATTATTGATATTGTTGTTATGTATTGTAAGTGGATCTTGAAATACCCCCAAGTTTCTATTAGATTTGGCAATTAGATTTCCAATGGATACTTACCCATTATCAATCAACCATTGAAGAATTTTCATTAACTCATTACACTTATTTATTTTGTGATCTTTATATCCATGATAAGTGAAATATTTGTTGTCTTTATACCATGTTACTTTCTCCCAATTTGGATTGTCTTGTTTGATTTCGAGAAGTAGCAATTGTGCATCAAGAATCTTTTTCAACACATCCCTTATAGGTTTAGCTAATGGTGTTTTTGCCTTATATTTCCCTTGCTATTGAGGTTACCTAGGTCTATAATTATGTTTTTGGTTACCTTGACCATTATTTCATCTCTCTTAATTTTTTATTTTCATTGGTGGATTATCCCTAGTGGCCTTGGTGGAGCTAATTCCATAACTGGTTGTATTTGGTGGAGATCATGATAGACTTGGTTATTTTATGGCTTTTGATAAGAATTACTAGGATTACCTCTATTATTTTGATACTTCTGGTTATTTTTCAATTTTTTTCTCAGTTTAATATTGCCATCTTGAACCTTGGCTTTCTCAATTAACTTAACTTCTAATTCTCAAATATACAATATTATTGGATTATAATTATTTTATAAATAGGCATGTTACAACTTCTAGAGAAAAGTTTAACCAACTCATCCTGAGGGAGCATATAAGGCATATTAATTGTAAAATGATTTAAAACTTTATTGATCAATTATTCAAAATAATATATGACATATGTTGTACTAAGGAAGATTATTATACCAGTATAAATCTTGCCCCACAAGCATCATGGGAAAGGTCCTACACATTAATACATTGTCACTGTTGATGATGTAGCATGAGTATTTAAAATTTCTAAGGTGCTCAATAGGATCTTCTTTACCTTTGAATTTATCTACCTTAGGGATCTCAAAATTGTATGGCAAGATTTTGGGTGTATGGGTTCATTACAAATTGAGGTGTATGATAGTTTGTTCTTCTCATGATCACTTACTTTGAGTTCCATTTATTTCATCCTCTTTAAAATCTCACCATTGATATTGGAAGGTTGAGTGCTAGTGACAACTTGTTGTTTAGGCATCTGACTAATATGTGGATCATCATATTGATCATCATAATATTTTTGTTTATTCCACCCATATGATTGGTTTTTTTTATTTATGGAAATTGTTATGCATAGGGACTCGAACATGAGCATATATATGAGGATGATCATCATGTTGTTATGCACTTTCCTATGAGGGGAATCACTTGAGAGGATGTATAATAATTTTATTATAGTGGTAGATTGGTTAGGTGTGAATGATACCCTTTGCCTATATGGATGCTAGGTGGAACCTTGGATTGGTTATGAGATAATGGTACATGAGGTATGGAGGTGGAATAAATATAACTTTGCACAATGGTACTTTGACATTACCTTTAAAGGAATTTTGCTTGGGGTTACATCATTATGCTTCATCAAACATCATTCTCAAGCTCATCCTTCATGATGGATTTAGGTATTATTTATCTATTAAAACTTATTTTGAGATAATCATGGATTTGTTGGTGTTTTTTTAAATCTAAGCTATTATTTAGATCTTCATAAATCCTTGTATCCATATTTAAACTTGTATATTTACTTACTCATATGGCATATAGGAATCTAGGCTAATATATTTAGCTAGGGTTTCAACCTGAGGTTGTGAACTTTAAGGTCTAACCTTAAGTTTGAATATTATTTTTCATTCTTTAGCTTTAATTGTATTAGATCCATTCTTTTTAAGGCTAAATTATTCATTTATATTGGCATACTTTGTCCATAGTTGCACATAGCCTTTTTTTTCACATATCTTGAATCTTTATCATAGATCTTATCAATATTTGATCATATCTTTTCAATAATAATTTCGACCTTGTATTTTCATATGAATTTGGACATCATTTGGATAATAGGCATATATCTTATTTCAACCATCCTTTTGGTTGAGTATTAATGGGCCTACTCTCTTGTTGAGTTACGATTTTACCTTTCTTCATTGATCATAAGGCCTCAAGGTCTTGTGATTGAAGGTGCCCTATAATCTTTATCTTCCTTTCAAGTCTTTGGATATCATTTTGGTATATCAAGTTTAAAGGACATATTCTTACCTCATACTTGGTCAATTTTTCATATCATATCATTAGAAATTTAGTAGAGTAAAGTATATTTATCTTGGAATTATTCATAAGATATGTTGAATGGTTTTAATGAAGAAAAATAGGCATTAAAAAATGATGACCACAATGTGATATGAAGGATCATGGTCATACAATGTAAGTAAATAAGAATGGATCTTAAGTTAGTGTGCTTGATAATCATTATTATATAATCCACCCCAAGTGCCTAGTGGAGGTGGGTGGGGTTATAAAACCTAGGGATAGGTAAAGAAGGACTATCAAGAGGTCCTAAAAAAGGTTCAAATGGAGTAAGCTTTGAATGTGGATAGGGTGGATCATGAGAGATACCTACATGGGATCAGGTGGTGGCTCTAGGTAAAGGTAAATCATCTCAAAAAATCTCCTCAATAATTGGAGAAATGACATGATGTGAGGAATACAATAGTTATGAATATACAAGTGGTGATGTAGGTACATCCTCTATTAGAATTATATTTCAATATCTAAATCATGAGATTTCCTCTAACCCATCTAATGGTATAGTTGAATAGGTTACCTCAATAATAGGTAACTTATAAGGTGTAGGTGCTTTGGGGGGAGGATATTATTATTCGTATTGTACATCCTGGAATTCCTAAAATAAATATTAGACTAACGGATCACTAATAAAAAGATCATATTGGGACACAATTTTCTCTTGATAAGGGTGACCTCCTACAGGATATGTAATAGCATGATGATCCACATTATGATGTGACCCATGATCCATCCTATCATGCTATGGAGTAGACTCTAGCTTAAAAAAATATTATAACTTTTGGCTAAATAAGAGGTGAGATGAAGATGAAGGAAATGACTCAATATCACTTAAGTGTACTAGCATGTGTATGCATGATGGGTTTTGTATGACATATAACTTAGGAAGAGGATTTATTGGATTTATATTATTATGTCGTTACTCTTCCTTGAGCAGCTCTCTCACTCTATGTTATTCCCTAGTCTCTACCATGTGTATAGACCTTGGATTTTCATCCATGGTGTGTGTATAGTGAAGGTAGGATAGGATAAGTAAAATATTAAGAATTTAAAAATATAAATAGAGATGTAAGATTGCAATAATGCTTAGAAATAAAATAAACAACACCAAGCCTAAAATTTTAGTTTAAAATCTTATTAATGTATGCACTTGTAATTCACACAACTTATATTGTATGTCCTTTTCAAAAGATGAATTCTATATGATAAAGATAGTAGTAGTGAAATGTTAGCAATTATTTATTACTTATTGAGTTCCTTCTTTGTTCAATTGATACTTTCTATTTTTAATAAGGGTTTATTTTAATACAATTACATATTCTGACACACCTTATTTTAATTTCCCTAAAGATAAATCTAATCAAGCATTTATAGGGTAAAGTCAATCTCTAGGGGGTGGTACATTTTTTAGGGTATCATCAATACCCTATAAAGGAATCTATCCCAAATAGAGGGGGGGTACCACTTCAGCATTCAACTCCAAGTATGGGTTAGGTCATGAGAATATGGTCCATGTTATCAGTATAAGCCTAGGATTGTGAATTAGTCTAAATGCAATAAGAAAATATGATAGTGTAACACTATGATGAATTCAAGATGAAAATTTAACCCTTTTAAATAGATAACAATACACTCTCACCCAAGGATGATAATTGAACCCTTTTTTTTTAATAAAATTAATACAAGCTATGAATTTTTGGTACAAACAACAATTAGTAAATAATTCCCAACAATAAGGAAAAGCCTTTCTTAGGATTTTATTTTATTACAAAAGTAGATTTTATTTGTATGCAAATACTCCCTCCAAAATAAAATGCAAAATTCACTAAATACCAAGGCAGTCCTAGTATGGAAAGAATGATCAAAAAATATGGAAAAGGCATTGGAACTAATCTAAATTCTTACCCATGTGATAATGTCACTTCCTACTCTTAGTTCATGAAATGCAATGGAAGGTTACAAGTATGTGTTTCAAAATCATCCACTACATGGATGACTATGAAAAATAGTTTTAGCCATCTGGAAAATCAATAATCATTTGGATGACCATAACTGCACTAAGAGAAAAATAAATGAGTGTTAAATGAATGATCATGTGATAAGGATATGATGAGTCCTATGAATAGGAAACCCCATTTGTATAGAAAAACCTTACATAGTACTACTATCAACTAAATAAAGATTTGAAACTAAGCAAGAAATCTTAAAAATTTCTCAAAATTAAGTACAGTTAAAATCATCTAGAGATAGGATGACTACATAAGCATTTAGATGACCTACAAAATTTTCTGATAGAGGGTTGATTTGCACTCAGGATCTCTCAGTAGCAGGATAATTTTATATGAATTAATATTGGGACTTTGATATTTTTATATCTCATTATGTACTTTCCCAATAAGCCTTCTTGTAATTTTTACACAAAATGAGCCATTGGAACTCACCAAAAAATGGGAAATATCTAAAAAATGAAATCATAAAACTATGAGAAGGGGATACAAAACTCCTTAGAGATTTTATGAATCTATGAACATAGAGGTCACACCATTATTACCATTTTTAATAGCTATTTTCCAACACTCAAACCACTCAACATACCATTTGAATGATTCAAAGATAAATATGCTTTACTCTACTAAATTACCTATGATATGATATGACAAATTGATAAAGTATGGGGTCATAATATTCCCATTACATTTGAGATGCCAAAATGATACTTAAAGATGTAAAATGAATACAAATATTATGGGGAACCTCAAATCATAAGCCCTTGAGGAATTGTGATCAATCAAGAAGGATGAAACCCCAACTCAACAAGAGAGTATGCCCCCTAATACTCAACCAAAAGGATGGTAGAAATAATATATATGACTATTATGAAAATGATATACAAACTCACATCATAATATAGGATCTAAATGATTATTGATAAGATATGATCAAATATTGATAAGAACTATAATAAAATTCAATATATGCGACAAAAAAGGCTATATGCAAGTATGGATAAAGTATGCCAATATCAATGGATAACTTAGCCTAAATAAGAATGGATCTAACATAATTCAAGCTAAATATTGATAAATAATATTCAAACCCTAAGGTTATAACTTAAAGGTAACAACCTTAGGTTGAAACCTTAGCTAAATGTATTAGCTTAAATAACCATATGCCAGATAATTAAGCAAATATACAAATTTATAGGTATATACAATGGTTGATGGAGACCTAAATGATAGCTTAGATCTACCAAAATCCTAACAAATTCATAATTAGCTCAAAACAAGATTTAATGGATAAATAGTACCTTAATCAATCATGAAGGATAAGCTCTTGAGGTGTGAATGATGTTTGATAAAGCATAATGATGCAATCCCAAGCAATAGTTCCTCAAAGTTGATGTTACAAGTTATATTTCATGCTTGGGATTCTTAAAACTCAAAAAGTGCTTACGAAAATGAGGTTTGAATCCTTGTAAATGGATCCCATGTCACTTATTTATAGACAACATAATTAGGATCTTTTGGATGACTATGAGTTTACAGGATCATCTAGATGACTAAGATATAGTGCAAAACTTATCTAACTATCAAAATCTCATCGATTTAAACTATGAGAAATTTTTCATCACATGTTAATTTGACATATCGTGATATAATAATATAAATATTATAAATGACTACAAAACATTAGCATTAGGTAAAAATATGATTTTATGGTGTTTACACATATTTGACTCAATAAATTTCACTTTACAAATGATTCCTTATTAACTAATTAGTAGAAAGGGAGAAGGATTTTTCACATAAAACTTGCAATACTCAAAATATTATGCAACACTTTATGGTCTACTATCCAATGGTAGAAAATATTTTTTATAAATAATTTCCTCTTTCACTTCTTGACTAGATTGCACACATGAAATGAAAATGGTTATAAGTTGAGGAAATATTTAAGTTTTGGGACATTCATTTTACCATTTAGAGTATGCCTTCCCATATTTGGACTTTTTTTATTCAACATATATAAGCTTAATTATCCTACTATATTAATAAAAAAAAAAAATTGGTAAGAAGGTTTTAGGTTTGTTCTCAAGTTCTAGTTATCATTCAATGTATTATGAAGAATTTGAGATATCATTATCAAAATAAGAAGTACTTTAGCCAAATATGAAGTATTCATAGTTAAACAATGTGATTGTATGAAAGAGTTAACTTATCACGATCAGGAATTGAGTGTGAACTTGCACATTACTTGTATTACTCACGAAATTACAAGGCTTTATAGCTTCAAAATGAAGCTACAGTACAACAATGGCTATTGTAGAAAATTACAAATATTAACTAGAAAACTACTCCAAGTTGTTACAATCCTTCAATCCATGTAAAAATAAGTATGGATTGTTATTCAACGTTCAAACATATTCCTTCAGCTGTAACAAACCTCAAAATGAAGTAAAAAGACAAACACAACTCAAAATGCATTAAAAAACATCATTCTAGTTTGACAGTTCATGCACAGAGTGTAGCTAATGTTCAGCAGATCGGTTGGCTTAGCCGATGGGTTGGCTAGTTGATTGGATGGCCGCTTGGCTAGTTGGGACCTGTTGGCCAGTTGGCCAGTTAGGACTAGCTGATGGGCCAGCTAGGAACTATGCTGAAAGTTTAAGTGCCTCGAAATTCTCACTTCCAAGGTCTAAAACTCCAACATTCTCCCCCTTGATGCTAAGTGGACTTACCATGAAGTTCCTTAGCTTCAAAAACTGAGCTTTGATAATGGCTTTGGTAAAAATATAAGCCACATTATCCAAAGTACTAATATGTCTAAGCTCCACTATCTTCTTCTCCACCATGTCTCTTATGAAGTGATACTTCATATCAAAATGCTTTGACCTGCTATGATGGATTGGATTTTGTGCCAATTGGATGGCACTCTTTTTGTCACAATATAGAATAGTAGCACCACTTTGAATCTCACAAAGCTCCTCTAGAATCTTCCTTAACCATAATGCTTGAGCACTAGCACTTGTGATTGCAAAATACTTTACTTCGATCGATGAAAGAGCCACCATGCTTTGTTTCTTTGAACTCCATGTTATCATACCTGAACCAAGATTGAAGCATTGTTCGGATGTGCTCTTCCTATCATCAATGTTGCTCCCCCAATCTGAATCACTATAGCCAACAAGTTTGACACTCCCATGCTTGATGTAGTGGATGCCAAAATCAATTATTCCTTGAACATATCTTAGAATTCTCTTTGCTGCTTTCATGTGTGACTCAAATGGATCACCCATATACCTGGATACAAGTGATGTAGCAAATGCAATATTGGGCCTAGTGTTTGTGAGAAACATAAGACTCCCTATAATGGATCTATTAGTGGTTACATTGACTCTCACTCCCCCATCATCCTTACAAAGAAGCTCACCATGAGCAATTGGAGTGGGTAGTGGTTTACAAATTTCCATACCAAATTTCAACAACATATCTTTAGCATACTTGCTTTGACATACAAAGATTTCATCATTACATTGATATACTTCCAATCCTAGGAAGTAGTGCATAAGACCCAAGTCTTTCATTTCAAATTCATCCATCATTTTCTTTTTGAATTCATCATTCAGTTTAGAGGAACTACCCATATAAATCAAAATCATCAATACATAAACAAACAAGTATGAGATCAATATCTTGCTTCATGATGTAGAGGGTAGGTTCATTTTTGCTCCTTTGGAATCGATATTATTGAAAGTAGCCATCTATCATTGAGTACCATGCCCTTGGTGCTTGCTTTA
>Ga0068629_1000420_pt1 | contig 12364 bp, 10 predicted proteins | sample InSIn3gowninarea_FD_77432 | JGI IMG/M metagenome (GOLD analysis project Ga0068629, IMG submission 77432) | Clean room microbial communities from NASA Spacecraft Assembly Facility at Jet Propulsion Laboratory, Pasadena, California, USA -... ...
GTGTCTTTTGCAGCTTGTTATTCTCCCTTAAAGCCTTCTAAATTGTTTTAGTTTTGATTTTTAACTTAAGGTGGTAGAAATTAGTGAAACTCATGACAGCCTGGAACTCATGTCCCAATGCTCTATACTCCTCCAAATAATTTGCACAAGGGATCCCTTGACTTGTATGCTCTGCTTGGTCCTCGACTGTCTCGTGTAAGAACTGAGGCATGTTGGGTTTGGGTGTTCTATTATATGAACGTGGATGGCTTTGTATGGTAGTGCGAGCATGACCGCCCTCTACACTGTTAGACCCTTTGCCATTTACATGATCCTTTTCAATGGAAGTCCCCTTGTCTGTTATTGCTTTCATCAATCCCACCATCTCCTTCTGGCCCTTGGTCAAATCATTCAATGAATTGAGAAAACTCTTAAATGCTTAAGTCTCCTTATCCCCCATGTCTGGCTTTTCTCTCTCAAGTGACTCTTCCACCCCATTTCCCTTACTACGAGTTTCTTCTTCTAGTTATGGAATCTCTTCTTCCTCTTGAATGGGAGTGGGCTCTCTTGTTTTGTAATGTATTTTTTAAGTGACATAAGGATGATTTTCACCACTCATTAAATAAATGATAATTTTCCCTTAAAGCTCACAACTATCTAGGAACATGCTTTAATACCATTGTAAGATTCCTTCCCCAAAATATGTTGAAAAACCCACAAATTATTTGAATTTATATGGTTTGGTTCACTGAGGTAATTTCACAAACAGTTTGATGACAATGTACTGTAGGTGATTCTTTGACAATTTAAAACCAAAAATGACACCAACAAATCCAAACATACATAATAGGAATATTTAATAAATATTTATATCATTTTTACATTAAAACCAAAGGCTCACATAGCACTAGAAATAGTTACTTTGATAATGACAAGAGAGTTGGTATAGAAAATACCAGTGAGTAGTAAAATAGGTGATGGTTGTAGATGAATATTTTATGATCAAAGAACCTATGACAATACAATAACTCTCCAATCTATCTATCTATATATATATATTCAACTTCGGGATGTAGAAATATACAAAGGAATATCACAAATAATCAACAGTCACATGTTAAACAACAATGAGAAATTTGTGGCCCTCTTAACAAAGATACATTTCAATTTCAGATGCCTAGATTGCTCCCAACAAAGATCACATAGATCCAACACCTCGTTTCCATAAATAAATAACCCCAAAATAACGAATACATTTCCCTTTGAGATTGATATAGTCTATGCGTAGTTTTTTTTTATTATTGTTAATACTATGCTACTTTATTATGTACACTAATAGGAAAATAGTTACAGTCAAGAGTTCATGTTGCCAGAGGCTGAGGATGGCACTCTGGACTGACAGAGATCAAAATAACCACCCATGCAGGGGCGACCCCACTAAGACTGAACACCCACGCCGAAGCGACACCACTGAGACTAAACACCCACGCAGGGGCGCCATCACTGAGACTGACCACCCACGCAGGGGTTTTGAACCATTGAGGACTAGTGAGAGCAAAATTAGTCAACCCGCGCAGGGGCGAATAAGAGAAAAAGAAGACCTTCATCCTGTTCCCTCGCAGGGGGGTATACCGACATTGAACTATATGACTTTCGAACCAAACAAAGACACACTAAACACACATTAAGCCATTGTAGTGAAAGTAGCTATTCAAAGAAAAACCTGAGCATTATCTGAGGGTGAGCGCCTGATCGAGCAGGCGATTATTCGTCCGACTCTTCTTCATAGATCCAGCACATGCCTTCCGGAGGAGGGCCCCAATCGACCTTGGCCTTACCTGAAGAAGACATTGGTTGAGTTGGTGGTGGGACGACGTCCGGCTTTGGGCGTCCCTCTGACTGTCCCTCAGCATCCCTGGAACTCTCAGCCTAATGAACTTGTGTGCGGGGTTGCTCCCCGATCTCCTCATTCGATTCCTCCAGAAATAGGACCGAGACATGAGCTTTAATATTTGAGTTGCCCTGGGCGCTGCTGAAGGAGAATATCGCGGTTCCAAACGCAGGTAGCGGGGCAGAGCCCGAATCATGCTTATTAGAATCCATAAACTGGCTCGACTGGATGGGATTAGCCTCAGCGACTTGATGGCATAGACAACGGCAGCAGCGTGAGGGTGGGCTTGCGACTGAGGGATGTGAAGTTCCACCTCTGCTAGAGCCTCGACGGCCGATGAGACGCTGTCTGAGCTTGACCATGTTTTCCCTGAAAGCAGGTAAGCGTAACAGAGCTGGGGAAGAGGAGATGGATGGTTTGAAATCACCGTCACCCGCCTTTGCAGCCCTGAAACCACCCTCAAATGCCGAAGGGGACTCTTGAACCTGAGCTTTGAGCTCCGACGACCAAAATCCCACTTCCAAAATTCGAACTCGACCCAATGCAAAACATTCCACATTCTTGCCATTTTTATTCTTCCCTGCTCTTTCTCAATCCTTATATGCCATAACTGCACCCTTAGAATGTAATCGAAGCCCGGACAAGGCAATGAATTACCGTCCCTTTGCTCATCTGCACTCACGCTTGCAGTCCAGGGCGACGGAGCGCAGTTAATGCTCGTCTCATGCTTGGGGCCGCCCATGGTGACCAGGTGGCGTCCCATTCTCCTCGGTCGTGTCACCCGCATCTGGGGTAGTCTATGCGTAGTTATCCCTTCATTGGAGTTGACAATAATGAATCATACAACGTGTAAGAAGGGAGATACAAACCCCTTTTCTACTCTCTTTGGTCAATGAAACTCATCTCTAGACTTCAATGATATGTAAAGGTTTCCTTGAGTTGCAATTAAACTCATCCCTCATGCATTTGTGTCACGAATAAAAGAAGAGGGATGCGTCCAACAATTTCTATGAAGGGAACTCAATGCACTAAGTAAGAACTCAACCTCTGCTTAACTAGAAATTTGACACAATTTATGGTAGTGCCTGGCTCTCTTTTTAATGGAAAAATAGACCCCAAATTGGCTTGGAAACTTGATGCCCTCATGGGTATTTCTCAACTTGTCAAAATGAGATAGAAAACATTATATGAGAAGCTAAAATCAACTAATAAGACCTCTTTACTTTAATACCTTACACATATCATCTTCTGCCTTGAATCCCAATGGTGAAATCTGAGTGATTTCTCTCTTTGAACCAAATAGGGTGTCTAGTTTCAACACCTAAGCTAGCTATGGCAACTAGGGTTTCTCAAACACTAAGTTTCTCCCCCAAAACTCTTCAAGTGTTATTTTCTCAAAATGCAAGTGTCAGAATGAGGAGAAACTCCTCACTTTTATTTTTTTATAATTTAGTGGCCACTTTTGCCCCCATTTTACCCTTTTAATATTTTATTATGTCACCTTAGGAGACTTTCACTTTATAAAATTAAAGTGATTTTTCCTTAGCCTATGATATGTTCTATTTTATCCCCTTAGGCAATTATAAATTTTTTCCTAGGTGAATCATGTTCTCTTATGAGCCCACGAGGCTTTGGCTTAATGGTGAATGGGTGCACTATTAAGGCATTCCTTGCAATAGGTCACTCGTTCAAATCCCCTGTCGGTGCTTACCTACCAAAAAAAAATCATGTTCTCTTATTAAAAGTTTTCCCACCTTAGACTACAAGAACTTATTAGGCTAGTGAAACCCATCTTATTTCTCCTAAGAGGCCAAAGACATTACATACACACATGGGCAACTCATCTTGGCTCATCAACTTAATAAAACTTGTACATATTTACACAAAATTCATCCCAGGGGTGTTAAATAAACATGATTAAATGAATGTAAAATTTTAACATTGAGCAAGATGCCAAATTAATCTATAAGATCCTTTACTTGCGAGATAGACAAAGAATCCCTTGTTAATAACAATGTCTATTTAATCCCTAAAGATGTACATACCTCACACTGAAATTTAATATATAATTTTGAAAAAGAAACACACATTTTAATAATAACCACATGATATTTAAATCTTATAATAATCGTAATTTGTCACTTATACACTGAATCCACCTTTAATTTCACCACTATATAATTCACATAAATAACCATAACAATGTACACTAAATTTAATATATACTTTTGAAAAAGAAATACACATTTTTATAAAAACCACATGATATTTAAATCTTATCATAGTCATAATTTGTCACTTATACACTGAATCCACCTTTAATTCCACCACTATGTAATTCACATAAATAACCATAACAATGTGAAGAAAAATATGATGAAACTACACGATAATCAATTAAAACCTACTAACATGGAACTAGCCATATACATAGCAACATTTATAATAATTGATTGAATTAATCCGATGGGCTAGTTTTTAAAATTAATCTATCTCTCTCACAAACACAAATGTATGTATGTGTGCATGTGCACATGTATACACTCACAAGTAGTCTAAACACAAAATGAACAAGCCCTTTTTAAGTTGCTCAAAATAACAAGACAGAAAATTGATGATTTTGCCCCGAAATTTGGCATGAATCATTTTGCATTTCATGGATGATCTGAATTAGATCATTATATTGTTTTCAATCCATCTCGATGCATTTGGAGTGGAAAAAGTGGAGGAATCAGCGCACAAGACCGCTTTTACCAGCGAGACCTAGTTTGGCAAAACGAGGTATGAAACCTTTCGAGAGTGTTTTCAGGCATTAAACGATGTTTTTTGGGGGTCAAAATCTGATACTCTAGCACCACACCATTTCATGATATTCTACACATAGAGACCTTTCCAACGACACAAGAAGTGCATCAATCGAAGTTCATATGCAAAAGTTATGCCACTCAAAATTTGACCTTCCTCTTTTCACACATATAGTTTGGAAGGATGCCACGTTAGCCCCCATTAATCATGGAAAAGGGGCTAGCCATTTGTTTGTGATGTAAAATACTCTAAAAGAGCCTATTTTGTAACTTTAGTTAAGAGTTGATGTAGTCAAACTTAACCACTATTAGGCTATTGGGTTGTGTTATAGTAGGGCCACTAGGAGGAAGAGGCATTCCATTCTTTTGAGAGAATTTTGTTCCATAACTAAGAAAAGTTAGCCAGGAGAGATAGGAGGTAGAGCACACACAGAGGATTTGTGCACTATAACAGCCCACGGGCCACAAGGATTACTTATTTGTACCTGTAGCCATATTTCCAAACATAGAAAGAGAGTGAAGCGGCCTCACCTTCCATTTGGGTTTTCTCCTGAAAGGGTTTCCCAAAGAGCATATCTTGTGTCTTTTGTGTGTGTGCGTGCATGTGCTTATTTTGTTGTTCTCTACTTTTCTACATAATTTGCATTCACATGCCTGCACTAATTATAGTTAAATCCACATATCTTAAAATTTAATAAACTATAATAGTGTAGAATTTTCAAAGTTTTAATATAATGTTATTAGATTTGTTGTGAAGAACTATCCAGTGGAATATCCACGACAGTTTACGAATCATTTGGTATCAAAGCAAGTTTCTTTAAGTGTTTGTGGACATTTGCAGGGGATTAAAGTCGGCAGGTTCGAAAATCATAAAACCCTAATCATGGCCAAAGAATTTGTAAATAAACTTGTGATCTTGCAAATGATAGATTTTTGCGGCTTGAACAACAAGTCATTGATATAAACCGCAATGTAAACCTCGTCATGGTAGCCCTAAGTAATAAGTTGTGGATATTTGGAGAAGATGAGGGTTCGAGTGCAGAGGAAAAATTAGAAGGGGGGTCGAGAGACCAAGAAGACACAGAGAACCAACTGATGAAAGAACCCAGAAAAGATCAACCCAGTTCGAGTGTTGTGAATCAATCCATGTTCAAAATGGAAGCAAAATCCGATATCAAGCCATACCATGGCAAGATCGACGCTCTGAAGCTAAACCACTGGTTGCAACAACTAGAAGTTTTTTTCAGCATCCATTAGATTGAGGAAGGGAAAAATATCTGATTCACGCGACTGAAATTAGAGGGCTATGCACTGACCTAGTGAGAGAGCCACACAAAAACCCTGAGTTTGGAAGGAGAACCTCCAGTGAAAAAGTGGCAGGATTTCAAAACCCTCATTAAGTCACATTTTTATCCCATTAGGTACATGGAGGACCAGTGGATTCGATGTCATTACTTCAGGAAAAAGTTGAGCCAAAGCATGTAGGAGTACACCACATAATTTAGAAAGATGGCTATAATGTTGGGTATCTCTCCAAATAACCCATATGTACTCCTCAAGTATTTGGGGTGTTTACACTGCCATCTACATGAGTAAGTGATGATGTTCAAGCCCAAATCAGTGGATGAGTCATATCTATAGGCACAATTCCTGGAGACCATAGGCCTAAAAAGAGTGCAATCAAGTGGATCGAAGCAGAAGGAGCAACATGAAGCTTCTAAGGAAGGGAAGAAGAAGCAAAAAGGGGGAAAAGATAAAAATACGACATCCAAAACACACCAATTCAAAGATCATAACAACCACTGCAACATTGATGTCCATACAGAGAAGAAGTTCTGGAAGTTGCATCCAGAGCTAAACCCGAAGAACAAGAAGAAAGATAATAAGAAGAATAATCTCATAGTCACTGATTCGAGCAACCAAGTTGAAAGCAACTCGGACGTGGATGAGAAGATCATATGTACATCAGTGTAGAGGGAGGTGAATCTGAGTAGTCTTCAGCAACAGGAAGAGAAAGAAATGACCAAACTCTTCCATATAAAGATACATGTCAAGAAGACAAAGATTGATGCTCTGTTTGACTCAGGATTGCAAGCGAATCTCATTGGAGTAGAGATGGTCAAGAAGTTGGGGCTGGAAGTTTTTGATCATCCAAACCCATATCCACTAGGATGGGTAAATAAGTATGCATAGCTGAAGGTAACACAACAGTGCAATACTAGATTTGCTATCAGTGTTGATTTTTTTGATGAAATAGATATGGATGTGGTTCCTCTTTATGTATGTGGAGTTGTGTTTGGGAGTCTATACATGTACATGCGTGATGAAATATTCATGAGGAGAGTTAACCAGTACCATCTTATCAAGGATGGAAAATCATTCATCATCAACTCACACAAAGGCAAGTAAAAAATTTCACTGGTAAGTGTCAACCAAGCCAAGAAATTGATCAGTTCCAGCAAGAAGTATGTTTTATTGTTTTTAAGAGAAAGTTAGTCTGAAGAGGAGTCAGTAAGAAGCAAGGAATCCCTAGAGGGGTGTACTAAGAAACATACATAAAAATTGGATTTTTTATAGGCATACAAAGATGTATTCCGACAGCCTAAAGGGTTACCACCTAAGAGAGAAGTGGAGCATGAGATCCAACTATTGCGAGACTCCCCATTGCCAAATATTGGGTTGTATAGATAGTCTATTATAGAAGAAGTGAGGTGAAGAAACAGTTGCAACAACTACTGGAACAGGGTGTCACTCGACCTTGTACATTACCATGTGGGTCACCCATTATCATTGTGCTAAAGAAGTATGGGACTTGGTAGATGTGTGTAGATTACAAGTGCGTTGAATAAAATCACACTCAAGAACATATACCCCCTACCTAGGATATACGATCTACTCGATCATTTCCAACAAGCAAAGTATTTTAGCAAGCTGGACTTGAAGTCTAGATATCACCAGGTTCGAGTCAAAGAAGAAGATACATGGAAGACCGCCTTCAAAACTAGGCAAGGTTTGTATGAGTGGTTAGTTATGCCATTTGGCCTATGTAATGCACCATCTACGTTTATGATATTAATGAATGATATATTGTGTGCTTTTATAGATTCATTTGTTATTGTTTAGCTGGATGATATACTAGTATATAGTGATACGAAGGAGGAGCGTATTTCACATTTGCAGGTGTTGGAAACATTGAAGAAGCACCAGTTGTTAGCAAATCTCAAGAAGTGTGAGTTTGTGCAACAATCTTTGGTGTATCTAGGGTATGTGATCAGTGGAGGAGAGTTGAAATAGATCCTTCCAAGATGGAGGCCATCATGAAATGGCTGATGCCTACTAATTTTTTTGAGGTTAGGACTTTCATTGGGGCAACACAGTACCTGAGGAAATTCATAGCCTCATTTTTAGTGGTAGCAACATCGCTCCACACCATAGAAACAAGTGGCAAGAGTTTCCAGTGGGGAAAAGGCCAACATAAGGCTTTCGAGGAGCTAAATAAGAAGATCAGTCAAGCACTAGTTCTAGAATTACCAAGCTTGCAATGTACCTTTGAAGTGGAGACAAATGCGAGTGGGTATGCTATGGGAGTTGTCTTGATGCAAGGATGAAGTCTCGTTTGCTACCATTCTAAAGTATTTCATGGGGTAGTTATTAACTACCCTACCTACGATAAAGAGCTCTATGCCATGATGAAAGATGTGAGGAAGTGGAAGCACTATTTGATGGGAAAGGAGACAGTAATCCACACAGATCACCAACCATTACAGTTCTTGCAAGCCTAGAGTAAGCTACAACATACCGGGGATTACAAGTGGATGGGGTTTTTACAACAGTTTCATTTGGTGATCAAGTATAAGAAGGGCAATGAAAACAAGTTGGTTGACATGCTATTAAGGCCACCCATGTCCAATATTACAACTTTGAGGACTTTTATGCACATGGAGCCATTCACCCATGATACATATAGAGAGGCATATTCGAAAGATGAGGACTTCAAGAAGCTGTATCAATAGTTGCAGAGTCAAAGTCATGTGCACAATGGCAACAACACTGTTGACTACCATCTCCAGGATGGGTTACTCTACAAGTTATATAAGTTATGTGTTCCTAAAGGTGAGCGTTTGCAGTTGATTAGAGAGGCTCACACCTCCAAGCTTACAAGGCACTTTGGTGTAGGGAAGACTATGGCTAACTTGCAGAGGTATGTGCATTGGCCCAAGATGCAAGAGCAAGTGGCTAGGTTCATAGGAGGATGCATGCTTTATTGTACCAGCAAGCCTAGAAACGTGAAACAGGGTTTGTATCATCCCTTACCTATACCTACTCGTCCTTGGGAAAGCATTTCCATGGAATTCGTGGGAGGTATACCAACAACCAGGAAGGGACATGACTACCTTTTCGTGGTAGTTGATAGGTTCAACAAGATGTGTGTTCTAATGCCTTGTAAAAAGATCATCAGTGGATAAAAAGCAACAAAATTGTTCTTTGGACAAGTCTAGGTGCACTTCGGGATACCAAGGAGCATAATTTCAAACACGGACACAAGATTTCTCTATGTATTCTAGACTACATTGTGGGAGAAGATGAACACAAAGTTGAAGAGATCTACAACATTCCATCCACATATAAATGGGCAGACAAAAGTAGTCAACATGGATTTGGTGCAACTTCTAAGGGGATACAACGAGAATCATCTGAAGACTTGGGATGAAAATATGGTATATATACAACATTCTTATAACAAAGCAATCCACACTTCTACAAGAAAGTCCCCATTTGAGACTTGTTTTGGATGTTTACCACCGTCACCTTTGGACAGTGCATATGAGAAGCAAGGAGGAGTGAGGAAAGATATTACAGGAAATGCTTTGAGGGCTGATAATTTTATAAATAATATTAGATAGATCCATCTACAGGTACAATAAACACTATAGAAGTTGCAAGAGAAGTATAAGGCCAAGCATGATCATCACAAAACAGAGAAATCATTCAAGGTGGGAGAAATAGTATGACTACACTTGAACAAGGAGAGGCTATAGGGGCTTGATAAGAAAATCAAGGATATAAGGAATGGTCCCTTTGAGATACTGGAAAAGGCGGGTGATAATGCTTATCGACTCAGTTTACCACCATATATGCACATTTACTTAATTGTGAATGTAGATAATTTGAAACTCTATGAGCCTTCCATGTTAGATCAAGAAGAGGAATAGGTCCTACCTTCTATGGAGGATTTGGCATGAGACGCTCGGGCATAGTTGACAGAAGATACGATTTTGCAGAAGAGGTCCAAAACTACAAGATAGGGGCAGCACGACCTTTGGCAGATTAGGTTGAAGGGACAACTTCCAGGCAAAGCTAAATGGTACACAGAGAGAAGGTGGAGAAAAACTTTCCTCACCTCATTCTGTAAAATATTTTGAGGACCAAAAGCCTCCTAAAATAAGGAGGTGTGATCCAAATTAGTCATTATATTGTTTTTCATCCATCTCAATGCATTTGGAGTGGAAAAAGTGGATGAATCAACTCACGAGATCATTTTTACCAGCAGGACCTAGTTTGGCGAAATGAGGTTTGAAACCTTCCTGGAGTGTTTTGAGGCATCAAATGACATTTTTTTGGGGTAAAACTTTGTCGCTTTGATGCAATAGCTTTTCATGCTATTCTACACACATAGACCTTTCCAACGACATAAGAGGCACGTTAATCAGAGTCCGTATGCAAAAGTTATGCCACTCAGAAGTTGACCTTCCTATTTTCACACCTATAGTTTGGGAGGATGCCACATCAACCCCCATTATTCATGGAAAAGGGGCTAGACACATGTTTGTGATGTAAAAGAATCTAGAAGAGTATATTTTGTAAATCTAGTTAAGAGTTGATGTAGTCAAACTTAACCACTAGTAGGCTATTGGGTTGTGTTATAACTAGGCCATTCCATTATTTTAAGAGAATTTTGCTCCATAGCCAAGAAAATATAACCAAGAGAGATAGGAGGTATATCACATAGAGAGGATTTGTGCAATGTAGCAGCCCACGAGCCACAAACATTACTTCTTTATATATGTAGCCATATTTCTAGACAGTGAAAGAGAGCGAAGCGACCTCACCTTCTAGTTGGGTTTTCCCTCGAAAGGGTTTCCCATATAGCATGTCTTGTGTCTTGTGTGTGTGTGCACTTAATTTTTCGTTCTCCACTTTTTTGCATAATTTCCATTCGAATGCAGGCACTAATCACAGTTGAATCCACAAATCTTAAAGTTTAAGAAATTGTAATAGTGTATAATTTACAAAGTTTTAATATAATATTATTAACTTTGTTGTGACGAATTGTCTAGTGGAATATCCACGACAATTTAAGGATAAATGGAATTGTGAATATCAAACGTTGACATTACACAATCCAATTGTAGTAGGGACACTCAATTATGTTAAATCCATTTATGCATTAAAATAATAGTTACATCAATTCAAAATTGTAATTATAGCAAAGATTATATAGTTAGATCGTGGTGATGACAAACTTAAAAATGGCATGTGTGTGTGAAAACCATAAAAAATACCCCAACAAGGATAGGTAGATTATTGCATATCCTATAAAATATACATGTTAGATAATTTTAGCGCATGTTAGCATTTACACCTTTTTCCTTAAAACCAACCAAAAAAAGGTTCAAAATGAGTAAAACATTCAAATTAAATGTGAACTTACTCACCATAAACTCAACATGTCACTCACAAGAATTGAACTTAAGTGGGGAGGATAACAAACATTCCTCCAACCACCCAAGATAAACCTAATTGACAACAAATTATTTAGTTCTTATTATGATGATGAGTTTTAACTATCTAATAAATTCGTCTTTAATCCAACCATTATATTACTCGCATAAATAACCACTAAAAAAACAAATAAGATTATATATATATAACATTGACACAAACTCAATAACAAGGCTTGAAGCCATTATAATAATGGCTCATCATGTCACTTATGGGAATTGAATTAGGGCGAAGCAGATAACAATCATTTCTTTAAACCACCTAAATACACTTGAATTCCCACAATAATAATAATAAAAATTTAAAGGCCCCCTACAAGGATGTGTAGATTGTTGTGTAACTCATAAAATAATGTTAAGATGGTTTGCTTGAGTGGCTGAGACATTGGTTTCACATTCTCCCCACGCACATTCAAGTCCTTATGAGACTTTGATCTATTGTGATATGGCTAAAAAGGTCAAATCCCCATGAGTAAGACCTCGTCATGGTTGTGTCTTTAGATATCTTGACTAGGCATTGGTTTGTGGACTATTAATATTAGTCTAGAGATTATATTGACAAGAATCAAATTTAAACTTAAACCTTGTCCAAATAATTTTAATTAATTACCAATTTTAAAACATAAAATATTTTTTTATATATAAATCAAACATATTTTTTTTCAAACACAAATGAGTAAGTATTGTATTAAATCTATGCCCAGTCATAGAAAATACTCGAGAAATCATTACAATTCATTAGTTTTAGAGGATCCATCAAAGAGGAGCTCTCTATCAAGACCAAAAAACTACTAATTAAAAAGATTGTAATATCAACCCGACATATATATATATATATATATATATATATATATATATATATATATATATATATATATATATATATATATATATATATATATATATAA
>Ga0068629_1000427_pt1 | contig 12311 bp, 11 predicted proteins | sample InSIn3gowninarea_FD_77432 | JGI IMG/M metagenome (GOLD analysis project Ga0068629, IMG submission 77432) | Clean room microbial communities from NASA Spacecraft Assembly Facility at Jet Propulsion Laboratory, Pasadena, California, USA -... ...
ATTTTTCTTTCCATTTTTATTGGCAACCTGAATTCTTTCTTCAATGAATCAAGTTCCCAAAGGTGAACCTCATGTTGGATGTTATCCTTTAAAGTCCCTATGAACACATCAATCCTATGCTCCTATATAATATCTTTTACCCTTATATTCAATTTTTGGAAGTCCTTAATGTGCTCCACCATTGAACCCTTTTCTTTGAGATTTATCAATTGGATAAAAAAAGTGTTGCCTTTTGTATCCTCATAATGTGTTATCATTTCTTTCGTAAAAATTGACCAAGTGAAAATTTGTTTACGAGAGAAAACCCATTGATACCATACATACTGATTGGGTTCCAAATATAAAGTCTCAATGCATACCTTTTGTGTGTTTTGCACATTATGGAGATTGAAATATTGCTCCATCTGTAGTATCCATGTTAAGGGATCCTTGCCATCGAACTTTTTCATATCGATATTTGGAACATGGTGAATCTTCAATCCAACATTAGAGTCTATGAAATCATGTCTAACATTTCTTTTGTTCTCATTATGAGTTTCCTCTACTACCGTTTCACCATTAGGAAGAATTTCTTGTAGCAACTTTGCTAAATCTCCTTTCAAGCCTTCCATGTCTTTCTTCAAATCTTCAATGTTTACTTCTAAACCATCCATATTAGCTTCCACACCATTGATCTTAGATTCCATGCCATTCATCTTAGCTTTGAAGCCTTTATTTAAACCATCCATCTTAGCTTCTATTACTTTTTGTGAGAGTGAAATTTGTTGCACTTGGTCTCGTAACTTTGATATCATGTTGCATTTCTTCCTCTTCTTCATGAGTCATGCTAGAGATTTCAGGTTTCTTACTAGGTGTTTCCATTTTCTTTCTTCAAAGCATCAATTAATGATAATTATGCTTCACTATGCCCTTTGAATTCCTTCAAACTATTTTTTCAAACCAAACTTGTGAAAAGTTTTAAAAATACTATACACCCTTTTTCGCTTTGTAGGAGCTCAATATTGAATGTGTTGTATCTATGTAATTTTGGATCTCCAAGGTTTGAAATTTCGTTTTGAGGTAGCCCTCTGGGTTTTCTTTCCAACACTGCAATTCTGATCAACATTTGATTCTCCAAGTAAGAGTTATCCCAAATCTCCTATGGTGATCGGATTATAGACTAGTTCAATAGAGCGAACTTGTACGAAGAGCCATGTGTCACTGTTTTGACATTCAAACCTAGAAACGATACAAATAAAACTAAATTTTGTCTTTATTCTGTAACTTTTTACAAAATTTCAATCTGATGCTCACAGAGTAATTTATTACGATTTTCCTCATGTAACCTGTTTGAGATATAATTTCAGATCCTGCAAAAACCCTAAATTCCTTGGATCACATCTCTGAAAATATAGCGATACTAGATCTGAAATTTGTACCCGAGGTTCATCTCGATTGCATCTCAAATGGGTTTTAATTTCAACTTCTGAAACTTCGTAGGAAGAAAGCTATAGTGAAAATTCTTCGATGACCCCTTTTGCAGCAGCAAAACCCTAGAATCCAAAGCTTTGATACCAAATGTTATGAAACTAGCTCACAAAATAGAAGAAAATACAGATCAACGACTTCAAAATCAACCTCTTTGAGGGGGAAAAATCCTTTACATTACACAAATGAACAATTCTTGGATGATACAAATGACAAGACCTTCCTTCTATATATAGGAGTCTAAGGGGTCACAATATAATCAGAGATGGCATAACAATAATAATGTGAGACACAATAATAACAATAGTGGGATTCTATGGGGAAAAATGAAAACAATATGGGGAAAACATGGGCACAAAAATAACAATAAGGGTCTACAATGACAATAATAATAGGGGAATACACTAGTATTATAGGGACCTAACAGTGCAAACACTCAGACCTAATAGTAATGAATAAACTCTTAGCTTCTAGTGTATATATATATATATATATATATATAACATAATAAACAATACAAAACCTTAGTTGACTATAAAGAAATATCACCACAACAGTAAAGATGACCATTCACATTTTAGCTTTCTAATCAATAATCTTAGGTCTAGCACAATAAAAAATTGGTCATAAAGAGTTTTTCAAAGAATGCTTTAGAACATGCTCATAAATAATGCAGAAGGCCTATCACTAAAATCCCTTAAACCAAACTTTGGATCAACCAAAAATTTAATTTGTTCAACTACCATCAATTGCTCTAGATCCCTATCTCAAGAAGTGCCAAATTGGGTTTGCAATGTTGATTCTATTTTTGCCTCTATCTAGTGAAGGAAAACCACCATATAAATAAACCTTTAATCGTAACCACCCCTCCCACATTTACCTAATTTCACCATTCTGCTAGGGTAAACATGAGGCGAAGAGTTACTATGACATGACCAGATCTCCCAGCTCTAATTAAGGAAGTGGGGCCTACAAGCTGACCTCAAACTGACAACCCACATCATCCCTCAGGGCTACAGGACACTCAAGGACCAAGGGACCACCCTAGGCAACCAAACCTTGAGTTAGGACTGCTTTTCCACAAATTTAAACCCCAACTGCATGCATGATAAGGCCTCCATGTGGTTGAAAGCCTCTAACTACATGCACGACATGACCTGAATGCGGTTTTGACCCAACTTTCCCAATTCAGAGGGTGTGGTATCGAGATCTAAGCCACAATTTCATTCCAGCCTCCAGACCACTGCCTAGAATTTCCTGAGAATTGTCATAATCATAAATAACTTAACAAAATAGCTAAACATTCAAACTTAGATGCTAAACTTGACCTAGACTGCCTAGAATATAACAAGAATTTCATCAAACACATGGAAAACATGTAAACCACAGATCTTAAATGCATATATGATCATAATAGTCTAATATTCATTTGAGAATCACCAAGAAGGCTCTATTCCCTCTCCACATAGTTGCGATAACACTTGTTAGTCCATGCATTCATTAACCATTCAATAACTTATCAAAACATGTAAAGAGCCATAGATATAACAGATCACATACCCATCATATAACCAACTTATAAATAAAATAGAAACCATGGCAAGGCAGCCATAAGGTTACCATCATAATCAATACATATGCTGATAGATCACCATAGGAAAAATACATCATATTAACATATGAAAATACAAACCAAGTCAGGGACTTCCATGTACCACCCAACCATAAATTGTGTTGAGCCAAATATTTCTTTCAGCTAATCACCCTCATGCCATATTTCAAGCATGAATGTGGGATCTCATGGAATAAACCAAGACAAAACTAAACCAGGGCTTCCATAGGCCAAACCACCTCAACCCTCAACTAATGATTCCACCTCATGGTCGGACATCATTAACACCAACCAGATCGATCACTACCCAAGTTTTCCAGGGCTTTAGGAACTAGTAACTCAACCCACAACTTTCTAGGGCTCCAGAATATTTGTGCAACCTGCCTTTAGGGACTAGTAACTCAACCTATCAAGGGATATAGATAATTTGTCCCAACCTAGGCTCCAAGACTAGTAAATCAACCCAAGTTATTGCAGGGATTCCAAAGCATTTGTTCCAACCCACAATCATAAGGAATTATTAGCACCAACCAAAAAAAACCAAATGGAAAAACAACAACACCATGGATATCTAGGAAATGGAAAGGCAAGGCTAAAACCACTGTCAATCTAGACAAATCTCCATTCCAATGAAAAAACAACCAGAAAACCATATGCATATACCATGCATCCATAAATCAACAAGGAAATCACACATGCAACTTGTTAGCTACAAAGCAATCTAGTTGAAGTTGTTGATCCACCTGTTCTATTGTGCTTTCCTATTTTCCTTTTCCTTCTTTGATCCACCTGTTCTATTGTGCTTTCCTGTTTTCCTTTTCCTTCTTTCTCCATATCCAATGTATGTTGAACCTCTCCAAGAATGCTCTAAGAATACTCTAGGGGTGTAAGAGTATGATAGAGTAAGAGAATAGAAGAGTGCTCCAAAAATGAACTAACAAAAACCCATGAATTGATCCTCAGAAGCCTTTTTATCATTGAGGCCTCTATTTTCTTCATTTTCCTTTATTTTTCCTTCAATTTACCTCTCATGCAAATATGTGACCCTTCACCTTCCTTTCCTCTTGTTTTTCTTTATTTTCATAAATAAATGCCAATTAATGACTCTTTACCTTTGCCAATTCGCTTTTAAATTCCCTTAGCCATAAATAAACCAAAAATGATACCCACTAGGATGTTTTTCCCACCGTTCAACTTGGAATACATGTCCCATGACCTTGGTCTTATATATTTTTACATGAAAATCAACTAGGGGTTTTTACAAACCCCTTACCCTTGGGGAACATCGTCTTTGGTGTTCTATGACACCTATGACCAACAAACTACTAAAATCAAAACATACTACCTATGGAGATTTATGACCCAGCTCGTTGGAGTATTTACAATGACCATTGCTTAAAACATGACAATCATACCATCTATTGGAGCTTTATAACATAACTCATTACGATATTTACAATAACAAACACATATACTTATGCACATTTTCTCTAACCAACAAATAAAAGGATACGGTGCCTACGCCAGTTAACAAGGGAATCCAAAGGCTCACACCTCCATCCTCAAAATTAGTACCAGGATTCACCACCTTCTCGGGAAGTCTAGAATCCACTGCCAAAATCAAACTTATCTCCAATATCCAACACTCCAATCCTTGTACTGCTTATTCACTCAGTGAACAATTATAGACTCAATGTTCCAGGGCACACTCTTAATTTGCTTCTGATTCCATTTGATAATGCTAATGACCAAAGAAAATTCATTCCCCGACCTTCCCTTACCTACTACACAATCCCTTGGGCAATCTAGTCACCCCCTTCCATGAAGTCACTCACCTTCCAAGTTTCATTGACATCCTCTTATCTGCTACATAGTCCCTCTAGCGATCCATCTTTTTGAAAGGTTTCCTCTCATCGGAAGCCAAAAACCAAGGCATATCCCTACTTCAAAACCATCATATCGATGATAGCATGTGCATAGAAATCAATGGACATTATTGGGTACTAGTGTCCCATGATGGCCCTAATCCTAAATGATTACCGACATATTACTGCCCTTTTGTTGTTTCTGCTAATTCTTGCAGTTAGTTTCAACCACCCAACCAGGCATTTCCAACCACCCAAACCTGGGCATTTCCATGCTTTCCTATACCAAGCACATATTTTCCATTAGACTCAAAATAAATTGAAATAAATTTTATTCATACCTCATTGGTAGCTCGTTAATATGGTACACTTGCAATTTTTTTTACTTCCTGTCACAACAAGTCAAACTAGCTCTTTGATCAAATCATCATGTATAAACATATCACATCTAGTTAGCTCACAACACAACCATCATATATTAGAATCATAGATCACATGTAACCATCATAAATGAAAGTCATAGATATTCACAAGCATAATTAAAACTAAAATAAAATATTTATACTTATCTTTCAATCAATTCTTTGCTTCTACCTTTGTTCTTTGTCCTTTTCATACACACACCTAATCGGTTGCCACACCCGGAAAGATCCCAGTGCCTTATCTCGTCTTCAATCACATACACATACACACAATGTACATCACATGCATATGTCCACACACAGTGTACAACACCACACAATACATGCACCTACACCATGCATACAACACAACACATACACCTACAATTGATGTACAACACAACACATATACGTACAGAAAGTACAACACAATGAATACACATGTCACGATACAATGACTACACAATTTACGTAACAGAGTACCACAATTACACAACAAAACATGCACGACATGTACACAATACCACATGCACAACATATACATATCACCACTTGTACACAACACCAGTTGTACAACATGTACACAATATCACCTACAAAACATGTACACATGACCACATGTACACAACACCATTGTGCAATCTGTACACATCATCACATGTACACAACACCACCTATACAATGTATACACAACACCACATGTGCATAGCACCACTTGCACAATGTGTACACAACAACATCTGTACACAACAACGCATATACAACATGTACAATAGTAATATTGCACATCAAGAGACCAACCTGACTCTACCAAGCAACCTTCTAGTGTCTTCCACTATCCATACTTGTCCCAACATGTTACATATTGCATTTCTTTCATTCCATTGATGTATCCCTCGGCATTACCTATCCATAACATAAACATAGGCATAGTATAAGCACATAATATCAAATCATATACACATGATACTAACCTCATATATCTTTCAGAGCTATTCTTCCCACTTGATCCCTCATAATACAAGGAACCTCTTCATGTCATTCACCTACATAAAAAAATCATTCCTCCAAAAGCATGATCCCTAATGACCCTATAATACAACGATATACATATATACATACATACATACATATATACATATAAAAATTAGCATAAAACAATCATGATCCCTAATGACCCTATCAAACAATGAAATATGTACACATATATACATACATAGACATCAAGATAATCATAATCATAACAAAATTACCATATATCATAAGTTCAAGGTTAAGAGAAATTCCTTCATTTGTGCAGATGCACAACATTGAGAACAAAAATTCCCAACATAGCCAAGGCATTTGATGCTTCAAATCCATTTAATTTACCTTCCCTATTACCTTTCTCATGATTTTCCTTCCACTGTCCAGTTATCCCAGTGGGCCCAACCAATCCAACTAGTTTTCCTATTCTTTCCATCAACTACCCTTATAAATGCACCGAGCTTCATCAAGGTCTTACATTACTTGTCGAGTTTCATCCAACTCTCCTGAGTTCCATTCACTTTCCTCTTTTCCAACCAAATCTTAAGACCCTTAAAACAAAAAAAAGGCAAGAAAAAGAAACTAAAAAAAAGAAAACCATGGAAAACCAATAGCAATACGACACCACAAACAAATTGGCATGGCCATGCACCAAACATAAACAAAACTACAATCAAACGCAAACAAATCACAAAGCACTGAAATAAGAAAGCTAGCAACAAACACCATGACTCAACCCCCATGGTTCCCAATGCTTCCAAGGGAAATCTCAACCTGAGCCTTCTCCAAGATTTCATGATAGGCTCGTTTTCCATGCAGTGCATAAATAAATATACAATATACCAATTACCTTACCTTATTGTGGCAAGCACATTTCCTTGCAACTAAACATGTACATATATCATCTCTCAAGGGACTCCAATTATTTTGACGAATCTAGCTATAACTAGAAACCAACTGTTATACATGTCAAATACATGTTCATGAATATAACACATATCCACATAAGGTCAGATAGAATCAAGGTTAAGAAGACTTCTTGTATTCATGAAAAGAACTCATTCATTTGGAATTGTGGTTTTGAAACATGGCCAAAGGCATTCTCACCCAATTCATTTCTTTTAACTTTTACCTTGCTACAATTGAATATCATGAAGTGCTATCACATCACACAATTGTTAATTATCTAAACAAATCAATTGTCAATGTGTCAGGCTAATGCCAAGAATGTTACCTTGTGACTGTTCACACATACTAGTCACATGTTCCAAAGATCAATACATCATGTCTATTGATTTCAAATCATCCTTTTCCAATACTAATAACCATGTCATAATTAACTCACAGTCATTAATCATAATACTACAACTTGCACTCAAATACATATCAGTTGTCTCAATGCATATTGTGTTAGTACAACCATTTTAAAGAAAGTCCATTCCTTCATGCAATCTTATAGAGACATACTCATATCATGCCATTATTCAAACATTCAAACAACCTGTAAACATACCATGTTAGATAAAATGAATAGATGAAATAATCAAAATCATACCTCAATGTATATTAGGGGAGACTATCATGTATGCACAAGTCAGTCCAGATTAGTATGACACAATATAAAAATTATATCAACTCATACCTACATATCATAACCATAACCATCTACACAGGCCAATCCAAATTAGCATGATACATAATAACATCAAGATATTAGCTATAATGAACATACTCATCATGCATATGACTACAATGCCTATAAAAATAGGTCATTGCCATGCATGATTATCTGGTGCATGTGCATATGACTACAATCTATATAATAACAAGTTACTACCATGCATGACTATCCGGCGTGTTATACTGAATCTACAATTGCGGCCAGAAGGATATTCTCTAGACCTAGTGGCATGGTCTACAACAATAGAAATCAAAGACTATAAAGTTTTCCTTAGAAGAATCTGAGAATGGAAAGAGGACTTACTTGTGATCCATCATAATCTCTTCTCTCCTCTTGGATTGTCAGCTCCAATCGTAGCTCCAAGCGCTATAATTAGAACACGCACAAAAAAACAGCACAAGCCAAAGATCTATGACATCCATGTAGAATTATATAATTATTCTATTCAATGGATCAACATAACATTGAAACACATGTACATAAACATAACATAACACATGTAGGAAAACAATATACTCTTTGTATTCAAATGGAAGGGAGATAGTTTACAATCAAAAGTGGAACTTGATCTTGTAGAGAACCACCCAAGTTGACTTGTCCTTCCTTGCCACAATGTACACCTCAAAGCCACTGTAATGCATGGGAATAATGTTTCTCTTATGATCAAAGCAACAACATAAGGGTCTGATAAATCTCTAAAAACCAACCGCTAGCTTGTGGATGATAATAAATATATAGGATAGGAGGGTAGTTTATGAATTATTATACGTTTACCAATGTAGGATTGATATCCACTTGATGGGAGGATGAGCTCAAGGGATAAGGAGGTGAAAAGTCCAAGGTAGGGAAGATAGGATTCAAATTTCTTATCCAAGGTAAATGGTTGTAACAACTCCTGGAAGCTTATGGAAGAGGAAGCTTTGGGATTATTTTTATTTTTCCTAAATTTTCTCGATCAACGCACCTCCAACAAGGACAAACCTTCTCTAATCAAAGCAGGTGAAAAATTGAGCAACCTTCCACTCAAACCAAGTCCTTAAAGGGCCAAGGTGCATTGGCCCTTAAAAGCATTGAAATGAAGAAGTAAAGGTTAGAAACTCATGGATTAAAGAGATTCATGTTTAGGTCTTTGTGTGAAGATGATGACAAGGTGTTCATGGATTTTTATGGATTCAGTTTGTAAGCCTATGACCTAACGTTGGCTTGTTGGGGCTTGACCCAGGTTTGGAGTTAATTAGCCAAACAAATCCCTGTACTACTGGCCCTTTTGGCAACAATCCGTGGAGCACGGATTGAGGTCTCACCCAAAGTAGTATGGGAGGGTGCTAGAATTAGGTTTCTGCACCCTTGAGATGTTTGAGAGGTAGGGCTGGTTCTTTGTGTGTTCCTGCGTGCAAATCGCTTCACGCACTTCCCATTCCTCACGGACTCATACACTGCCTTCACGCAGCCCTAATCAGGGGCTATGCCACGCTCTACGCTATTACCCAAGATATTATTTATCTTCCAGTGTTAATTAATTACCTTCGCCTACTTGAATGTCTTAACTTATAATGAACAATACAAAACATTCATACTTGATCGCACAGTAAATAAAAAGTATACTTGCAAATTATATCATGCATTAAACCAGGAAAATATACATAGAATTATCAAAAAAATTATATTTATTGATTCTCCCAACAGTTACGGACTTGACCTATCCTGCGCACTCAGCTACAGGGGTTTGTGCACTCAGCTGTGGACTATTAGGCCTCTGCGCACTCAGCCGCAGAGCCTTCTCCTACTCTATGGCCCACAGACACACTTTACACTTCGACTTAATCATTTAGACTTCTTATCCCTTTCTCCTATTCATTCCCTATCTATTCTCCTATACACTTAGAGCCTCTCTTTATTTATACAATCCCATGGTCTGCGGACCATGGGTAGGTCTATCTAACCAATATTACATTACAAAAACTAGGGTGGACAACCCTGTGACTCTATTATACTTTCGCGCCCTGCGTCCGCAATTCGTGGAGCTCTTACAAAAATATTCGGTCAAAACTTGGGCTTTAAGCCCCAAAACATGCCTTGGGGGAATTCCATGCCCAATAGGCCCCCGACACAAACATCGTGACTCACCCTTGAGTCACTCTGTCAGTGTAGAGATATTTGTGCAGAGTCCCTCCAGCTGTTCTCGAACTGCGGCAAGGTCGGTAGTTCACTGAGTTGCCACTTGCTAGATCTACTCCATACGTTGTTCCCAGACCTCTGTGTCGGAAGTGCTTCTTTGCATCAATATGTGCATCCCCTACATGTGTGTGATCTTGCCTTCAATTTTTGTTGTGATGGTGAAGGCATCATCGATCCAAGGCTGAACGTGTGCCTTCAGGACTGCTTCCTTGTGTCATGCCGCGTCCACCTGCTTTTGAGCACTTTAGCCTGTTGTATCTGCATGAGCCTCTGAGTGAGGGCCACCATCTGTGCAATTCCTTTGACATTGTCATATTGCTGTTGGATTTCTCGCACCTTTGTCTCTAAGCACTAGATGTTGGGGCCCTCCTACAAATTCGTGAGGACCTCAAAAGATTCTTCCAACATGCTGGTGCAGTCTTGCACTGCATTGCCAATTTCATCCAGTCCCACTGTGATAGCACTAGCGTGCTGTTCTCTGACCTCTGAAGGGGTGGATGGCTATGCCTTTAACCATAGCTCGGCTATCTGAAGGTTCAGCTCCAGCTGAACCTTTTCCATTTCCTCCTGCGCCTCATGCACCCCTACTGCTAACCTGTGGATGTGCACCTTTGCTAGGATGGCCAACTCTGAGACACTTTGGCAAGCTTCGTCTATTACCTGTACCAGTTGTTGATTATGTGACACCACCTCATCATGCTACAAGCTCAATTATTCCATATTGATTTTCTCCTCGCTGAGGACTTGCAGTGTACGGCACTCCCTAGCTCACAACTCCGCAGTTATCCCATCCTGCAAAACATATAGGGTATCTCGCAGGAGTGCAACCATATTGATACCGAGACCCTTTAGTGCGCTAATCGTAGGTCTGTCAGCCTCATTTGTTGTCACTAGTGCCCCTTTTGGTAGCACTATGGTATTCGTCATCTGTGTGCACAACATCTGTTCTGTTTTCATTGTTTCGACTCCAAGGCTGGTCGAAAGGGTACCAGCCTGAGAAGGGTGCTCCTGTAATTCCTGCAACTATGCTCTGAGGGCCCCTAATAGAATCTAGTTCTCTTGCATGAAATTTTGGAGGGCCTCAGATATGACGTTGTGCACTGTCTCGCTGATGTCGTGCAGATCACCCTTGGTTAGGGTGATAAGGTCAATAGACAACTTCGATGCCTTGACCTTCTTGCGCAACCTTTTTTGGTCGGCTAGGTGTTGGTGCTTCAACTGTGTGGACGTAGTTTGTGGGTTCGTGCCCCCCCCTCTTCTTCCTCTGCTTCCTTCCCATGTGAAGGCGACGTTTGTCCCTTGCTCACCTTCGCGGCTGCCTCCTGTGCTGCTACTGCTGCGGTATTTTCCTACTCAGTTTCCATCTGTGTAGTGTCCTACGTCGCCCGCACTTTTGCTGCCATTACCTCCTTCCTTCTCTTTTCTACCAATTGCGCGATGCACAGCTTGGCCTCATCTTTCTTCCTTTGTGTTGTCAGCAATGTCTGGAGCATGCCAATTTATCAACCATGTCTCCAAGACGTTAAAGATGACATCGTCTGTGGCTACAAAGGGTAGCTACCTCCATTGTTTTGTCGGGTCCTTGTGCACTCTAATGTAAATGCTATGGATGTCTGCTTTAAATTCAGCAAAAATTTGAAGGCTATTGTAGACAGTGGGTGACAACCTGTGGCTTGCGATTGATCCCCATTTTGAGATTCATCTCCATGAACACCTAGAATATTTTGCTGTCGTGGATCCTCTTGGAATCCTTTGTGGCCCAAAGTAAAGAGTACTTTGCGGCCTTTGGCAGATCTCTGTCAATCATGGGGAATTTACTATCCTCCAATAATTGCCCTGTCATGAGCACTATGGATAGTAGAAGCCATGCATAGTGGAATTTTTTGCCCTATTCCAGAGCTTCACGACAATTCTCTAAAAACTCCTTGTAGAGGAACTCGAACCAGTTAAACTAGACCCCCTCCGCGCACTACTCTTCCAGTGCTACCACCGGCATGGGTACCTCATCTGCGCGGGACTTGCACATTACCCTACCAACTAGTATTTGGGTTGCCACTTTCACTACTTTGTCACTAATGCTA
>Ga0068629_1000429_pt1 | contig 12270 bp, 8 predicted proteins | sample InSIn3gowninarea_FD_77432 | JGI IMG/M metagenome (GOLD analysis project Ga0068629, IMG submission 77432) | Clean room microbial communities from NASA Spacecraft Assembly Facility at Jet Propulsion Laboratory, Pasadena, California, USA -... ...
ATGTCCAACTATGTCTACGCCAACTATGACTGAAAGTCCATTTGTTGTTGCATTTGTTATTGCTCGAAGGCTTGTTGCATTTGTCTGACCATAGCAGTGACCAAGGCCATTATGTTTGAGGTTGCACACAGCTACTCTCAGAGGTCTCCTGCAGTGGCTTGGCGCTCTTTGATAGCAATTTGACACTATTGTCTGAGCTCCTAATCCAATAAGGAGAGGGCGTTTAAAGTGGTAGGAGCCTCTGAAGACTGCTCAGACTATGGTGCCTTTGCCTTCGGCATGATGATTGCACTGAATTGAACTATGTGTATGTGGTCAGGGTTCACTACAAGGCTTCCTAGGTGGCTAGACTGGTCAGAAGAGTTGTAACTTTGTCAGTGCTCTGGGTTTGGCCGATCCCATGGCAAAGGGTTGGAGACTGAAACCAGAGACATGCAATGGTCCACCTGCCAAGGTGAACTGTCTTAGGATGCTCGCACATTGACAAAAGCTAAGTCTTTGAGTAATACTATAAATTCACTTCGAGTGCAAAACTAACAAATTCTGAGTAAGGTTAAGTATCGAAAATCTAACCAGTTCCTCCTAAAGGAAGCGGGTACTAAAAAATTAAAAATAATGTCTCAGTTTGGTTTTCCTGGTGCGATTTTTTTTAATGAAAAATAAAAATCCAAAAAACGAGAAAAAGCTGAGAAAATGAGAAAAATGGATAAAATCACAAGAGACTACCTGTAATAAGGTGGCAAATGGAAGCCACTGAGAAATAGAGTTGGCAGGCATGAAAAGCGTGGAAATCGAAGCTCGAAGGTATAAATGGAGCTCGAAAAGGTCCAATAAAATGATTTTAAATAAAAACTTTATAAAAGCCCTTTAATCAAAAAGAGAATAATCCCTGGAATATTCTATTTGAATTTTTTTTAATTTCTAGAAAATTTGCAAATATTTTTTAACAGCACTATGAAATTTGAATTTTTTGTTAGATTTCACATATTTTTTGCTCGAATGGCTGATCATCCGTGGTTCACTGTGTGCAAGGGGTGTCGAAGGTGTCGTCGATGTGCAAGGGGTGGGGGGGACCAGTGTGCTAGGCACTGCAGGGCATAGGCCTAGCGCAAGTGTCGTGGGAGGGTCCTAGGCGCCACAAGGCCCCAGCTAATGCCTGGGCACCGCAAGGTGGAGCAGGGTGCCAGAAAGAGGAGGGGCGCAAGCTACCACCTGGACTCCACGAGGAGTAGGGCAAGCGTGGGCGCCAATGGTGGAGACCACAGGGAGTAGTAGGGTGTCCAGCTGGGACATAGGAGGAGTAGGGGCACACAACAAGCTAAGAAAACTGCCAAGATGCAACGCAAGAGAGACGCCCACTAGATGAGTCCAAACGGAAACTACCTTCGATAAAGGAAAACTGCCCTTAGCAAAATCTAAAAATCGATGCAAGAAACCACTAGAAGAAAACCACTTGCACCAAGGGTAAAATGTCGATGAGAAACCCACAACCACCCTGAAATGCTAAAACCACCTATGCATTGAAAACCCTAATGGGTGTGAAACTGAAAATGCTTTTGAGGAAACCACTAGTGAAGGAGAGTGGTTTTAGAAAACCACCTTGCTCTTATACCAATTGGTGTGAGCTCTCAGGGAGAGTCACAACAATGAACACCTGATTTAACAGGATGAGTTGGGTGAGGAGAGATGCAAAAAGGCAAACAGAGTGCTCAACGAGTGCAAAACCCTAATGGAGAACCAACTTCAAAAAGTATTTTTCATTACAAAAGAACTCCCTCTTTTATAAGTGAGAATACATACATAACTCTTCACCTTTACACATGTGGGATTTACCCTTTTAAGTGAAAGTCAAAATACATACTTTTAACTAAATACAAAAAGTGCAAAGCACAAATTGATGAACTAACTAATGACTTAACTAAAGTAAAATTACATGCTTTAATAGCTTTTACACATTAGAGTTCATTAATTTGGATTTGTGATTTTGGCAAGAGGCCATCTTCTTGAATTTGCTCATTCATCATCTTCTTCATTTGTTCCTCATCACACCCATAAAGACCCATTCCACCACTAGGCATTTTCAAGAGATAATGTCTAACTCTTGTGTAACTTCCAAAAAACGTTTTATGATTACACAATGTGCATTTGATTGAGGACGTCCCCTCCTGAACCCTTAGGGCCTCCCTTCCTCTTCCAATACTTCGACAAAGGTTTTTTTTTATCAAATGGGAACCCCTCCTCTGTCATTCCTCCAAAATAACAAATTTGAATCTCCCCTCAAAAATTTGCCCCTAATAATCTTCCCTCCCTCAAAAATTTGACTTCTTTTAACACTGAAAAATATGCCCTCCCTTGGAATATGACTGAAATTTGAAAAAATAGAATAAAATAAAATAAGGCGGGAAAAAAAAATTAATTGAAAAACTTAAGCCTAAAATAAAAAAACAAGAAAGAATTTAGAGGAGTGGGGTGGTGAGGGGGGGAATACGAACCTGGAATCCCAAGCTTAACTAAGTTGCTAACCCTTTTTTATGGATGCTCCTCCTCTTAATGAATATTGCACCTTTATCTATTGCTACCTCTCCTTTTTTGCTACTACTCTTCCTCTGCTTGTTGCTCCTTCCTTTTTCTTGCTACTACTCCTTTTTTCCTTGCTACTGCGCTTTCACTCTTTGATGCTTACAATGGGCATGAAAATCTTATTTATTAAAAAAACAACTCTTAGGGTTTCTTCTCACTAAAGAAACCCTTTAAACACTTTTAACTCAAAACCTTAATGTTCTTTTTTTTCAATGTAAATTTTTTTTAAAGAGCCAAATTTTTTTTTTTGGGCTAACCCAAGTTGCCAACATGTGCTAGCCCAGGGATCGAGGTGCATCCCTGATCTGGGCCAATGCACGTAGGTGCATCGTGGCACACCCGACCCTATCCCTGCACACCTGGGTCAAGGGTGCGCAAATCTGACAACTCTAATTTAGACCTTTTATTGAAATAAATCCTATTTTTAAATAAGATTACACCATTTCTTAATTTCCAATTGTCATTCTTTCTGGTATTTTCTATAGTGTCTATAAGCTATATGGTTTGTATGTCTTTGGCATATTCTTCTTGAATGTTTTTTATCCACGTTAGTTCAGCTATAGATATTGTTGATAACGATGCGTCTTCGTATTTTCGGAATAAGGCATCTACGACAATGTTCTCCTTCCCTTTTTTATGAGTAATATTGGAACTGAATGCTTGAATTTTATCAATTCATTTTTGTTGTTCTTCAGACAGAGATTCTTAGTTAAAGAGATACTTGGGGCTTTTATGATTTGTTTTTACTTCAAATTTACTGCCGATAAGATATTGTTTCCATTTTTCAGGTGCGTGTATAATTGCCAGCATTTCCTTGTTATAAATTGGCATTCCTTGTTCACAAGCATTTTCGACTTTCATAGGCAATTGGTTGCCCATCTTGTGTAGAGCATAGGAATCTCCCAAAGTAGAGCATAAGGATAACAAAATGTAACCACCCTCCTGTATAGTATTGTTTGTTGCACTGGAAGAGAACATAGGCCTATGTGCTTGGGAGATTGGTTGAAGATGTATTAACATAATTGCTTGAAACAAGCCCATCGGTAATGTCTACAAGGAATACTAAAACTCTTGAGGACACTGATATGAATGGAAGAGACATGTCACACCTACAACAATAATCACAAAGTGGAAACAACTTGAGAGCACAATACAGCCTAATAAAACAGAAAGCATACTCTATTAAAAACAATTAAAAGTTACAAAAAAAATCCCTTACCAATCATCACTGTTCTGCTGTTGCCTCCAAGGGAGTCCTGCAAAAAAGAAGGAACTATTTTACCAATAACAGAAAACAATGCCTTCCTTATTAGATGTTAAAGATTTTCAATAATCAAAAAAGGAATATTGAAGTATTCCCTTTCCAATTTCATACCTGCAACAGCCATGTAAGTTTACTGTCCCGGTATGGGATATGCCCACCCTCTTTTTTCTTTTTGTCATCTCCAAGAGCGCTTATTACATTTCCAAGTGATAACAGGCCTCTATTTATATGTACACCTGGACAAATGAGGATGAATTGAATCGTCATTATATCAGTATGCTTACAAGATGAACTTAACAGCAGTGTCAGCAATGCATGAGATGCTTTTGCACTTCCATGTGCTCCAGTTAATATATGGCACTTTCATGCACCTTCTTTAAACCGCAAACCATCTGTTCCTGTTCTCTTGGCTCTCTCAGAGCCAGCAAGGTCCACCAAGTGTAGCTTTGCATACAAGAATTCCTCTGCATCTTTTGCTGAAGGCAATATGTCATGCATAGAAGAAAGATCCCACTTTCTTCTTTTCTCAAGAGTAATTGTGAAAATTGCATGAGAACGACTGTCAAGACAAAACAATTATGCATTTTATGACAGGAAATACAGTAAAGCCTGTTAAATCACAAAAATGTAATGTCTTCACTCCATGGCAGAAATAACTTGCTTGAAGAAAATCTGACTTGTAATTGAAATAATGCAATACACTACTAAGAATATTTAGATTCAATTTGTGTGGGTAACACATATACATGAGCGATACAAATAGTATATCTTATTCCATTTTAGGGGAAAAAAAAATTATATATTAAGCAGGAGTATCCACAAAAGAGAGCTTGCAGAACCTGAGAAGAAACCAAACATTATTTAATCCAAACAGATAGTGAGCAAGTACCTATTTGAAATATGCCAACTCCTTGTTTTCTTCTAATTACAAAAGAATTTAGTAATTTACATATATATCAAGATAGCAAGTACTTCTCATTCTTTGTTTAAATCAAAGAAATTGGTTCCTCGGCCCCCAAAACAAATTTCAGACCCTTCGATACACCTCATTCCAGAGGGCATCTAGAGGCTTAGCTTTGATGGGGCCTCCAAAAAGAATCCAGGCAGAGAAGGGGCAACAGGAGTCTTACGTAATTGGGATCACTCAATTTCTCGGTGTTTTTTGAAAGGACTTGATTCCATCTCCAATAATGTGGCAGAATTCAGGGTGTTAGCCAGAGGCCTGAAATTAGCCCTGATCGAAGGTGTAAGGAAGTTGTTAATCCAAGGCAACTCAGCTCATTTGTAAAGCAATGAAAGGTGAAGTTTCAGTTGAGCACAGAAGTCTATACACACAGCTGAGGGTAGCCTTGCATCAATCTTCGAGTTTTGTCACATTACACATATTTACAGGGACAAGAACCATCTGACAGACACCTTGGCCAAAGAAGCAGTATACTCACCGCCTAGAGTAGTGCAGTTAAGGAATGGGTAACGAAGCCAGAGTCTGGCCCCTTATGGAGAAAGTTTTGTATGATTTTTGTATAGATGCTATGTTTGATAGATATGCATTACGACTTATATGGAGTCACAATGCTGTTCATTATGTATCCTACTGTGGCTGCTTGAGACATAAAGCCAAGGAAGGTGGCAGATAACACAGGCCATCTGTAATATGTAATTTTGTAAAATAATAATTAAATTTAGCCTTTTCAAAAAAAAGATAGCAAGTACTTCAACTAATGATCAGGTACATTCACAAATGCACAATACAAAAATATGCCAAGTGGGCAACACAAATATGTGAGTCTTCTTCCTCCTCAATCATTCCAGTCAAATGTTTCTAAGAGAACTTCTGCCTTTGGACTCTCCAGAACTAACCCCCTTGATCTCTTGAAGATATTAATAATATCCTAATATCATGAGATTGAAGATAGATACTAATGTCATCTTGAGATTTGTTGGATTCTCTTTCTTCCTTCATATCATATGACCATAGACATGCAGCTCTCTCTATTAGGGAATTGTTCCATGAATGACGATATTCTTCCAACCATCACTGACCATATCAAGACAGAAATAACCCCTGATCCCAAATAACACTAAGCAAGTTACTAACATAAAAACAACAAATGGGAATAAAAGTGTATGCCAACTCAAAAGTAAGACAGAAGTACACCATTTCAAAATGGTTCAAAAAGTCTCAGAAAAATAAGTAAAATATATAGGAGCATACAATATAAAATAATATATACAAAATCTGAAATATTGACGATTGGCCAATGTTGTCTGCTCTGTCTTCCTTCGGCCAAACTGATGTAAAGTGAATATTTTTTGACATTTCCATTCAGTTGGAAACTGTGCCTGCAAAAAACAATAATAGTCTATCATCAATGCTCATTGCCTAGTAGTTAGTGCCATTCACTCTCATGTCTTTCTGATGCCAAATTTTTGTTGTTGATGGGGAATACTTTGATCTTTCCCTTTGTTGTTTTAGTTTTCTGTTATGTAGGATAACACTTTGTGTATTTTCTCTTGGGTAAGACAATTTTTTGGGTGGGACTGATTTCATTCTCACCCTTCTCTCCCTTCCTTCTTACATGCCCCAACTCACTGCCTAAATGGTGGTTTGTGCCTAGCTGACAGCTAAGACACTCGATGCCCAAAACAAATGGAGGACACGTGACAACATGACAATGAGCAAGTCATGATGGGCAAGATGTGTGAAATCAAGAAAATATAAATTGAAAAGCTTACAAGACTATAATTTAAACCTTTATACAACTTAACAAAATCAGAAAAAGCCAACAGTCTAGTCAACTGTAAGGTGTGACAGAATAAACATGTGAGTTTTGAATAAGTTCAGGGAGGTGGAAAAAATTGGCGAATATGTGATTTTTCAAGAGAGGGAAGAACTTTGTGATTGTGGTTACTAGACATCATTTTGCATCCCAATCTTCTAGATGTCCTTCAACACCACCAGCTAGGAGATTGTTCCAAAGAGACACCATCAGGAAAAGAGTAGTCAAACAATTTCTTCACGTGGTTTGGGAGGAACTTGACCTTGGATGATAGGAAGTCCAGTGTTACTGCATGGAGAGAACCTTCTGGAAACATCCCTTTTTGAACACAGATGATATAAGCACCATTTCTTCAGCAGAACACATCCAGTTTCATACAGTTCTACAGGGAGATCCTTCTAGGCAGACCATGTGTGACACCCACACAGTTGACTCATTCTACATGATTTGAGAGACTTTATAGCGATAGATGGTGTACAGAGCATGGATTATAAACTTACTTACAGATGGACCCAAGCTATTATACACTATTTGAGATTTTTACATATTTCTAGATGTTTAGAGTAGAATGGATTTTATTAGCTTTATGCTTTTTCTACCATAGACTTAGCTTAAGAGGTGCCTTATGAACTCCTCTTTGACCACATTTTATAAGTAGTATATTCCAATCCCACTGATCGTTTTGGGTCATTTGTGGACATTAATAATTTATTTATCTCTTGGAATGTGAAAAATGCTTGGTCAATATTCTAAGCTGTAATTGAATTAGATTTGTTGTATATATGCCCCATGCCCAATAGGCTTCCAGATTTTATTGGACCTCAAGAATTGGCCTCCAAAGACAACCTTGGTGCACTGACATTGGATTCTATTTTTTCATGTTGTGAGCTTGGTGAGGCTCATCTTGGTTAAGGCTATCAAACTCAATTTCAGGGCAGAAAACTAAAGGCGTCTCTGGAGGCAGGATGAACCGCATAGCAGCTTCATAAATGCAGACCAAACTGGCCAGAACTTCAGATATGTAGGGAAAACTTCTAGAATGCAGAGTGAACTGCTCAAAACCCCAGAATCGTGTGGCAGACTGCACAAGAGGTCTTCCAACTAATGGCAAACTTCTTCAAAGACCTTCCCAATGATGACATACTGTTTCTAACCTTCAAAACTTTAGAATGAACTGCTACAATGCTTCCAGAATCCACATGGAATTTGCAGTACACCTACTGCCCAGTGAACCTAAAACGATCAAAATTACAAATTGTAGTACTTATACTGCCTCCTGGAAGTAGGGGACAGACCAGAATGAGGTCAAAACTCAAATCACAGTTGCTCAAAAAACCTCCAGAAGCAAGGCGAAGTCCCAGAAAGTCTCCTATGTGTAAGATGAAGTCAAAATAAGGCTCAAATGTCAAATCACAGTGCCCTAGAAGGAGAAATAAGAACATATTTTAATGTCCACTAGTGATCAAAAAGTGGTTGATGGGACTGAGAATCCAAACATGTGATATGACTCCAAGGGAGCACTGTCAACAACTCCAACTCTAAGACTAAGAAACTCTGAAATACAATAGAGGAAAATAAAACATAGTAAAGTGGTACATAGGATACATGCAGAAGTGGTGCAAGGGTTATTTCCTTCACAATCCAGGTCTATAAAATGTCACCAAGGTCTTCATTGTGCTACCAGCACCACATGGGCCTGTATAAGATAGGTCTACAGGTCATCTACAACTGTGTATGATCAGTGAAATCCCAAATGTGTAGAGCGAAATCCAAATTGCATGTGAAACTAAGGCTTCTATGTTGTGCATACTTTGACGAGAATTTCCCCAGTCATTGTTCCTGTAAAGATGATTAGTTTAAGTCATAGATGAAGTAAAATTTCCATAGAAAATCCCTTAAACGAGGCCCCTCATTTGTATATATACGTTTGTTGAGACTCAGGTGTTATAGAAAAGCAACTGGCCATATTAGGGCTTGAAAATCTTAAAAAGCAACAATCGGAATGATTAAAACAATTCCAAATGTGCAAACAATAACAATGAGGGCTTGGTAGAGTCCATAGTAGTTAACATGGGAAACGAAGACTCAAAAATGCTTGTATGACACCTTTCAGTATCATGTTTATTGTGTCCATTGTGTAGGGCATCTCAAGCCCAATAAAACGAGAGGTCTTATGATTCCCTTTGGCCTGCAGGCAAAGATTAGGTCATTTTAAATAGTAGCAGTCCTTTAGGTGCTGCTGCAGAGTGCTCGCAGACTGCCAGAAGCCTACCCACTCACAATTATTGTCCACAATGGTTACAATAAGGGGCAACAGAAGCAAATGTCTATGAGTCATGGATGACTTTCTACGATACAGGGGCAACTTGCTACAAGCAGCGTTCAGTTAGGATCCACTTTCCCAAGTCATACGTGTGTGTATACAGCTGAAACTCCCATAACGCTTCATAATAGCTTCATAAATGCAGGAACAGTGAGTTTGAGAGAAAATTCATCCATTAGGGCAGAATCTCAGAAGATATACAGCGTTTACATAGCTCTAAGAATAAGCAGTTGAGATGACGGTTGTTGAGGTGAGACAATTTCAACTCGTTTTCAGTTGTAAGGACCCTTTTGAGGAATTTCTTGGGCATCTAGGAGGAAAATAACCCCTCTCTAAAAACTTTGTTTGTTGGCTGAAGTATACAGAGCGTGTATACTGCAAAGACAAGAAGGATTGAACTCATATTTCTGCTTCTAAGAAGCCATTTTGGAAGGTTTAGTGGACTTGGATTGAAGTTGCTTTCCAGTTTACTGGTTGCTTGGAGAAGGGCAAAGGTATATAAGTTTATACGCAACCTGAAGTACAGGAGAAAATCTGATGTTCCAAAATTACTGTTGCATATTTTTAAGACAGCAAAGAGCAGCAGCAGTTCCATTCATTTCCAATTCAGAAATCGGCTTCAAAGTAGGGCAAAGAAATTGCCCTACAAAGGTAGGTGTCTTATTTACCAGGTATATATACTTCTGGCATTTAATATCTGAGTATATAACATTGTATTTTGGTGGAATCCGTCTGTTAATAGGGTTTTATGCTCAAAAGAAGGTGTCTAAACTGAATATTTGCAGAATTAAGTTGATGTATGTTCTATCTAAGTGTTTGGGTGAATATATATTGAGTATACTTCTGAAAAATTTTCAAACATCAGAACAGAACCCATGCCAGAAAAACTAAGAATTGCAACACTTACCCTCAGCCATGCAAACACTAGTCAGTATCCCAAGTCATAAGGGCATATGCATTAAGAGAACCTGGTTAAATACCAAGTATGAATGACATGTTTGTATCCAATCATAATTTAATAAAAATAAATGATCATGTAAGACTACCTAATTGCTAGATGTTTGTAGGAGACAAGTCCAGAGACCTAATAATAGACAGCAGTTAAAGTCTTGTACCCATGTATAACCTTGGCAACATGAAGACTTGCAGAGGGAATTGTAACAATTCAACAACTACACCTACACATCAAAGTATACTCAACAGGCACCCACTAAAGCATTAGCCCATGACTAAAGTTTAGGCTTCCTAAGGCTCTGGGTGCTACAATGTTAACTAGGAGGTACAGATAGGTATTAAAGCTCCACCCCTTGTAACCTTCCTCTACAGTAGGAGATAGCGTCCAACAACGCAGGTTCACGAGAGCACCAAGGCTGGCTCAACAACCACTTTCAGTGCAGATGGCAACCATTCCATGAGAGGACATGGTTCAATCACCCCTCTATCAATGCTAGCCATTGAATTTGTTGGTATTAAGCACCACCAACCCTGGGTATGTTGGACTTCTAAAGTCCAACAACTCCCTGTTTACCATCCAAAAGAACGGTAACACCCCCACCGTATATCTGCCCATTGCCAAGGCCATACATGGGTACAAGAATTTCAATTGCCAACACTTACGATCTTGGCCTTACCACCTTCACAACTATTGGCAAATGGCTAGCCTTACATGACTGCATTTGTTTATTTATAGTAATTTATAAATGCATCAATCATATTAATTTATGATGGCAACAAAATAATTCACAACTCGCACATAAACCCGAGTTTCAACAATAGCACCACAACGCTCATCCCTCATCTCCTCTTGACTCCAAGATAGAATGGGATATGGTTTAGGGTAGCTCAGAGAGAGCATCCAATATAAAATCAACAAGGTTAGATCTGATTTTGGTGGTAAAATCAGACATACATCAACTACAGAACAGTGTTAGCTCCCAGTAACATTAAAAGTTAAGCATGCCATACATGTGTACATAAACCAGCCCTCATTCTGGGTGCATAAACTCAACATAGGAATAAAATTCCAGCAAACATAGAATCTGAAATTTAACTTTCATCAGTGCTTATAAGCATAAACAAATAGGGCAGAAGTATACACACAACAAAGAAAACATGTTACCTTAGTAGAGAATGACAAAACTGTACTCCAAGACCAGAAGTGTCCTAAAACAGCCTTGAACTCCCCAAGATGTCCATTGTTCCTATTTTCTGCATGCACAATACATCTGGGCACAACTTTTCCGAAGCCTCTATGCAATATATTTGAAGCATATACCACAATTTGACCCAAAACAACTCCAACTATCAAGGTGCCTTCAAAGCAGCTTCTTCTAAGAAAAAATAAAAGCCTTTTACTGGCCACAAATGCCCAATACCAAGTCATTCTCCACTTTCTGCAGTATATTTACTGTGTATGCTAAATTATGCTTCAAAATAATATTTATGTTAATGTCTAGACACCTGTTACTCCAATGATTTGCTTCAAGTGTATTTTCACAATCATAAATCACTCGTATATGATATTTTTGGGTTCCTTGCTACAACATATACATAATATAGATACCTAAGGTCATTAGGGTTGATCCTCTACACTTGCTAGAGAAATTGATGTGGAAGCACATCAATAAACACCTAATTTAATAGGATTGAACCAGTTGGGTGAGAAGAGATGCAAAGAGGCAAACTGGTGCTCAGGAAGTGCAAAACCCTAAGTGAGAGAGAACCAAGTCAATTCTTTTTTTCATTAAAAAGAGCTCATTATTTATAAATGAGAGTACAAAAGGGACTTTTCACTTTTACAAATGTGGGATATACTCTTATAAGTGAAAGTCAAAATACATAAAGTCTGAGGCACAACTTTGATAAACTATTAAACTATTGACTTAATTGACTTAAGTGAAAAATAAAGTGAAACTACATTAAACTGAAAATACAAGTTATGTACACTTTACATGATAGTTCATCAATCCCTCCCTACTCAGGAGGAAATTCTTACAATTTCTAGGACCTCAACAGATGTGGAAAGTCTCGGTCCATGGAGGCTTGAGAAACTAGTTTGCTCGTGAAAGCAAGCTGCCATTCTTATACTTGATAACCAGATGAAACAGTGGTAGGTATGATGCGTGCTTTATATGCTCGCACTCATGAATCCGAAACTGTGAGAAAGTCTCAGAATGGTACACAACAAGATGTCCTCTTTGCTTAAGTACAACTCCCATGGCAAAATAGGAAGCATCTATCTCCAGTTGGAATGGTAATTGCAAATCAAGAAGTCGGAGGACAATAGCAATGCATATGGCGTCTTTCATCTTTTGAAAAGCATG
>Ga0068629_1000437_pt1 | contig 12155 bp, 10 predicted proteins | sample InSIn3gowninarea_FD_77432 | JGI IMG/M metagenome (GOLD analysis project Ga0068629, IMG submission 77432) | Clean room microbial communities from NASA Spacecraft Assembly Facility at Jet Propulsion Laboratory, Pasadena, California, USA -... ...
GCTATAAGACGAGGCAGCAGATATTGAATCAAGCACTCTTTCCACGTTTTATCACACTTTCTGGTGTATGTAGGTAGTTTTTACAAGCTTACACAGCACAAGCTTTACCGAGGAAAGTCTGCCGAATTTGCTCAGCATCCAAAGTCATGACGTGCCGCGGCAATCTTGTCCAGGAATTTGCGATCGTGGTTTAGTGTCTTCTCGATCTGACAAATGCAGTCATCGATTATCATTTTTGTACGAAGCGATGTACACTACGACCATCTGCAGGGAATCCAAGATGGTCTTTTATCACTGGCGATAAAGCATTGGCAGCGGTCAACTTGATTATGCTCGGCGCCGACAATATCTCAGCTTCTTGCCATCAATGTTCGTACTCGAGTACGACAGTGAAGGTGTCGCTCGTAATGTTTTCCATTCATTTCATTTACTTTCATTTTCATCTCTAACCCTTCTTCCCGGCTGCTCACTCATTCTTGGGAAGTTTATCACGGCCTCTCAAAGGTTTTTTGCGAAGACCTGAGTGACTTTGCCTCCAGATCTGCATTCTTTGTATAAAATTTTTAGGGCCGCCAGAGTGATCATTCTTACTAAGCAAGCGTTGGTTATTGACTGCCTGTTCTTTCTATAGACGAAACTTTACGTGGTTGAAGGAGAGGACTTAGCATGGCTGGTCAAGATGATGGACTTGGGATGAATGCTGGGCGAGGCTTACACGAGAAGGAGGAGAACCATATGAACAGTGCTACCATGGCATCCTCGGATCAACATACTTTCTACGACGAGGTAACGGCTCCATTTGCCACGCCCCAGGATGTCCATAACATATCATCGAACCGTCAACCACAGCTTTCAGAGCGCTTGTCTGTCATAGACCAAGATGCCCACAACGCGTCGTCAAACCATCAACCACAACTCTCAGTAAGCTCAGCTGCATCTACTGAAATGGCCGAGTCTCCCGCTTCCCCGACTTCACCTACTTCTCCTGCTGGTGAAAAGCTTTCGGATGGAGAGAAAGTTTCTAGTGGCGACGGCGTGACCGAGGCCGCCAAGCGACCAGAGCTCAACCGTCAACAATCTCGCGCCGATGAATTCAGCAAACTTCGCATCGGCATCATCATGTTCTCCCTCTGCACAGCTCTTTTCCTATCAGCGTTAGATGTAACGATCATTACCACCGCCCTTCCAACCATAGCCCAACATTTCAACGCATCCAGCAGCGGATACACATGGATTGGTTCGGCATATCTCCTCGCCAATGCCTCTGCGACTCCCCTGTGGGGAAAATTCAGCGACATTTGGGGTCGTAAACCAATGTTGATACTCGCGAACATTGTGTTCATGGTAGGCAGTCTGATTGCTGCCTTGTCAACGAGTATAGGAATGCTGATAGTCGGACGGGTCGTTCAAGGTCTTGGTGGTGGTGGGTTAATTATTTTGGTCAGTATTGCAATCAGCGATTTATTCTCTATGCGTGATCGACCGAAGTATTATGCCTTTGTTGGCGCAACATGGGCTATCGCATCTGGAGTTGGACCTGTAAGCGTTGTCCTTCCATCCTAGCTCAGTACCGTATTGACATATCACAGGTGATCGGAGGTGTCTTTACCGAAGCAGTATCATGGCGTTGGTGCTTCTACATCAACCTACCTCTGGACGGCGTATCGCTATTGTTGTTGATATTCTTCCTCAAACTCGACACACCAAAGACACCATTTCTCCAGGGCATCCGCGCAATCGATTACATCGGTGGCCTCGCCATAGTCGGCGGCGTAATAACATTCCTCTACGGCTTCGAATCCGCTGGCGTCTCTCGTCCCTGGAACTCCGCCTTCGTCCTCTGCCTCATCATCTTCGGCGCCGTCCTAATAGCGCTCTTCTTCCTCGCCGAATGGAAAGTCGCTAAATACCCCATCATGCCGCTCCGCCTCTTCGCCGACCCAAGCAACATCGCCGCCTACGGCGTCTGCTTCCTCTTCGGCTTCGTCTTCATCGCCCAAAGCTACTATCTCCCCCTCTACTTCCAGACCGTCATGGGCCTCTCCCCGATCCTAAGCGGCTGCACGCTCTTCGCGCTCGTCATCCCACTAAGTCTAACCTCCATGGCAACGGGCATCATCATAAAAAAAACCGGCCGCTACCAAGAAGTAATCTGGATCTCAGCACTCTTCTTCTGTCTAGGCGCAGGCCTCCTAATCAACCTTCCCGCATACACAAGCTGGCCCCGCGTCATCGCCTTCCAAATCATTGCGGGTATAGGCACAGGCCCGCTGTTCCAAGCCCCCCTCATCGCGCTGCAAAGCCATCTCAAAGGCTACGACGCCGCGGTAGGAACAGCAACATACGGCTTCATCCGCAACATCAGCACATCCATGTCCGTCGTCCTAGGCGGCGTCGTGTTTCAAAACGAACTCGCTAAACGTCGCTCGTACCTTGAATCCGTGCTTGGGCCGGTGCTGGCTGCAGAATTCGCTGGATCGTCATTCGGTTCCACGACCGGCGCACTACACCGTCTACCACCCGCTCAGCGTCAAGCACTCAACACTGCGTACGCGTCGTCGCTGCGCATCATGTGGATCTTCTACCTTGCATTCGCGGCGCTGCTGATATTCGTGTCGGCATTTATTACAAAGGTTGAGTTGAGTCGGGAGAAGGAGAAGACTACGACTGGGATGGTGGAACAGGAGAGGATTAGGCTTGAGCAGCAGGAGCTTAAGAAACAGAGACGATCGACTGTTACTGGTGGTAAGAAGGGCGTGGGGAAGGATGTTGAGGAAGGTGTTGCTGTTGCTGCGCCTACCGCTGCGGAAGGGTAGATAGATAGAGTTGGAATAGCGGTGCTGTCTTGCTTTTATTGTCAAAAACGGTTCATGATGACGGCATATCGAGATTTGAGCGGTATGGTTCTTGATTGGACATAGAGGGCACACCCTGATGAGGTGCTTTTAGCATTGCAAGCACTGCGTGTACATGGGTACGTATGTACATATTCATTTGTAGTCGCCCGAAACCTCAACTTATCATTTTTTCCATCTTTTAATTCCTCATCATCGCTTCTGACACAACCACCACAGTGACTATCCAACAAGACCCACTCAATGATTTTCTTATGCTGAGTGCGTACGTACTTTTACCACCCACAAGGCTGCGTATTGCCTGGGTAATCGTAGCATGTGGGGCATACGAACGTACAACGCCCCAGGTGCATCCTAATGAAGCGGAGTGCTGATCAGTACAGTTCATAACCGGCACTTTTGACTCGTGCTCTAATGCATCATGATGCACGTGTTCCTAAATCAAGAGAGCCAGTTGGGTAGCGAATTGATTCTCGGTTTCACTGAGACCCACCCTGAGCTCAGAAGGCCTCCTGAGCCCATGTTCGGTGCCTCAGGACCCCGATAGTTCCTTCTAGATTTATCCTGATTTCCAACGCAAGCAACGACTTGTACTTTTACTCTCCATATACTAAGCGATTGGTAACTCCTACCACAGCAGGCATAGCTCTTCTACGCTTCTTCACTACTTCAAGTGTTACACATCGATTTGTTCTATACGTGTACGGTTCTGGGCTATCTCAATATCATCCCCCTTCGCCTCAACGCCAGCACAGTACAGGTGGTTGTTTCTCGGCTCCTCAATGGTGCGACCAATGAACACGGCAAGACGACCATGTAACACAGAGTCGAAACGAGGGGTCGTGAATCTCGTATTGCTGCCACCTTAGAAAGCTGCATCCTGCATGACTAAACTTCGCTCCCTGCTGCCAAGGCCTCATAGCATGTGAACGACATTCAAGTGCAGTTTGCGCTCAACAACCAGCACGACAACACGTCTCAAACACGACCAGGGTTGACCAATTCATCTCGAAAAGCAATGTTTTCAGCGCAGATGTAATGCTCATCACCATGCCTTCTACGACTTCTCGAACAGAGCAGGAAATAATGCATCACTTTCGTCAAGATCAGGCTGAGGTCCGGATCTTCCTGGCCCCAAAGCCAGATGGAACTTAGTACGTAAGTTTATTGGCAGCAAAACGTCCTCAAGTGGCTTCGATACTAAAGTCAAATTCCTTCCCTTTGATGTCAACGCAAAAGATCTGTCCTTCAGTGTCTCCATCGCCTACAGACCAATGCTCAGCATAAACGCTGGTCTAATCTCTGGCTCCAAGCTCGAGCCATCCGTCTCCGGAGGTGTGGGTGTATACATCGATCTTCCAAAACTTACTGCCAAATTCACAGCCTTACAAAATGTGAATGACAAATGCCTGCCTGATTCGAGTAAACAGAACAGCGAGTATATACAAGTCGACCTAGTATTAAATTTGACACTGGTGCCTTCTTTGCGCTGAAGGCACAGGCAGGGACAAAAATCATTACTAATGCAGGTAGGACACTGCAGTTGAACAGCACAACGCCTCCAACTGGAATGCAATGCTTGAGATGGAACTCTGCATCTTCTTCGCTTGTGCTTGTGTCTGATACAACCAACAGTCTTGTCGATCAAATCCGGCTCAGCACTGCTGCCAAAGCAGGTATCGGTATCGGTACAGTGATTGGTGTTCTTCTAGTACTCTGCATTCTTTGGTTTCTTCTATCAAAATGCTTCATGGTCTCCTACAAAGCCAAGCCTAACTCCAGCAGCAAAGCGAGAACTCGTGGTTGGCTGAAATTACTGCACAAGAGGCCAAGCGCCCAGTATCAGCCGAATAAAGACGGACCAAAAATGAGCACAATAGAGACAGGTACTTTTGTATCGCCACATCCCCCGCATGCGTCGATCCCATGGAGCAAGTATCGTTCATGCAACAACATGGATGGCAGCAACAGAGCGGAAGTCAACAAAACAATCAGTACCCATACAATTGGCAAGTGCTCAACCGGCAGCAGTATGCACCAGCATACCACAACGCCCAATACCAATTCGGCGGTCCACAATCCCACGAGCCGTACACAATGAACCAGTACCAGGCACAATACACATACGATTCGAGATACGCCGAACCTAAAGCACAACCACCCAACACAGTATGTATGTATGTATGTATTTCTGGAGGACAAGATTCCAAGGTATTTTCACGAAGAACAATTCAGGTTTGCTATACTACCTAGGTTTATAGTTTGTGCTTACGGCGCCTAGCTCTACTAGATAGCTACGTACGTATGTAGCTAGATAATTACAATACTTTACTTACTTACCGTATCTCTTACCCTACGTGCCTTGTCTACATCTCTCTGCGTTGTTCTTTCCCAGGCCCTCGTTTCGTTATGATAAGTAGGTGGTGACTGCACGGGTGTTGTCAAGGATTGAGGGAACGATGTTAGGCAGGGATGTAGGTAGGTAGGTAGGTAGGTTGGTAGGTTGGTAGGCAGGTAGGTGCATGGGTACATAGGTAGGTATGTATATATTTATACATATAGATATTTATCACAGCAAAAAGCAGGAACAAAAGCATCAGAATAAACCAGAACAGAACAGAATAGTATAAAATACGTAGGTACCTACCTACCTACCCCTCCTCACAGACCCCCTTCTCCAACGCATCCAATCCCCCCTCATACCGTCCAGGCCCATGATCAGCAAACATGTTCCTCCCAAACCTGACTTCCGCAAACCGTCTCTCCACGTCCTTGACGAATCTCAACTGGATCCGTGTCGCCGGTCTGCCAAGCGGTCTGAATCCACCACCTTGGAAATTTTCATCATCGGCCGAAGAGTCTGGTTCGACAGTGTTAGTGTTCCTGTCGAATACACGCGTTGACTCGAGGATGAAGATCTCGCCTGGTGGGAGTAGTTTTTCTGATGTGAGCAGACTACGGAGGGAAGTGAGTTGGCGCCAGGCCCATGCATCTTCGCCGAGGCCGTTGCCAATTAGACTTTCTGGGGGTGGAGGTCCGCCAGTCGAAGACGAGGAATGGTTGTCGGAAGAAAAGAATGAGGAGACTGATTTCAGAGTGCGGTCTACGACGCGCTGCTTGAGTTGTTTGAGTTCGCCTTCTATATCCGCTTTTAGGTGGCGGGATATGGCGCGGAAGTCGTGGAGGGTGCCGAGTGAGAGGCATGGGACGATGTCGTTTGCATTTATGATTGTGGTGATTAGGCCGCGGGTTGCGATGCGCAGGGCTGGAGAGACGGTTGCTGGTGGGCCGTATGCGTAGACGTGGATTGGTCGGCCGGCTGGGAGGACGATGGGAGGTTGGTCGCGGGATGTAGCTGTGTGGGCTTCGGAGGGGAGGAGGCGTGGCTTTGTGGCGGTTATGAAGCCGGGTGCGTCGGCTTCTCCGGGTTCGTGCTTTGCAGGCTCTGATAACATGATTGCAAGGATTGCGGCTACGGCTCCACCGAGGCTGTGTCCTACTAAAACGAGACCGTATTCGGGGTATTCATCCAATGCAGACTTTAATGTGGCCATGATCTGGTTTCCACCAGCGCTGTCGATGAGCCTCCGTGCTGAGTCTCGGATACCTCTGTGTACTTTGTATGCCTGGCCTTGCCAGTATACATCAGCGTAGTCGCATGCCATGTCTGTAAGAAGGTCTTCAAAGCCTAATGTGCCACGGCAGGTTAACACGATCGCTCCTGATTCGCAATCTATTGATACAAAGTGTATGAGGGGCGAGAAACCTTCGGAATACGTATTCGCTAGACCATGGCTGTCAAGGAATGATGATTTGATGATCGTTTCAGCTGGTAAGCCTGTATAATTTGAGAAGGAACTATGTTCATGATGCAACTCAACCTTGACCAATTCTTGCGATGTCACTCCCAAGTTCTTCTGCTCTGGTAACAAGCCCATGAAACGCAGAAAATTTGACCCATAGACGGCTGATGCAAACCGTGCAAATCGGCGAAGTGTAATGACCAGATGTCGGCTTGAAAATTGTCCAGGGACTTTTCCATCTTTCGCGAGGGCTAGCAACATTTCATTGTTCTCAAATATGGATCGCCTGGGTGCTGCTATTTTCGGTGCCAGAATGATGGCTTCTTCCGAGTCTTTGGTACCCATAGAATACAGGCTTGGCACAAACGATTTTGTTCTTCGGTGGTGCAAACTGCCCTCCTCAGGGATTTGATCTCGATTTTGATTTACTGATATCTCTGTGTGCGATTGTGTCTTACTGAGTGAGTTGGACGCTCGGAGATGGGTCCTCGATATGGTAGGCGAAGGTGGTCGACTATCGTTCGAGTGAATTGAAAAAGTGTCAGTCTGCGAGTAGGTTGATTCTCTTCTTTGCTCATGCACGGTGAAATATGAACTCTGGCCATCCAAGCTGGCACCGGATGTTGTTCGTACAGGGCTCATAATCGGCGTAACTGCTTGTGATGGTGCTTGCGAAGGTGCTATGTGAAAGACAGGCTTACGGGTGCTGTCTTTCGTCAGGGGCTTTAGAGTCTGTGAAATCGAATTTGGATAACCACTTGCGGAGTTGCTTCGACTTCTGGTAAACGGACCTGATGGTACTCTGTTGAAGCTAACAGATGATCGTGTCGGACTTGGTGATTTTAGCGCTTGTTTAACTACTCCTTGCTTCTCTGGCTTATGTTTGTCTGGCACTCGTTGACTTCGCTTTCTATCCGGCGGTAATTTCGTCTGTCTAGCCGTTGGTGGAGAGGATGTCTCGACAGGTGCAGGTTTTCGACTCTTCTTCTGGTTAGCCACCGGACTAGGCGGACTGTTGTTGTAGTCATCTCTAGAGTACTCCTTTGACTTTCGTTTGGCACCACTGACACCAGTCTCTGGATACGGGGTCATCTCCAATGACCGTCTCGAAGGTAAAGCACGCATGGTTATTGTGTCGTCGTTGCTGTCGGTAGATTCGATAGCAGTTCCCTCGTTCGATGCCAATCTCGGCTGGTCAACTGGCGTAACATCTGCTCTAGTAACCCTCTTCGACGCAGTTCGAAAGACTACTGTCTGCTGACTGCCTTCAGTATTAGTGTTATGGTGAAGGTGCTCAGACACCATGGTCATGCCGGGAGGCGCTTCAATGTGAGTCGTATGTTCACCATATATCTCGACCTTCACCGTTCTGAGGGTTAGTGTCTCGGAAGATATTGTGGCTTTTGAGCCTGGTGGCAGCTGAGCGAGTATACGTTGCTGGATCTCCTCATCACTTAGGCGTGTCTGATCTTCAGAAGGTAAGACAAGATCAAGACCATCGTCCTCAACCTCGCGTTCAATGACGGCAAACTCATCTGGATCTTCTACAATCGGTGATGGCACCATCGACCTTGACTGTGTAATTATGTTCTTCCTTTTCGTACCCACTACATCCGCTCGGAAGCCTCTATCATCTATGACAATATCCCACACAGCCTCATCACCACCAGAATCACGCCATTCAAGCTCTGTCTGGCGCCGACCATTCCTCTGCAAGAATAAAAACGAGATGACACCAATGAGCAGATCAAAAGTGCTGATCATGTCAGGTGAACCATCTTCGTGCGGCCGATTAAGCTCGGTCCTCATCAAAGTCACAATTGCCGCCACGGCTCTGCTGGACTCAGTGCTTCCAAGAATGGCGTTCAACATTGCCAGACTACCTGTGATGCTCTGGGCACCCCAGTCAATACTCGTCTGGGCGACGTAGAAACCTGAAGTGGTAACAATGCTCGCGGCAGATAGAGTAGTGTGTATGGAGGTCAACCAGCGTTCAATCAAGGTGTCAGCTTCGTCCTGTCTCATTCCTATGTTCGTTCGTCTGCTCACGTCGTTTCCGGCGGCGGTCAATATGGCTTCAAGAATAGTCTGATTAAAGCCCAGCATGCGCAATGTCGCCTCCCGTCCAATTGCAAGGCCGTAGCCACCAAATTTCCATGAAGTGCGGACCACCAGCGAGGCTATGCCAGTAGCAGCTGAAACGCCTTTCGCGGCAGTCCGCCATAAGACTGTGGGTGCTTCTGCACTCTTGCTAAGTGCCTGCATTTGTTCTTCATCATAACGAATCAACTGTTTTTCCCGCTCCGTTAGTCTTGAGTCACGGTCCATACGGTCGAGTTCGCTAGTATTTGTCGCAATGAGTGTCATCGTGTCAGGACGTCTGTATTCAATCTGTTGGAATGGTTATGTAGTGAGCGGTGTGAGGGAAGCGCCAGCGCGAGTGGGTTACTCAAAATAGGGTCCATGGAAGGCAGCGAAGTTGAGGTCAACAAAAATGGCTATCACATGTCGTGATCATATGACAACAAGTGTGAGCTGCAGGAACATCGGGTTCCTGACAGTAGTCGTGTCTCGAGGGGGGTGTGCAGGGAGTAGTTCGTGTTCGAAGTGCATGCTGTTCATTTGGCGATCCAAAGAAAAAGAAAAGCGGCATGAGAGACGATACCAGGCATGACGTACGCCCCGGAACGTCCATTGTTCTAGGTCTCAGGTCGCTGCATGTGGCATGTGACGCTTTTCAGGGATTTAAGTCCAACGAGTCAGGACAGGCCAGTAAAGTCACTAAAGAACTTGAAGGATGATCTGTACTGATACCAGCATCATACAAGTCATTACTTTCATTGATACTGCACATGTAGCTAGTGGGCCCTAGGTACTGATGCATAGGTGTATATATAGACTAGTTAGGCTGGAGAATATTGTCTAGTAGTACATAACCTCTAACTGGGAGCAGGAACAAAGAACACTTCTTGAGCCTGCATCACTACATGTGTTATATCTATATAGACTCGATTCGGTACATGTATTGATACTAATTTCCTCACGTGATGAAAAGGCGACGTTCATAGACCTCACGGTGGGTGCGAGATAACACCGCAGTTTACGGGAAATTTGAGAGGCTATTTTGAACCCTGGAGTCCTCCCGTGTACAGTGTGCCACTGTACATACAGGTGACGACTCAAGATTACCACCGCTGAGGACAGTTGGTGCTTGTTGACTGCGGTGGTATTTCGCACCCACCCTGGACCTAAACCGTGAGGTGCACCTGTATGCTACACGCGTGTTAACACGAAACCTCATGTTGTTTTCCCTCTCTTACAATACGTTTTCTCTACTTACACACCAGGTTACACTACATCTATTGGATGTTTCAACATCCTGCATCGAGACCATAATTCCAGTACTTTTAATGCAAATTCTCGGCGTCACTTACCAAAAAGCTGAAATTGCAGTTGTTCGCTTAAAGTAAATAAGGTCGACGATGGAGTACCAGCGTCTCAATCAACTTTTCCTTTCAATTTGGTCACCATGCTAGAGCTGGCAGAGAAAAGCCCTTTCTCCTTTCCTTGACCGTGGCAGAGAACCTAACCATGGTCCTTTTTTCCTTATGCCAGAACCAAGCTCACCTTCGACGCCGCATGAAGCACAACAGCCACCGTCGGCTTTTGCATTAAAACGGAGAAAGTTGCCTCGAGCTGCCGTGGCTTGCGATGTCTGCCGCAAGCGCAAGTTACGTTGTGATGGAGATGGACTTCGGCCATGTGGTCGCTGCACGGGGGTTTCGAGCCCGTTGACCTGCGTCTACACCGTTAACGACCATCACGGGAACCGTGGTAGACGTGCTGCACCAACTCAGAAGGATCTTCTCGTCGCTAGGCCTAACGATATTATCGACAGAGCCCCAAGACCAGTCGACGATACGCCCATCAACACATCTTTCCCCCCTAGAAGCACCTTGCCACCGATTGATGTCACTTCCCACCTCTCTGCTTCGACATCGGTGCCTGGAGCTGGGCATCCTGATTTGATGGCAGAACCAGCCCTGCGCGCAAGTATTGGTGCTCCTACCGCATTATCCGAGCCTCCTCCTTTACTTCAGCATACCGATGCACTGTACGACCCTTCAGGACAGGACGGCAGGCATGATCATGAACCCGATTCGCATGCGGAAGGAATAAACGACCTGAACCCGCATACCAGTGGACAAGAGTTTTACGGTAAAATGGGCATCTTCTCGTTCCTTGCTCGTCTCCGCCAACGCGCTAGCTCACACCAGCAACCGCAGCACACCCACCGCAGGTCTTCGCTGGTAAGATACTTACACAACACTGAATACTCAACTCCATTTTCCCCTTCCGTATCAAGCCACTCGCCACACCGTGAAGATCTTCAAACTTTGAACACAACGACGCCTGGGCCCCATGCGGCACTTCAAATGTCACCAGATCGAAGTCTGGAACTTATTTGCATCAGGGTCTATTTCACCACTCTCCACCTGATACATCCCGTTCTCGACGAGAAATCATTTATGCATCGTTGTCAAAGTGATATGTGGAACGGCTTTCCAGCTGCCGAAGCCGATGTCAATCGCTCTTTCCGGGCTATATATTATGTCGTGCTGGCCTTGGGGGCAATTGTTAGTACAACCGAAGCATTCGGCACATTACTGCACAGAGCTCCAGGACCTGCAAATACAATACCGTCATCTACAGACAATCAGGAAGCAACGCCTCAGCGGCCAACCGGGTCGCCTCGAGAGCTAGCCAAAATCTTCTTCGAGCACGCAAAAAAAAGCCTCGGTGATGTCTTTGAGGTCAGCTCTCTGGAAAGTGTGCAAGCCCTCTTTCTACTCTCAGTATTCTGTCAGAATGCATTGAGACCACACAGCTGTTATCTATTCAATTGCATGGCAGCAAATCATGCCATAGCAATTGGATTGCCTTACGAAAAGTACGGCCGTAGCAGCATCGCTGGCGAGCGTTTTCACACAGCTACACGAACATTCTGGTGCATATATGCCCACGAAGTAGAGATGAACTGCGCATCCGGAAGAGATATGCTGATGAGGCCTTCGTCCCATTATCAGCTGCCTCTTCCCCCAACCAGCCCAAATGCGGATTTTTTATCCGATCATGGCGACTCCTTTGTCGCAACCATGGTATTACTCGCTGATATCCTCAGACAAGCATCAGAAGAACTCTATCAATCAACGGCGACTCCAACAATTCGCCAAGCAGAAATTGCAAAACGGCTTGATGATTCTCTAACACTTTGGAAAGACACCTTGCCCAATGCCCTTCAATTTGGCCGCGAATCTCTAAGCGAGCCTGAGAGCATTAGCAGACAGAAAGTTGTGCTCGAGCTGCGTTATTACAGCGCTCGTATGCTGCTACGGCCGTACTTTTCGTAAGGCAATCCAATTGCTATGGCATGATTTGCTGCCATGCAATTGAATAGATAACAGCTGTGTGGTCTCAATGCATTCTGACAGAATAC
>Ga0068629_1000438_pt1 | contig 12137 bp, 13 predicted proteins | sample InSIn3gowninarea_FD_77432 | JGI IMG/M metagenome (GOLD analysis project Ga0068629, IMG submission 77432) | Clean room microbial communities from NASA Spacecraft Assembly Facility at Jet Propulsion Laboratory, Pasadena, California, USA -... ...
AAAAAGAAACAAAAAAAATGCTAACGGCTTTTGGCCCACACCACCATATTGCCAATTTAGGGCATGGTGTGTACCCGGATACTGACCCAGACAAAGTGAAATGCTTTATTGAAACAGTAAAAGAATTCCGGCACAATGCAGAAAGTAATTGTTAGCCTGTTATAATAACCGGCGGGGAAAATGGGAGATAACCTGTATGGCTTCACTTTCCTTGTTATTCGACGAAATAGCCAGTAAAGATGTACAAACAGACGTTGTTTTTTGGTATATTGTATCTCCACACAAAAAACTTCTGACTTATGAAAACGGATGAAATAATAGACCAGATTGCTCAGCAGACAGGCATTTCACAAGATCAATCGCGGGCTGCTTTTATGGCCGGCCTGGAACATATCAAAACCAAGCTTCCCGACTCTGTTGGTTCGCAGCTAACAGGCTTACTGGAGGGCAAAGAATTTGATTATAATTTGGTGATGAAAGATAAAATTGTTGAATTCAGAGAAGAAGCCCAGGAAAGGCTTGAAAAGTTGAGGGATGAAGCAAAAGAAAAAATTGACGTGCTGAAGGAAGAAGCAAAGACTTTTATTGATAAAATGTTTTAGTTAGTATTCTTCCTACATGGCAGCTTGCCAAAAGTATAAAACCAAAAGCACAAGACAATATTGAGGTATAATCTTCAAATAACACCTCAATATTGTTTTCCTGCTCAGTTCATTACCCCACCATCAGGTGTGCATTGGGATACTGGTAGGCATTGGTGATCACCTGACGGCTTACTGCCAGTGCAATAGTAATAGTACCAACCCGCCCTAAAAACATAGAGATAATAATCACTACTTTCCCTACTGCTGATAACTGGGGGGTGATACCAGTACTTAAACCTACGGTAGCAAAAGCAGACACTTGCTCAAAAAACACATTAATGATCTCTAAGTCGGGTTCGCTGATGGATAAAATGAACAAGGCCAGCAAGTTGTAAGCAGCAGCGAATGTAATTACGGAATAAGCCCTGAAAAGTAATTCACTAGGTATTGTTCTTTTCTCTATAGAAACTACTTTTTTCCCCCGGATGGTAGAAAGAACCGATACAGCAATTACAAAAAAAGTAGTAGTTTTGATTCCCCCACCTGTAGACCCGGATGAGGCCCCTATAAACATGAGAAACAGCATCATGATGATAGTAGGAATAGCCAACTGTGAGAAATCCACTGTGTTAAAACCAGCCGTACGGGTAGTAACAGATTGAAAAAATGAGGTAATAATCGCTTCTACTAAATTTTTGTCAGCTAAAGCTTTGTTTTTTTCCAAAAAGAAAAAGCCGACCGTTCCAAAAACAATCAGTGCTGCCGACATATAAACGGCTATCTTGGTATTCAGCTTCCAGTCTTTCCAGGGCATAGCCAATCGTTCTCTGAGGGAAGAAACGGAGAACAAATCCATAAGGGGAGAAAAGCCTAAACTACCTAAAATAATAAGAAAAGCGATAACTAAATGCAGAATATATGCTCCCTGAATGGGCAATTCGTAAAGGCCATTGGTATAGAGGCTAAAACCAGCATTACAGAAAGCCGAAATGGAATGAAAGATGGAAAAGTATAATTTCTGGCTTAAACTATCAAAATGTGCTGCGCTTCCCCAGGTAAGAAATATAGCTATGAAGCCTGCAAATTCTATAGAAAGCGTCAGTAAAACTATCTGACGCAGCAGCCCTTGCGTAGATAACAAAGACTCTGTACTGAGGTAACTCTGCATAACAGACTGGTGTTTGATGCCTACACCTTCTTTCAGGAAAATAGCAAAAAAGGTGGCAAAGGTAACCATACCTATACCTCCGATCTGTATCAGAAACAGGATAATCAGTTGCCCTTTGAAAGTAAAATAAGTAGCAGTGTCTACCACAATAAGGCCCGTTACACAAGTGGCACTGGCAGCTGTAAAAAGCGCATCCAGAAAAGCCATAGGCCGTGGACTGGTTGTCATGGCGGGTAACATAAGCAGGCCGGTGCCTAGCACAATGATCAAAAGAAAGCTGCTGATGAATGTAACAGCCGGCTTGAGTTTGGCGCCTGAAATACGGGTGCTTACTTTTGAGATTTCTACCCCAACCAGCACCAGCACAAAAATAGTAGTTACTACCTCATAAAAAGACCTGAAGTTATTGAATTCAAGGTATTCTGAAACAATATAGAGGATATTATAACCGAAGATATAATTGAAAATGCCATTTATAAACAGTACCGACATCATCAGTGCCTCTGTAATGGTTCTTTTCAGGAAAGCTTTGCGGTTAAAGGAATATAATAATCTGGTAAGATAGATCATCACAAAAACAGTGACTACGCCATCCAGCACACCAAATATTTTTGTAACTTCTTCATTTGTTAAATTAAAGCCATACCCATATATGAGCAATGTGATTGCCGTTAATGAACAAATATAAGTAAGCAGGCGCAAAAGGGAATAAACCCGGTTTTTGGTGTTATATAGCCCCCTGTTCAGCCTCTCAGTTGTCAGCATATAGTTCAAAGAAGTTATTTTTCAACGCTTCCTGCAGTAAGCTTTCTTTCTGGATGGGTACCACACCTATATATTCACATACTAATCCGCCGCCCAGGTTGGAAAGGCTGGCAATCAACCGGGGTGAGAGTTGCAAGGCCAGGCAAAGTGCAGCAATGCTTACTACAGTATCACCAGCACCCGACACATCTGAAATCTGACGGACGTGGGCAGGTATTAAATATTTTTCTGCATAATCAATATACACACCTCTTTCAGATAAGGTGACTAGGGCAGAAGTAAGGTGCATTTTTTCTTTCAACAGGCTTACTACTTGCTGTAATTCTTCAATTTTGCTTATATCAAAATCCACTTTTAATCCTTCCCGGAGCTCTTTGAGATTAGGCTTAAAAAGTGTTACATTATTATAATGCAGAAAATTGCGTTTTTTAGGATCTACTATGGTAGGAATATGATGGATCGCAGCAAAATCAATAATCTCTCTGATGTTTTCCTGGCAAAGAACTCCTTTGTCATAATCCTGAAAAATAATTATGTTACAGGATAAAGCAAGTTCTTTTACTTTTTGCAGTAACTGGCTGCTTTCTTTGCTGTTAATTGTTTGATCCATTTCTGAATCTATGCGCAGCATTTGCTGGGAGCCGGAAAGTATCCGGTGTTTGATGGTAGTGGTGCGCGTATTACTGGCAATAATACCTTGTGCTGGCATCTTATTGGATTCGAGCAGCCTGATAAATTCCTGTCCGTCGTCATCATCGCCAATTACTGAACAGAGAACGGGCGTAGCACCCATTGCCTGAACATTCAAGGCCACATTTGCTGCACCACCCAGGCGTTTCTCTCTTTTCTGCACATGTACGATAGGTACAGGCGCTTCCGGCGAAATACGGTCTACTTTTCCCCACAGATAAGAGTCCACCATTACATCACCAACAATCAATACTTTGAGCTGGCTAAAGGCAGCAAATATTTCTTTTAAGGACTGATAGATCATATTTTCCGGAGGTTTATGCATGCATATAATATGTATGAGTTGATGGGCAAATGAGTAAAAATATGGTTTATGTACAGCTATTGAAGCATACTTTCTCATTTTTTACCTAAACACTTTCAACTCATACATACATATCCACACATCAACTCTACTTTAACAGGGCTACTGCTTCTTTTATTTGCTTCATTGCCTTTGTTAAATTTTCGTCTGAAGCAGCAAAAGACAAACGGATGCAATTAGGTGCACCAAAAGCTTCGCCTGTTACCAGTGAAACGCTTGCCTTGTTGAGCAAGTACATACACAGGTCTTCTGCATTGCCAATAGTGGTCTGGCCATCAGATTTACCAAAGTAATAGCTGATATCAGGGAAAATATAAAAAGCGCCTTTAGGAACAAAAGTCTTAAAGCCAGGTATCTCTTTCATCAGCCCAAGCACCAGATCGCGGCGGCGCAGGTAAGCTTCAGCCATTTCGCGGGTCGGTGTCATGTCGCCTTTCAGTGCAGCTGTAGCAGCTTTCTGGGCTATAGAGCAGGTGCCGGAGGTAATTTGCCCCTGTAATTTATCGCACGCATCAGCAATCCATTTGGCAGCAGCCATAAAACCAACACGCCAGCCAGTCATCGCAAAGCCTTTGGAGAAGCCATTAATTGTAATTACTCTGTCTTTGATAGAGGGCAAAGCGCCTATACTGAAGTAATTTGTGTCAAAATTGATGTATTCGTAAATTTCATCTGCGATCACAAAAATATTATCATGCTTTGCAATTACAGCTGCAATTTCGCGTAATTCTTTTTCTGTAAATACAGAGCCGGTTGGATTACTTGGTGAAGAATACATGATTACCTTCGTCTTAGAGGTAATGGCATTTTCAAGTTGTTCGGCTGTTACCTTAAATTCATTTTCAAAAGCGCCGTCCAGTAATACTGCTTCACCTTCTGCCAGCTTCACCATTTCGCTGTAACTCACCCAGTAAGGAGAAAATATAATTACTTCGTCGCCGGGGTTCACCAGGCACATTAAGGCATTGGCTAAAGATTGTTTGGCTCCTGTAGAAACTACTATATTTTCAGCTTTCCATTCTATCTGATTATCCTTTTTAAGTTTTTCGGCAATGGCCTGTTTCAGGTCTGCTGTGCCGGATACAGGGGTATAGAAGGTAAAACCATCGTCAATGGCTTTTTTGGCTGCGTCCTTAATATATTGCGGTGTTTGAAAATCAGGCTCGCCAATGCTTAAATTAATTACATCGATTCCTTTTGCGGCCAGTTCCCGGCATTTTTTAGACATCGCCAGGGTTTGCGACTCAGACAGGGCATTAATTCTGTCGGACAGTAAGGTCAGGTCTTTTGTTAGAGACATAGGTATTAAGTTTAAAACTTTCAAAAGTAAGTATTTGTAAACTGAGTTACCAAGTTATTTGGTAAAAAGTTAAAGAGGAGGTATAACTTTCTGGCAGTATGAAAATTATATGGCAGGAAGTGTATATAATGAAGCAAATTTGAAATGAAGTAAAGTAAAAAGGGTTTCTTAACTAGCGCATCCGGCACCAAACAAGAAACCCCAATTTAAGAAGTAAAAGCTACCTAGAGTTCATAAGCCGTACGCCGCACAATACTTCTGCCCAGTGTAATTTCATCTGCATATTCTAGTTCACCACCTACCGGAATACCCCGGGCAATCGTGCTGATCTTTAAATTATATGGCTTGAATTTTTTTGTCAGGTAAAAAGCAGTAGTGTCACCCTCCATTGTAGGGCTTAAGGCAAGGATAATTTCTTTGGTTTCGGAATCAGGAATGCGGCGCATGAGCGAATCAATATGCAGATCAGAAGGACCCACACCTTCTATCGGAGAAATAATGCCGCCCAATACATGATACATGCCTTTATACTGGGCTGTGTTTTCGATAGCCAGCACATCACGCGTATCTTCTACTACGCATATAATAGAGCGGTCTCTCACCGGATTGGCACAAATAGCACACACTTCGGCATCTGAAATATTGTGGCAGTCTTTGCAGTACTGTATTTGCGTGCGCATGGTGGTAATTGCATCCGCCAGTGCAATGGTATTTTCTTCATCTTTCTTCAACAAATGCAAAACCAGGCGTAATGCAGTTTTGCGACCAATGCCAGGCAATTTAGCCATTTCGGTAACTGCATTTTCAATCAACTTTGAAGGGAAATTCATATAGTAGGTATAAGCTGTCAGTATTCAGCTATCAGTTGTTCAGGTGTATGTATATAAATCTATAGTAAAACAAAAATGGCAGCTACATAAATCCATTTTGCATCAATTTATTAATATATTTTTAGGTTGAGGTCTACAAAGTATGATGATTACGGTAATAGATGACAAGTTTCATAGCGTTATCATGATTGGTTTGTTTTTTGGAAAAACAAGCTGTTTTTCTGACAATTCTTCGGTTTCTGGTTCTCAAACATAAGTTTACTCCTTCAATATGTTTGGTATAAGCTTTGCCTATGTTGTGCTTCTCTGCCGGTAATACCTTGCTGAAAGCTTTCCAATCATCTGAGCAAAAAGTATCTATTTGCACATCTTTGAGTTGAGCATACAAGGCTTTCACTGTTTTAGCACTGCGTTTGCCCCAACTGTAGGCTAAGATTTCATCTGTTTCCCGGGCATAGGCGTAGATCAACCATCGTTTCTTCTTTTTGCGCTCTTTGACAAAGGTCCACAACTCATCTATTTGTACTTCTTTATAGTGCTTTTGTCTGGGTTTGATTTCCCGATCGGCAGCAGCCTGATTGAGCCATTTGAGGATGGTTTGCCGGTGAATGCCTAAGACAGCCTCGATATCTCTGATGCCTGAATTACGCACTAACAGCTGTAAAACCAAGGCTTTCATCGCTGGCCGACAGCCCAACTTTTGATACTCATACTGAAATTGCTTACCACAAGAGCGGCAGAGAAAATTCTGTGCTCCACTCTTTTTCTTGCCATTTTTGACTACTTTTACTCCTTGGCAGTAGGGGCAGTTTAATTGGATAGTTATCTCGCACATAACTCCCTTTTAACACTTTTACTGCCAACTTTTATCCATCATACTTTGTAGACCTCAACCTATTTTTACTGATCACTTACAACTGTTTGCTGAACATGGTTATACAACTTCAGCCGAAATTCCCCGGGCACAAATGTCATTCCGCATAGGAGCCAGTTCATCAAATGAACCGATTTTTACAGTACATTTTCCTTTATAATGGATCAATAATGTACATTGCTCAGCCTGTTCAAGGGTATGTTTACAAATCTTGATCAATGTATCAATTACATGATCAAAGGTATTTACCTCATCATTAAATACTACCAGGTCTCTTACGTCTGAAGTTACTACATCCTCTAAAACTTCTACTTCCTCTTCTTGGTATGTTTGCATAACAGTTTTCAGATTAGTATTTAGCAAAATTAATAAAATTTACCCAAATTTATCGCTTACATTTAATTATTTGCATCTGCGTGCCCTCATCAAAAGCCGCAAAAAGCAGTTCAATCTATGAATCCAACGCCCATCAGCCCACTGCTTGTCGTAAGCATTCTGGTAATATATTTCGGCTTACTTTTAACAATTGCTTATATTACCGGCAAAGATGCAGATACGCAGACGTTTTTTACTGCCAACAAAAGTTCACCCTGGTACCTGGTAGCCTTCGGTATGATAGGCACATCCCTGTCTGGTGTTACTTTTATTTCTGTGCCCGGGAATGTAGGCAATACCCAGTTTGCTTATTTCCAGTTTGTGCTGGGCAATGTGGTTGGCTACTTTGTTATTGCCACCGTGCTGATGCCCCTATATTACCGGCTTAACCTTATTTCTATATACACTTATCTGGAGCAAAGGTTTGGATTCTGGGCGTATAAAATGGGCTCATTTTTCTTTTTATTATCCCGTACTGTTGGAGCGGCGTTCCGGCTTTTTCTGGTAGCTGCTGTATTACAGATCGGCGTATATGAGCAGTGGGGAATACCTTTCTGGGTAAACGTTTTAATAACTATTTTCCTGATCTGGATATATACTTTTCAGGGAGGTATTAAAACCATTGTGTGGACAGATACTTTCCAGACTTTCTTTCTGGTTTCGGCTGTAGTTATCAGCGTATACCTGATATCCAAAGAGCTGGGGCTTTCTATGGGACAGATGGTTAGCACGGTAAAAGGGAGTGATTATTCCAATATGTTTGTCTGGGATTTTAAAAATAACCGGTATTTTTTTAAACAATTTTTTGCTGGAGTCTTCATTGCCATAGCCATGACAGGCCTGGATCAGGATCTGATGCAGAAGAACCTGACCTGTAAAAACCTGAAAGAAGCGCAGAAGAACATGTTTTCTTTCACTATTGTATTTGTTTGTGTGAATCTGCTGTTTTTAACCCTTGGTGCATTGTTATATTTATATGCAAATACCAAAGGTATTGCCATACCCGCCCGCACCGATTACCTGTATCCAACACTGGCATTGAATCATTTTGGTTTGCTGGCTGCGGTTTTCTTTTTGCTAGGAATTACTGCTTCTTCTTATGCCAGTGCCGATTCTGCTCTGGCCGCTTTAACTACTTCCTTCTGCATTGATTTTCTTGATTTTAAAAACAAACCTGAAGCGCAGCGGGAAAAAATTAAATTCCGGGTGCATATCAGTTTTTCTGTATTGCTTTTCCTTGTTATCCTGCTTTTCGAAGCCATTAATGATGAAAGTGTGGTGAGTGCCGTTTTTACTGCCGCCGGATATACCTATGGCCCATTGCTAGGTTTGTTTGCTTTCGGTTTGCTCACTAAATTACCTGTACGGGATAAGTATGTACCTTTGGTTTGTCTGCTTTCCCCCATTTTCTGCTATATTATAAACACCAATTCAGAAGCATGGCTGGGTGGCTATAAATTCGGTTTTGAAATATTGATTCTGAATGGTTTCTTAACATTTATGGGTATGCTGGCACTGGTTAAGAAAACAGAGCAACAACCAGAAAAAATGAAGATGAGCTAGCTTTTTAGTTAGAGATTACAGCTAATAAAATTATAGCCAGTAAATTGCTATAACAAAGTTATTATTGTAAATGAATCGAAGAGCCTGCTTTGCAATGAGTATTTGAGCACTTTCGTTTTGCTCCATGTACCAGTATACTGTTGGCTAAAAATCAGTATTACATCAACTCATTTACCGGATACCACACCACTTTTTCAAAATTGAGAATCTGGTCATTTTCTACGCTGATACCTTCCTGCTCCAATAGACGCTGCATTGCCTGAGGTGTTTCAAAATGATGTTTGCCAGTCAGCAGACCATTGCGGTTTACTACCCGGTGAGCAGGCACATCTTTTATGGCATGGGCACTGTTCATAGCCCAGCCTACCATACGGGCAGCACTTTTTAAACCTAAATACTGGGCAATGGCTCCGTAGGTAGTGACACGGCCTTCCGGTATCAGCCGAACTACTTCATATACATCATTAAAAAAACTTTTATCCATTTCATTTTGTGCAATAAGCGGTTTTGAAAAGTGGAAAAGTACGCTATAAGCAAAGTTCTCTTTATGCTGGAAATACTAATATATGTAAAAATGATAGGCTCTCCAGGTAACATTTGAATTCAGTCCGGCCTTTATTTATTATACTGATATATGCAGTAATAAAGCATTAATTACGCATACAGGTGTACCCAAGCCACAATAATATATACTTTTTAGCATTAAAAACAGGCAGCATGTGCAGATGGCACTTAAAATTATTGCGTGAAAAAAATATTTTTTAAATTTTGTGTGACTTTTAAACACAATCTCTATTATAGTAGTACAATACAGTTTTTCAGCAGGTAGTTTCAATAATTTTAATTACTTCACCTATTACCTATGTATCCGTTTTGTATACCTTTGTAAAAATTTAGCTTAAGCATAGTCAAGTAAGGCTGAGAAGTAATTATATTTGCCAATTATTTTATACATAAACTACTTAAAGAAGAACCTATATGATTTTACCGGAAGATTTAAGGTATACAAAAGAACATGAATGGATAAGGGTAGAAGGGGATACGGCATATGTGGGCGTTACGGATTTTGCTCAAAAGGAACTGGGTGATATTGTATATGTGGAAATTGATACCAAAGGCCAGGAAATTCAGCAAGGCGAAATATTTGGCACAGTGGAAGCTGTTAAAACTGTTTCTGACCTTTTTATACCTATCACCGGGACTGTTCTGGAAGTGAATAACCTGTTGAATGCAGATCCTGAGCTGGTAAACACAGATCCGTACGGCAAAGGCTGGATGATAAAAATGACTATTGCAGATACCCAGCAACTGGAATCTTTATTGAGCGCCAATACGTATGCTGCTATGATAGGTATCTGATCAGTAATGAGTGATTACCAATGAATAATGGCGTGTTGTATTTTACAATCATTAAGCACTATTCACTACTCATTACCATATGTTTTTCAGATACAATGTGTTCACGTTTACCTGGGCCCTGATTATATTGTTTCTGGTGTTAATGCCAGGAAGCAATATGCCGGAAACAGATATTTGGAATTTTTTTACGTTTGATAAGTTTGCACACTTTTTTGTGTTTGCTGTCTTGGTATTTCTGCTAACTATTGGTTTAACCAAACAGCATAGTTATTTATGGTTGCGCTTTAGTGCAGTAAAAATGTCGCTGTTATTTGGAGTACTATATGGGCTGTTTCTGGAAGGTATGCAGTCGTTTATTCCAGACCGAACTTTTGATCCGGCAGATATGTTAGCCAATACAATAGGATGCTTTTTAGGAACAATATTATTTTACTTAGTTTATAAATTTAGTTTTCCCAATTAGCAATTATTTAAAAAAAATCATATTTTTGAGAATTGCGTTTTTGAAACGATACCCACTAGTAATCTGAACAAATTTAATTATGGAACTCAAGAAAGACCCGAAAGTAGATTTAGCCCGCCAATCAAGCCTGTTTCTTAACATTGGGCTGTTGGTTTCTCTAGGCCTGGTACTACTTGCTTTTGAATGGAAATCATATGATGACCTTTCAGCATTAAATTTTGCCCCTGCCGAAGTACAAACTGAAGAATTAATTGATATTCCAATCACGGAGATGCCTCCGCCACCACCTCCGGTAGTTCAACAGCCTGAAATTGTCGAGGTTCCTGATGATAAAGAGATTGAGGAAGAACTAGTTAACCTGGATACAGAGATCACTCCTGAAACTGTAGTAGCACCGCCCCCTCCCGTAGAGACGGCACCAGCAGTTGAAGAAGAAGTAGATGAGATCTTCCAGGTAGTGGAAAACCAGCCTGAGCCAGTTGGTGGTATGGCAGCTTTTTACAAGCACGTTCAGAAAAATCTTAAATATCCTGACCAGGCAAGAAGAATGGGCGTAGAAGGAAGGGTATTCGTTCAGTTTGTTGTGGATAAAGACGGTAATTTAACAGATGTACAAATATTAAAGGGTATTGGCTCTGGCTGCGATGAAGAAGCACTTCGGGTTGTGAAAAGCGCACCTAAGTGGAATCCTGGTAAGCAAAGAGGCCGCCCGGTACGTGTACGGATGTCTATTCCAATTGTATTTAAATTGGGATAATATATAATAATATTATTTGGTAATACAGCTGTATTACCTGCAAAAAGCCTGGGTTATCCGGGCTTTTTTATTTGCCATTCATCATTGATTTGTCCTATAATTTTGAGAAAAAAGCATGCAATTTATTAGTATTTTACAATGATAATATATACATTATACTAGATTTAATATGATGTAAACTAAATACTTAAAATCATGGAATTTAAAAAAGATCCCCGGCTTGATTTGGCCCGCTTCTCAAAATTATTTCTAAATGTAGGGTTTGTTGTTAGCTTAACTGTATGCCTGATAGCCTTTGAATGGAAAACTTACGAAGATCTTTCCAGGGTTGAAAAACTGGTTCCAAGTATAATTACCGAACCAACACTAGATAATATAAATGTTTCTCTTAAACCCCTTGCTCCCCCAGTAGTACCCAAGCCAAAACAGCCGGAGCCGGATCTCACCAAGGATTTATCCAAGATAAACATGACAGACGTTACTATAGAAACGGCCTTGCCGCCAGCTACAGCAGATGTACCTTTAATTATACCTCCATCTGTTATTTCAGGAAATGTTTCAGATGTTATTCCTGAAGAAACTGCAAATATTCCTGTTGACCAGTGGGCACTTGAAAAACAACCGGAAGGACAGGAAGCTTTTTATAAATATATCAGTAAAAACCTGAAGTACCCTCAGGCCGCTGTAAGAGGGAATATAGAAGGAAAGGTGTTTGTGCAGTTTGTTATAAATACGGATGGAAGCCTCACTGATATTGTAGTAATTAAAGGAATAGGTTTTGGCTGTGATGAAGAAGCAGTCCGTATTATAAAAAATGCACCAAAATGGACTCCCGGCAAACAAAGAGGAAAACCTGTACGGGTAAGAATGTCTATGCCGATTGCATTCAAGTTAAATAAATAGAAATAAGTAAAAGTGTAAATAAATTGTATCGAAAAGCCCGTAAGTACACGGGCTTTTTTATTTTTACAGAATGATGGTACGATCTGCAATTTTTACCTGCCTGTTAATTATCTTCTTGCTTAATTCTGCCCGCTTGCCTGCA
>Ga0068629_1000439_pt1 | contig 12129 bp, 8 predicted proteins | sample InSIn3gowninarea_FD_77432 | JGI IMG/M metagenome (GOLD analysis project Ga0068629, IMG submission 77432) | Clean room microbial communities from NASA Spacecraft Assembly Facility at Jet Propulsion Laboratory, Pasadena, California, USA -... ...
CTAGACCCATTATCAGACTAGAGGAATTCATTTGTATCCGCACTTATAATTTTACTTCACCACAAATTGGCGTACAAGAAAATCCCTTTCGACCTCAAAAATGTTGTGACCAGCTACGTGCGCTCAAATCCCATCAACCATGCTATTACTGCTAATTTTTCATTTTTTTAGTAATTTTTTTTTAATTCAATTATTTTTCAAATTTTGAAAAAAGAGTAGGCGAGTCTGAAAAGAGTTGCATTAGGAAAAAAACTAGGGGAGGGACATCAATTGTTGTATGTTTTTTTCTGCCATGACATCTCAGTATTGAATCGATTGAACGACATGTGTCTAACACATCATCTCACTTGTCGTGGTAGTTGGGGAATTAACACTTGCATCGTTTCTCGTGTTTTTCCTTCTCTTTTAGGGTTTAGCGTTTACTGCATTTGGAAGGTTGTATTATTTTGCTTGGGGTCAGTGTGTGGGTGTTCTTCTACCCCATTGTTGTTCGATCAATGCCTTGATGTTGGTCAGCATACACTCGGTGATTGCACTCGACTCGTTTCATTGCTGAGAGAAGTGGTTTGTGTGCTGAGAGAAGCAATTTGTGGGGTATTCATGGGTTTGAAGGTTGTGATTCAAGGCTTCATTTTTTATGTCTCCTTGCTTCGTGGTTGTGGTACACTAGTGCTTGGTACAGTCGTTCATTGTCGACCGAGCCCCGAATTTCCATCAGCTCAACAATGGACATGGTGGACACGGGGTTTTCGCGCTCTAGTGGGTTTTTTCGAGGTTAAGTTCTCTTGCTTGTGAATTTTTCTGGCATTTTCACTGGTTTATTTGCACTTATTTTTAACACCTTTGCGATTTTTGTGACAAGTGAGCATGGTTGGGTTCGCAGATGAGGTGTCGTGAAGGATTGAGGTCTTCAACACTGATGCAACATGGTTTGTGTAGCTTGGTGGCTTCGTCGATGACTTCCTGGTAGGATTACATTTCTACTAGTTGCTAACTCTGTGTTTTTAAACACATTTAAACCATGGGAAGTTTGTGCTCTTTGGTGTTTTTATGTTTACGGTTCACTATAAATTTTACATAGGGTTCACTGTAAATTTTGCTCGACGTTCATTGTAAATATTTCCTTGTTTTTATGCTTAGGGTTCACTGTGATTTTTTCTTGGGTTCACTATAAATTTTGCACGGTTTTTTTGAATGGGGTTCACTAAATTTTTGCTTTGGGTTCAGTGTAATTTTTCCAAGGTTTTATGCTTGAGGTTCACTCTATTTTTTGCGGGGTTTTTTTTTTTTTGTCGGTCATCGTAAATTTGAGGAACCCTCATCTTTTGAGTCTGACTACCAAAGAGAATAAGTCATTTTGATCCTGAAAACCTTCTTTGTCGACATTCCATGGCCCTAACTGCGCCTTGGGCATAAAATAAAGATATAAAAGTGCTACTTCTTTGGGGGTTTATATATTTCTCAAGTTTGTTCATTTGATCTTTCAAAAGTTGTCAAATCCCCCACCCGAAGTTAGTAATTGGGCCCTAATCCATTCCACATTCTATGATTACTTCCATCTCACTAGGAAGATTTTGGGGTTCACCTTCGTCTGTCATCTTGTGTTTCTTATAGTTCAGCGAGGGTAGTCATTTTTGCCATATTTTTCGATTTCTTATATTTTATCCACATATAAAAATATGCATTGCAATATGGCTAGCTATGCCTCAATAAGGACCTCTGCCCCAACCTTCATATTAGAGGTATTAGACTTTCTGAAGATCCATGCTGCAATATCTTGGTGTGTTGTGCAGAGCGATTGATTTGAAAGAACTCAATGAGACAAATGAGAGGAGATATAACATAGGTAACTCGCAGGCCTCCCAGCTGAATATCTCTTGTTCATTCTAGAATTTATGACTTGGTCTTTCAACAGTTTTGAGCCACTCCTTGGGGTACCTTGGACATTGCAAATTACACTATAATTTGGTCTAATTTGTTTTCAATTTTTGTGAACAGTGTCTTTTTTTGTTATCTATGTTTCTTTGGTGAATTCTGCCCTGGAAGAAAGACTTAAGTTGGACATTGATCTCTTTGTTGTTGATGATCCGATCTATGCTACTTGTAACCTCTTTTGTTTTAAGTAATGGAAGTAAGGTATTTTTTCTTTTTGCAAACAAAAGGGTGAAGTATAGTCGCTTTTCTCAATTTTCATTTACATAAATCTCATTTTGATTCGGTTTGAGCCATAATCATCAAATTCGTTAAGAAAAAGCCTCACAGTTGTTTGGCAACTTCATAGTTTCTATCTCCTTGTTGAAGGCTTGTATTTGAAAAATCATCCTTAGAGAGGGGCCTTGATATTAAACATCCTTACAATTAACTTATGCCTAAAAATATAGAAAGTTATACATATAAGGTTTAGCTCCAATTAGGTTGTAGTTTTCTCAACAATTTAATCTACACTTGATACTCATATTTAATCCACTTGTTTGTCTCGATTTTGAATGATGATATATGTTTCAGTTGACTAATAAGTAATGACATGAGTTGTGGAGTTAAAAACACCTTGGGATAAACAATTTTTCTTAATTTGTAATATTGAGGAAGTTGAGGATGAGTTCCATTTTGCGTTTGAGACTTTTCAACATGCCCAGATGCTTCTAGGATTCTTTCTTGTCATCCATTATGTTTGTTCCACCATTTGTTCTCTATTCATAACAAGACAATTGTGAATTTGTTTGATTAAAGAGTTTTGAATCTGTTTGATTCAATGGATTCATGGAAAATCAAGTTTTTTAATAGTTTGTGTGGTATTCTTTCTTGTCATCCACTTTGTTTTGATTTCATTTTCTTCTCTGGTCATAACAAGGCAATTCTAAGTTTGTTTGATTAAAAAATGTTGAATTTGTTTGATCCAATGTAGTCATGACACATCAACAAAATTGAATTAAATTAGTCATCCACTATATTTTCCTCACAATTTCTTCTTTGGTCATAACAGGACAGCTGTGAATTTGTTTGATTAAAGAATTTTTTTTTTATTCAATGGACTCAAGATGTTTATAATTAACCCAATCACAAGGGAATCAAAGCTATCCCCCATAAGCATTGTCAAATGGAATTGAATGCATTTTTAATTGTAATAGTGAGGGAGAAATTAGGAGGTTGAAAATGACCACCAAAATAAATGGAGTCATGATGTTTGCATTGACCTAAATTGTTTATTGTTGTTGTTCACTGTTTTATGGAGTTTTCAAATTATAAAAATTAAGTTTTTCATGATACCGTTATTCCCTCATTTGTCATTTATTTAGCAACCTGGAGAAAAATGTGATGTTGTGGATAATTTGGTATGTAATGGCAGAACAAAAGCTCCATTTTAATTCCAAGCTAGGTTTCTCCATTCAAATAGACTATGAATGTTGCTTCTAAAATGGCTTTTGATTACAATGTTGCAAACAATATGGAATAAACCGACCTAGATTATAAGCCAAAATCCTCATGTGACAAGAAAAAGAGGCAATCCATCCAAAATCCACATCATAATGTGGTTACAACAAAAAAAATATCACACCCCTAGTCTAGATGGCCTCCAAAATCTTCAATGCGCAAACTTTTTGAGTTCCTTGCTTGATAAGCATACATAGGATTGACACCTGCACTAGTAGGAATATAGCAAGTGGGTTAACCCCCATTCTGATACTAAGGCACTTGAATTTTTATGAGGTCTTGGAATAATCATGTATTATCTGCAATTTGGCAATATGTGGTTGACATCATCCTGGTTTCACTAACTGTGCTTGCATCATTGTCAATTGTTATTCCTCTTTCTCTTTGAAGAATTTTTTGAGCCTTTCTTGCTTCTTTTCCTACCTTTCTATTTGTTTTTTATGGTCCTTTTATTGCCTTACTTTCTCTCTTTCAAGCCTTTCCTCTGCTCGAAGTTGTGCTACAACAATCCTTGTTGCCTTCTTTTCCTTGACTAAATCCTTCTTTTTCCATTTTAATTATTGAATGTCAAGTTTCTTTTTTTTAGACTCAACTAATAGGGCTATATAGTTTATGAGGTGAGTAACTGTGAACTTTGGCCCAAACGAGGACTACCTAGTGTTCCATGCTTTTTTTTCATTGACATTATCTCCACTGGTAGCTTTAGTAACCAACTAAGTGACTTCTCATTCCCTGCATGATGCATGCCATTGGTTGACACTTGTCACTCAATATCTGGGACTACTAATTGAACTATATTATTATCTTCATATGATTCCTCATTATGTGCACTATCTTCTTCCATTGATCTATTGTCCATAAAAAATGAACAATTTCGTTGTTTAATTCTACTTGTTGTGAAGGCATGTTCATGCTTTCTTCATTCGTTCTTATGACACCATGCTTGTTTATATTCATATGGCTTCTACCAGCCATGATGGTGGGGTTACTTGGCTTCGCAATGTCAATTGGTCATTGTTGCTTCCTAGTGAAATAGTAACAATATATTTTTCAACCACATTATCATTGTCAGTTTCATGATCAACAAAGTCATTAAGAATATCAGCGAGTGAAGTTCCATGTGCTTCAGTTGGTAGAACTGGTGCAGAGCAGAGGCAATGTTTCAACTCTGTGAACACCTTTTGTTGAGATTCAGACCAAAATAATTTTTCTTTCGCTCCTCCCTTGGTGAATTGACTCAAGGGCCAAGTGATATGAGAGAATCCCAATACAAACCTGCGGTAGAAATTGGCAAGACCCAAAAAGCTACGGAGCTCTGTCAGAGTGGTTGGAGCTGGTCAATCCCGAATGACTAGGATCTTGGCTGGATCCACGTGCACCCCCCATTCATCAATAATGTATCCCAGATACTGAACCTGGGTCATCTCGAAAGTGCATTTCTCCAAATTGGCACATAGCTTGTGTTGCTGCAGTGCTTAGAGAACCTTTCGGATGTGGTGATGGTGCTCTTCCCAACTCTAGTTGAAGATCAGGATGTCATCCAAGTATACTACGACAAATGAATTGGTGAATAGCCGCAAGATGTCATCCATCAGCCTCATGAAGGTTGCAGGAGCATTCGTCAACTCGAAAGGCATAACCAACCATTCGAAAAGGCCCTCCTTGTCTTTGAAAGTAGTCTTCCACACATCGAAGGGTTCGATTGGTACCTGGTGATATCTTGATTTCAAGTTGATCTTGCTGAAATATTTTTCCCCCTTCAGTTGGTCCAGAAGGTCATCAATCCATGGGATCAGGTACCTAATCCGGACAGTGATCTTGTTCAACGCCTGATAGTCAATACAGTGATCTTGGATCCATTTTGTAGGATTTTTAATCATTAGGATAACAATTTTAGAATTCCTGTCAATGATCAATTTTTGATAGTTAAAGTGCTTGCCTATTACTATACCTTACTCCAGGGATGAGAGTTTCGCCACATTATTAATTTCATTTCCTATATTTCCCACATAAATGTGAGTAGTTTGTCCATGATATCTCTAAATACCCCTCCAAAACTAACAAGGCTAGGATTACCCCTAGAGGCCTCATCAAAGTTTAGTTTTAAGAAGCTAGTAGAGGTGTTTTCCAGTTATCAGGACTTAAGGGAAGAGGTTGGGGTTGTGGAGCTTAAAAAATTATGAAGGATTGGTTGAGCCCAAAAAGTGTGAGAATGCGTGAGTCCTTGGAACTGCATCCCCGCCAGTGTCTTTAAGTTTGGAATCCAGAGGATCCTTCTCCCTCAGTCCTGAGGCCTTATTTGGGTGAGTGACTAGAAGTAGAATGACATATTTTATGTAAAAGTTAAAGATACATGATCTTTTTTTGAAGATTGTTTTTGTCTAGAAAGATTAGATAGAAAATATTAAATTCTGATTTGGGTGAGTGACTAGAAGTAGAATGACATATTTTATGTAAAAGTTAAAGATACATGATCTTTTTCTGAAGATAGTTTTTGTCTAGAAAGATTAGATACAAAATATTAAACTCTGATTTGGGTGAGTGACTAGAAGTAGAATGACATATTTTATGTAAAAGTTAAAGATACATGATCTAAGATATATAGTCTAGAGAGAAAAATGACGCCTACCTATTTAAAAAAAAAAGTGAGAGTAGAGAAAATAAATAAAATATTAATTAGCAAATCTCTTAGAATCTAGCTAGGAGATTTCTATGACAGTTTAAAGGATATTCAAATGTCGAACATGGAATGCATGTTCCAGTAATTTATTTGTGATGGTTCTATGTTGTAGAATCCATAACCATTGTGTCTATTTAGGAATTTTAGAAGCTCTTGAAATATGAGTGTGGAATTTTAATGTTCTGATGAAGAATATCTACTTGAATTTTCTTAATATATGCTTGATCATATGTTTTTCGGTTTGCCTATTTACTTGGGACCTGCTTTTAATAGAATTTTGTGCAGTTGATTTATCGTTTGACTCCTGGTTTTTAAAATTTTCAATCTATGTATTTTTTTTAAATCAATAAATATCCTCTTTAAAATTCATTTTCAAAAATTCTCTTTATTTACTAGTTGTTCATACATTTAAATGGATTAAAAATTACTAAAATTTTAAAATTAATATTTTAAAGTTAATTAAATTAGTTTGAATTTATGATATGTTTTAAAAGTTTTTTGAGTATATTTTTTTTTAGTGAAAAAAATTTAAAATCTAGTAAAGATTTTTTTGGAATCATAATATTGATTTGTGAACTGTTTCCAATCAAAATGTACTAAAATTGTTAAAATGCTAAATTTTTATAGTCAAAAATAAATTTTAAATAACAAATAATCAAAACTTCACCCAAAAAAAATTATTTACCCAAATTTCAACCAAAAAAAATCCAATACATTTAATAAAAATTATTTTAAAATATAAAATATAAAAAACTTATAATAAAATATTTTATAATATTAAATCTATTTTTATATAATTTTAAAATTCCATTTCAATTAAAAATAAAATTTAATTCAAATTTTAAAATAACCATTAAAAAAATTAAAATCAAATATAACCTCTTCACAACCATTACCACCAAAACAACATATATAGATATATAACAATTCTATTTCCAGAATATATTAAAACACTAGTACTCAAACTTTAAAAATCATTTGCAAAATTACAAATGGTCCAACTTAGACATCTTATGAACCCATGAACCTGTAAAAGTTGTAGCAGACATCATTAAAAAAAAGCAAAACAATTTCGCATTTCGCCAGAGTTTCTTTCAAAGATCTATAGCAGTTGTTTCTGGCTCTTGGTATTTTCTCTCTCTTATGTTTGAAAAAATATGTAGAAAGCTCCAGTATGCTCAGCAGTTTTGCCAAAGCAATGATTAAATTTTTCCTCTGAAACCGAGACTGTGCAGTGTAAACTTATCTAGCATAACCGAGACTATGCCATTGTAAACCTCTCTGGCAGAGCCGAAAATAAATGGTATTCACAATAAAATAACTACGTGCCATTACCTGTAAATGTAAACCTGCAAACGCACACAGAAGACATAATAAATGAAAATGTGTGATCTCTGTAGGAAGTAACTGAGCAAAGTTGCTGAGAAGAAACAAACTCAACAAATTTAAACAAAGAAAAAGTTCGATGAAAATATATTGCATTGCGTATATAGATATATATTCTGACCTCAATAGTTAAACTTAAAGAGAACCTCAGCGGATTCTGGGCATCTTGAGGACAGAGAAACTATCGTTCCCTCCATCCAGATAAATCTTCATCTCCAGGCTTTCACGAAGTTTATCGAAACTAATGTATAGTTGTTTGGCTGCCATGGGTGAGATGAAATATTTAGCAGCATGAGAGGAATTGTGTATCCACAGGTAGGGCTCGTAACTACCATTACAGAAGAAGTTGCTCTCCCCCTTGCTAGAATAGTCGTTGTATATCTTGTTGCGGCTCAGCGTCTTCGTGCAACTGGTGCAGAGAAGTCCCCAGTATCTTAAAAGCAGTGCTACCACCGCGCTGAGGATTTGAGACCTTGGCATCGCCTTCGCCATGATCGCCACCGACACCACCAGACCGCATTTCGTTGCACCCTCCAGAGAGCAGGACGGGCAGCCTTTTGCTGCACCCTCCAGGCGGTCACAGCTATAGAAATTAAAATTTTGAGAGCGGGCTTCGCATTCAAACTCAAAATTCAAATTCGCCAATTAAATGCGTACGTATACGTACATTGTATATCCTCTATCGTATGTATCGTATATGCCAGCGTTCTTATGGAATGGTGGTGGCGGTGGCGATCAAGGCGGAGGCGGAGGTGGAGGAATCTTACATTGTCCATGTATGTATCCGGGAGAACGACCAGGGTTGTCCCGTCAAGCTCTTAGAGTGCATTAAATATTGTCTCTTAGAGGGCATTCAATACCCAATATCATGGGTTTTATTGTTTGCCATGGCAGCCCCAATCACCTGGCTTATGAACATGGACCTCGGAGATGAAAGCGTGAGGTACCCTGTTTTGAAATCGTGAGGTACCCTCATGCCAACCGGAGCGACTCATCTGTCTCTCAATCACGCCGGCCCTATTATGGAAAGTTTTTGCCCCATTATGGAAAGTTTTTTAAATTAGAGTCGAAGTTTTTAGCTTTATAAGTTCCCTAACAAAAGTTTGGTAAATGGTTAAGCCAGAAGGGGTAGAGGATGACAGTTTGGGCTCCTTTCCTTTATAATGATGGAACTACCTCAAGGGCTAAATCTTTCTCCCATGAGAAGAGGATCCATCTCCCATTCATATTCCCTATATAAACCTTCCTTCTTCCCAAGCACAAACTAATGTTAGTCACAGTTGATAGTTTTCGCTGAGTGTGAGTGTTATAGTTGCAAAGTGTTGATGCTATTTTGGAGTAAACAAGCAAGCTATTACTAGTTGTAGCTATCTAGTTGTGTCGAGGGAGAAGTGTGTTTTCATTTGGAGTGAAACCTAAAGGGAATATCTTTAAAACTATTTTGGAGTGAAACCTAAAGGGAATAGCTTTAAAACTATTGTTGTTTGAAGCCATCGTGGAATGCTAGCAGAAGTGTGTGAGAGCCTAGTCTTGTCAGAGGAAGACTGCAACGTCAAGACAAATGGTTGTAATCTCTCTTTGATATTAATATATGCAACTATCTTTTTGTAATATTACATATCCATGTCTTAATGTTTCTTGACTTGTTACGTAAGTTGAATTGCATTTTGTTTATTATTATGTTTGTATGTTGTTGTTGTTTAATTGTTACATGAGCTTGAAGAAGGAAGCAAGAGGTTGTTGGAGAGAGCAAGTAAGGACATCATCAAGCAAGATAAATAACCAAGAGGTAGGCCCTCTTGATTGATTTTAACCTAAGGAAATCTTCCATAGAATGTATATGTAGTGGCTAGACCCATTATCAGACTAGAGGAATTCATTTGTATCCGCACTTATAATTTTACTTCACCACAAATTGGCGTACAAGAAAATCCCTTTCGACCTCAAAAATGTTGGGGCCACGTTTCAACAGGGAATGTTCTATGCATTTCATGATATTCGCAACATTCTCTAGCCTTACTTGGATGACCTTCCTGCCCATTATCATAAGCGCCAAGACCACCCAGACCATCTCCGGCAGATTTTTCTACGCTATAGACACTATAACATTCGGTTAAATCCACACAAATGTGTTTTCTACGTGGAATCAGGACGACTCCTCGGCTTCATCATTTCCAAGGACGGTATTCACCTGGATCTGCTCAATGTCGAGGCCATTGTAAATTTACCCCCTCCTCCTTCACTGCACCAACTCCAGAGCCTACAAGGAAAGGCCAACTTTCTCCGTCGTTTTATACCCAACTATGCCGGGCTAGCCATATGGTTTACCCGGTTACTCAAACAAGGAACGCCCTTTGCATGGGACGAGGTGGCCCAAAAATATTTTGATGATTTTAAGGTTGTCCTCATAAATGCTCCTTTGTTGCATCCGCCGGACCATTATCGAGATTACTTCCTTTACCTAGTCGTGGCCCCTGGCACCATTGTTATGGTTTTGGTCCAAGACGACGATGAAGTCAGCGAACATGTAATCTACTACCTTAGTCAGAATCTCCTCAACACTGAAACGTGTTATGCACATGTCAAGAAGTTGGCTTTGGCTGTTGTTCAGGTTGTTCAACGCTTTCGGCACTATATCCTTTTACGTACGACTACAGTGATTTCTAAATGCAACCCTATGACCTATATCCTGACTCGTCAGTTGCTGGGGAGCAAGTATTCTAAATGGATCGTTATCCTGCAATTATTCAATTTGGTCTTCACTACAGCCAAATCTAAAAAGTCACTTGTTTTCACTGAACTGATTTGTTCCCTCTCCTCCAAGGCTCTCCATGTTGGTGTAGATGAACAACTTCTAGATGAGACCATTTTCCTGATTAGCACCCTTGATCAATGGTATGGTGATATCATCATGTATCTCCAAACCTCCACGTTTCGGTCTGCATTGACCAAGGATGATCGTCGAAGAATTCAGCGTCATTCCCAACCCTACCGTATTATTGGCAATATGTTATACCATGTCGGTGTCGATTTTGTTCTTCGTCGATGCCTCACGATCGAGGAAGCTGAAAGAGCTCTCAATGATTGCCACTCCATGGCATATGGTGGTCATATGTCTGGTTATGCTACAGCTCAAAAAATCCTTTGCACTGTTTATTTTTGGCCGTCTATCTTCAAGGACTGCATTCTTGATGTCCATAAGTGCCACGAATGCCAAATTTACCAACGCAAGATGCGCGCCCCACCCGCTCACCTACATCACATCATTATCGTTGGTTCCTTTGCCAAATGGAGCATCGACTATATGACATATAATCCTCGTTCAGCCAAGGGGCATGGCTATATTATCGTCGTTGTAAATTATTTCACCAAATGAGCCGAAGCGATGCCTACATATTTTGCAGATGGTAAAACGGTGGCTCAATTCCTTTTTAACCATGTTATTTCTAGGTTCGGCATACCCCAAGCCATTGTCACAAACCATGGCTCCCATTTCTGAGATTACATGATGGCAAAGCTGACTTCTGCATTGGGTTTGCGCCATGATGGCTCAACCCCATATTACTCTCAGGCCAACGGCCAAGTTGAAGCTGTTAATAAGGTTTTGGTCACAATGCTTCAGCGTACTATTGGGATGCACAAGTCAAATTAGCATCTCATCCTCTTTGTAATATTTGATGGTTCCTCACGGAATATCATTAGTTGAGTTGAAGGACGACAAGCTATGATTCCATGTTGACAACTAGTTTTCTAATACCTAGAGCGATGGCTTATGACAACAGTTCGATGACCGCACTGTTTCAACAATGATGTTGACTGTACGACCTAGGCAGATACCTTGAAGGTCAATCAACTCACCGTTAGGGTCATAGATAGGCCATGCTGCGGATGATAGGTTTTGGGTACTGTGACAAGCACCATTGGCAAAACCAACATGAGGAGTCGTAGACATTTGCAAAGCAAGGAAAGCATAGTAAACAAGAAAGTTGTTTGAAGACTATCACATAAAACCATGTTGTACAAAAATGAATCACACACTAATGTACATAAGTAACCATGCAAGATGACCTAAACATAGTGCTTTTTGAGGTAAAGCTCGTTTCGGGGCTTATTGAGAGGATTTCCTTCATAATTAATAAGCTCATAGGCACCTTTCTGTAAAATGTGTTTTACAATGTAGGGTCCATGCCACATAGGTTCGAACTTGCCTGCGCCTAGCTTATTGTTAGCTTGGTCATATAATGGGACCAAATCACCCTTAGAGAATGCGCGAGGGGGGATTGACTGATCGAAATGGGATTTGACCCGTTTCTTTTGTGCTTCGATGACCAAGGCAGCAAGGCATCGAGTCTTATCCAGTAGTTATAAATACAAGGGACGCCCTTCTTGAGGTGAGGTCTCAAGGGGAATTTTGATAGCTAGCTTGAGTGAAGGAATTTCACACCCAATTGGTAACGTTGCTTCCAAATTATATTCTAGTTGGAATGGTGTGAAACCAGTTGCGTCCTTGGTCGAGGTTTGGTAAGCCCACATAACTGAAGAGACCATGTGATGCCAATTTGACTGATGCATCCCAATAGTGAAGCATTGTAACCAAAACTTTGTTCACAACTTCAACTTGACCATTGGCC
>Ga0068629_1000441_pt1 | contig 12114 bp, 9 predicted proteins | sample InSIn3gowninarea_FD_77432 | JGI IMG/M metagenome (GOLD analysis project Ga0068629, IMG submission 77432) | Clean room microbial communities from NASA Spacecraft Assembly Facility at Jet Propulsion Laboratory, Pasadena, California, USA -... ...
AGGTGGAGGTAGGGTGATGTGGGATGACACTGTGATGGCAGATGCCCTTGGGGGAGGTGATGGAGGAGGAGACAATGGAGAGACAGATGCATAACGACTATAGAGCATGTTGGCAGAGGTAGCCACACTACGATAGCAGAATGCTCATTTGGAGCAGACTATGGATTCATTATCGCATCAGCTTACATAGGTGCACGAGCGGATAGGGGTCTATGAGATCGAGTTCATAAGGATCCGACATCCTATACCAGATGTGCCATCTACTTCGTGATTGAGGATGAGGATGATGCACGATGCATCGAGGTCGAGGATGATGCACGATGCATCAGGATCGAGGATGATGTAGGGAGCATCGAGGATGCCTACAACATCGTAAGGGTCTCAACACCAGTCAATGTAGTCGAGCCAATCTCATCGACACCACTCATCACAACCATCGATGCCTCATTCCAAGAGGCATGGTTGAGGGTGCAAGTTCAGATGCACATGAGATGTATGATATGCATGTATATTTATTGATGGCCAGGGGGTCAATTTTGAGTATATGTATGATGATTTGTAGCATATGATGTACTATAGCTATGATGTATATATTCTTATTTATTTATTTTGATGGATGCAATGCATGTTTGATGTTTAGATGCGATAGATGCAATGCATGTTTTATGTTTAAATGTGGTGGATGCAATGCTATAAATGAAATGATGCAATTTGTATTATGCTTGAGGAATGAAAATGGATGTTTAATCATAAAAATGGAATGAACATGATTGGCTAAACACACAAACACATAAAATGACCATACATGGGTAAATGTGCATAAGAAAAATGTTAAACAGAAACAAATAACAAAAATTAACTTATATGGATAAACACACATGCGAATGAACCTGTATGTTTAACCACACTAGAAATAGTGAAACATAAAAGAAGATAAAATGAAAATGTATGGATAAACACATAAGGAATGAACATGTATGTTTAGCCACACTAGAATCGATAGTCCACAGATGATAAACACAAGAATAGAATCGATAATAATAAAAAAATGAACAAAAAATATTGTAAAATAAATTAGAGAAAATAAAAAGATAAAAAAAAACATAAGACAAGCATAAAATGAAATAGATAAAGTAGCAAGATAAAACAAAATGTCAATATTAAACACAAAAATAGGAACAAAAATAAGATGGAAAATTGGCGAAATTTAATGAAAAATATAAGATAAAGTACAAAACTCATGAAATAGCTCCCCATTAAAATACTTATGAAAAGATAAAGAAAAGATTTGAACATGCTCAAAATACTGCAAAAATGTGATCAAAGTTGGACAAAAAGAAGATTTTAATAAAAATGATACTTTGAAAATGTGAAAAATTGCGAACTTTGGTAAAGCACAACTTACAATCAAATGGACGAAATGATGGAAGGATTGAACGATACAATAGATGATTCTACAATCCAACCATAGGAATAAACAGTTCAAAAAATGGAGGCCGTTTGATCTATTTACGAAGTCAAAATCGGAGGCCACTTATCAAAATATGACACTATTTAGTAAACACTAAAAAGATATCATTCCAAGTAGCTCCGAAAATGGTGTTCGAAAAAGCATCAAAAAATGATGAAAAGACTTGAAACTTGGCATGACGACCGCATTATCATCAATGAACCATAAGAAGAAGATAGATTAGAAAATTGTCAAAATTTGATACCTCAAAATGAAAAATCAAATATCCAATTTTCACAGTAGCCAAGTTTCAGGACCTGCATCCCAAAATTTTGAAAGCCAAACAAACGATGATGAAACACAACGAAACGTGGCGGAATGACTTGATATGACATAAAAAGGCCATAAAATAGTAAATTTCAAAAAGTGGATGAAATATTGGGACAAACATGACATGCTTATCGAAGTGACCTATATGACTAAGCATGCACTTAGAGCGAGCATGAAAAGAAGAGAAACCAACCAAATGGATAAAATAGAAAGATTCACAACATAGAATAATGATAAATGAAGCCTAAAAAGTAAACAACACAAAATATGGAAGAAATTAAGCATACAAATTTGGATGACGAAAAGAGGAAAAAGGCCATAATGAGCAAAAAGGCAAAGTAGAAAAATTTGATAAAAGGATACAAAACAAGGGTGAAAATTTTGGTAAACATGGTTAAATAAGTACACACAATGATACATAAACATAAAAGAAGAAAATGGATTTGGGGCCGACTTCCATTTTAATGTGTAGAATGAGCTCTTTTGCCGAACAGCTTTTGATTTGTTGCTAAGCAATGTCATTCAATGACCTCGACATGATGAAATGCAATGATAAACGATGAAGGGAAGCAAACAAATGATGTGATGCAAAAATAAAAAGATAAGAGACCGAGTTCCATTTTAATGTGTAGGACATGCACTTACTCCATACCGGACTAGGTAAAAGATGATGTCCAACGGTCAATGTCATGATTGATGATAAATATATATAAGTGATAATAAAGTAAACACAAGTGGAGATATAACTAGACTAAGTGAAGGTAGGAGATGAGTGACTGGTGATCCCCATGCACCCAAAAAAAGGTAGGATGACATAAAAAAGTGAGAAATCGCTAAGTATCGACTCCAAATGCAATTATCTAAGGTGATGAAAAAAAAGACAAGTGATGGATGAAAAGGAGTCTTAAGCTACTTGCTATAGCCTTTGAAAACCTTTTCATAATGTGAAGATGAGACAAAGGAAAGATTATGATTGATGACAAAAAGACATGATTATGCAAAACACATATATTTTTGTATTTTTGAATTTTCTATATTTGTTTTTGCACTTTTGAAATATTTTACTTTTTTTGGTATTTTGAATTTTTTGATTAATTTTTTTTTTTTTGATAGATCATTTTCAAAATATATTAAAGGGTTGCTTGTGAAGTCTAGGTGTAGAAGGGTCGAAGGTGAATGATATTAATAGGTTCAAGCTCTTCAATGCCTTCTAAGGTTGCCAATTTGTATGCGTCAGAACCATATTTGCAGAGTACAATGTAAGGACCTATCCAATTAGTTGCATATTTTCCTCTTTTTGTTCTTGCTTGACTTGTTATCTATTGATTTTCTTTAAGGACAAGGTCACTAACTTCAAATTCATGAAAATGAACCTTTTTGCTATAAGCTCTCTTGATGCGTTCTTGATAAATTCTCAGATGCTGAAGGGCACTAATACATTTTTCATCAAGTAAATCAAGCTGAGCAAGTCTATCTTGTCTGTAGGTATTATCATCAATGAAATGATGCAAAGAAACATGAAGAGATGGAATTTCAAGCTCAATGGGCAAAACAGCTTCAACCCCATAAACCAAAGAAAAAGGTGTTGCTCCTGTAGGTGTACGAATACTTGTTCGGTAGTCCCATAATGCATAAGGAAGTTTAGCATGCCAATCTCTTTGGGATTCTTCAACAAAATTTTGGAGCGATTTAACAATATTTTTATTTGAAGCTTCCGCTTGTCCATTAGCTTGAGGGTAATAAGGTGTTGAAAAGCTTAATTGAATTTTATACTTATCACATAAAGCTTTAACATCTTTATTTTTAAAAGGGAGTCCATTGTCCATGATTAATTTGGAAGGAATTCCAAATCTACATATAAGATTTGTCTCAATGAATCCCACAATTTTAAGGGCCTTTATTTCAATTAGGGGTATGGCTTCTACCCATTTTGTAAAGTATTCTATTGCAGTAATAATATATTTATGTCCTTGCGAAGAATTTGGATAAAGTTGGCCCATAAGATCTAGCCCCCATTGCGAAAAGGGCCATATGGTGGAAACAGGTTGAAGTTCTTGAGAAGGGAGATGTTGAAGCTTTGCAAATTGCTAACATTTAATACATTTATGAACATATGAAACACAATCCTTCTCAAGAGTAGGCCAAAAGTAACCCATTCTCAATAAATGTTTTGCAATTGCCATACCACTAAAGTGACCACCACATGTACCATCATGTGCTTGAGATAATGCAAGGGGAATTTCATGAGGTTCAAGATATCTCAAAAGGATGCCTTCATATCCTCTTTTATAAATTATGTCACCCAATAAAGTATATTTGGCACATTTCTGTTTGAAACATCTTCATTCAGCTTTAGTCATATCTTGAGGACTTATGCCAAATTTAAGAAAATCTTTTACAAGAGCAAATCAAGGATTAACATTATCACCTTCAATATGATTAATGATAGGTCCAATAAGGTAAGAAGGGTTATGCAAGGTAGTAACATGCACAGTAATATTATCTTGATCATCTTGGGATGAAATGAGAGAACCCAAAGAAGCCATGGTATCTGCAAATCGATTGGTGGATCGCGAAGAAGATTCAATGGTATACTTATCAAATTGTAGAAGGAGCTTATCAACAACAAGTTTGTACTTCTTCAAAATATCATTATGACATTGATAAGTTCCAAGGACTTGATTAACAATGAGCTGAGAATCACCAATGATTTTTATTTTCTTAAAATTTAATTTAATTGTAGTTTGTAAACCAAGGACAAGGGCCTCATATTCTGCCATGTTATTAGTGCAAGGAAATTTGAGCTTAAAAGACAAGGGGATAGGTGCTCCTTGAGGGGTAATAAAAACAATACCAGCACCACCCCCTTGTTCACACTTGGATCCATCAAAATATAAGGTGATATCTAATTCATCTTTAGTGTCCACAAATTCCTCTTCTTCAATTAAAACAAAAATAGAATCATCCAAAAAATCAAGGGACAAAGGTTGGGAATCATGTAATGGAGCTTTGGTAAGTTGATCAGCAATAACTTGTCCTTTAATAGATTTCTAGCTCATAAACTCAAGGTCATACTCAGTTAATAGCATGATCCATTTAGAAGTTCTAAAATTAATGTATGCATGACTCATCATATATCTTAGAGGGTCTTGTCGAGCAACAACATAGGTTTTATGATTCATCATATAATGTCTCAATTTATGTGTTGCAAAGACAATGGCAAGACATAGCTTTTCAATATGAACATAACAGATCTCATAATCAACAAGTGTTCTACTTATGTAATAAATGGCTTGTTCTTTGTTCATATCATTTTTTTGTGCCAACATGGTTCCAATGGCAACATTAGTGGCTGAAATGTATAAATGAAATGGTTTTGAGGGTTTTGGCGGGATTAGAACAGGAGGAGATAAAAGATATTTTTTTATTTGATCAAAAGCTTCTTGACACTCCTCTATCCATTCAAATTTTACACCTTTCTTTAATAAATGATTGAAAGGTTTACACTTATCTGACAATTGTGTAATGAATCTACGGATGGCATTGATCTTTCCAGATAAACTTCATATTTCTTTAAGGTTTTGGGGAGGAGGCATGTCGGTTATGGCTTTGATTTTGGCAAGATCAACCTCAATTCCTCGACGTGAAATAATACAACCCAAAAGCTTACCCGAAGTGACACTAAACACACACTTTTTGGGATTAAGCCTAACTTTATGCTCAAGAAGTCTATCAAAATTTTTGCTAAGAACATTAATGTGATCTTCTTTAGTTTTTGATTTTGCCAAAAGATCATCTACATAACATTCAACAATATCGCCCATATAATCATGAAATATGTACATCATGGCACGTTGATAAGTGGCACCTGCATTCTTTAAACCAAAGGGCATGACCTTATAGCAAAAGGTTCCCCAAGGTGTTGTGAATGCAGTTTTGTGTTGATCACTTTTAGCAATATGGATCTGATTATAGCCACTAAAACCATCCATGAGTGAAAGTATTTCATGGCCTATAGTCGCATCTACGATATTATCAATGCTAGGTAGAGGGAAATCATCTTTTGGACAAGCTTTATTAATATCACAAAAATCTGTGCAAATATGAATACCTCCTATTTTCTTACCAACAGGAACAACATTAGAAACCCATGTAGGATAATCAATTGGAGTAATAAAACCAACATCTAAAAGTTTTTGAAGCTCTTCTTTGACTAGGAGTGCAACTTTGGGATGCATTTTTCTGAGTTTTTGTTTAATGGGCTTAGCATCTTTCTCAAGGACAAGATTATGAACAACAAGATTAAGATCCAATCCAAGCATATCAGAATATGTCCATGCAAAAATTTGAATATATCTCTTAAGAAGGTTAAAAAACTGTTCTTGCTCTTCTTGAGTAAGGATTTTGCCAAGTAATACAATGTGAGGGTGAGTAGGATCTTCACCAATATCAACTTCTATGGTTTCTTCAATTAACATATGAGAAGGATCATCCAATTGAGAAGGTAGGGGTAATAAATTAAGTTCATCATCCTCAGATTGTGAATTAAGGTGATCAAAATGTTCTTCCATATTTAAAATAGTGCTCTCATAATTATCAAATGTGGAAGAAAATTGGCCAAAATAAGCATCCATGTTTAAAAAAGAAGGATAAATATCCTTATAACAATTTGGAAGATGAGTATAACCACCAAGAAAGTTGACTATAGACTCATCACATGGGAAATAATCAAGAGAAATAAGAAGTTGTTCAAGAGAAAAATCAATTTGTTCCATCTCAAGAGGAATTCTATGTAACCATCATTATCAAAGTATGTCAAAGGTGTAAGCAAATTTGTAGACAAAGTGCAAATGGAATGAGCAAATACAACACTAGGATCATACGTGACAAAATTGACATGAAAGAACTCATCTAATTCGATTGGTGCAAACTCTTGATTAAGTTCCCCATAATCATAATTTAACATGAAAGGTGGAGGGGATGAAGCAATCTCATAATCAAGGGGCATGCTCAAATCGAAAGAAGGATTGAGATAAATAGTAAAACCATCAAGATTGGGATCATAAAACAAAGGGTTATCAACCACAAAAGAGGGTAACAATATGCTAAGGTTGATTGGCGACAAAATTTCATGTGAGAGAGTGTTAACAAATAAACTCGCCAAAGAGAGGTCCTCATCCACTTCATCGCAAGGAAGTTGGAAAATAACAAGTTGCTCTTGTTGAGGAATGGTCTCTTCACATGAAATGACATGAGGTGCACTAATGACTAAGGGTTGCTTTTGATAACCCAAAATAGATTTATCAAGAGGTAAGTGTGGTTCAACAACAATAGGTTCGACAAGACCATGCTCATATTTACCTAAACCTTGACCTTTCCAACCACATTTCTCATCAAAATATTGAGAAGCAAAAGCAAACTTAGATAAATTTTCAGCAGGAACACAAGAAGGCAATGAAGGGTGAGGTTCCTCACTTGATTTGTCGATGCTTGCCATAATATTCCCTCCTTTGATGAAAGATATAGGTTTTAAACATGGTTCCTTTGATTTAATAGATATGGTAGGAAGTCCCATGTCTCTAATAGAAGGAATGTTAGGCAACTTGAGAATTTGATTTTCTAACTGATATTCACCAATTTGTGGGGAAGTATATGAAACAATAGCTTTCCCTTTTGATTCAATAATAGAAGGAACCTCACTAGAAGGAGCAACATTAGAATGGTCAACATCACAAGGAATTACATCAACAGTAGGAGTCACAACATTGGAAGGCACAACGACATGGGAAGGCACAACAACATTGGAAGAAGAAGAAGAAGAAGAAGGAGAAGATGGAGATGGAACAAGAGGAACAAGACGTGTAGAAGAAAGAAGATCCTCATATGAAGGGATAAAATTACAATATTGAAATGGTTCTGGATCAGCTTTGACACATGTTAATTTCCCTTCATGGATAAACTTTTCGCATTGATGTAAAGTTGAAGGGATGCATCTCATTTCATCTATCCATGGTCTTCCAAGTAAAAGATTGTATTGCAAAGCTCCTTCAATGACATGAAATAAAATATGTAAAGTTCTAGGGCCTACCTTAAGAGGTAAAACAATAGTGCCCATAGTAGTTGAAATAGTATCATTGAAGGCTCTTAATTGTAAAGTGGAAGCAGATAGACTACTTTGTGGTATATTAAGATGTTTCAAAGCTGAAAATGATATAACATTAAGGCTCGAACCATTATCAATTAAGACTCTCTTGAAATTTTGTCCCTGCATAAAGGCAATGATGAAGAGTGGAGGATGGGGTCTAAGAAGTCCCGACTCGATGATCTCATGTTCATAGAATGTAATGGCACTTGAATCACATGATTGAACATGGCCCACAAAATTGGAGAAAGCTTCAAAATCTTAAGCTTGCACCTCAATGGACTTTAAAACATCCATAAGGGCATCTCTATGGGCCTTTGATGTTTGAAGGAGGTCATAAATAGTCATCTTTGTGGGAGAAGATTTAAGTTGATGTGTGATCATAGATTTAAGTATGACAATAGGATGCCTCTGATTTTGTTGTTGAGTGGGACCTTTTGGACCTTGAGATAGTCCTATAGAATCATTATGCCTTTGAGTTTGATGTGAAGTAGAGGCATCATGATTTAGAGGAGGACATTTCTGATTTCTCATAACTGCATGAATCATTCCCACAAAATTAGTCATCAAAGAAGGATTAACATAATTAACTTGATTTTCATCAACCTGATTTTGTCGAGGAAGAGGATCCTTATAAACATTTAAATTTTGATTTGAAGGAGCAAGTGGATTATCAATTACAAGGTCACCTCTTTCGATTAAATCTTTAATCACATTTTTAAGGTGATTACACTTATCTGTTTGATGACCTTTAGCTCTATGAAAAGCACAATAGTCATTCTCCCTGTACCAAACAGGTTTTGAAACATTTGGATCTTATTATCTAATGTCTGGAAGGGTAATAATTTGAGCATTTAAACATTTTTGCAAAACATTAGAAAGTGTATCAGGGAGAGGGGTATAATCTCTCTTAGGTCGAGGGGGTCTTGGTCTTGCTTGATTACCTTGCACTTGAGCTTTGGTTTGAATAGGATACTGATTATTCGCTGGGGGTCTTGGATTAGGCTGTGCATTGGAGGGTTGGCTGAGTTTCACTTGATTAACTTGAGGTTGAGAAGGGGGGGGGGAAAGGTCCCTTCTTTTTCTGATGGTCTTGCTTATTTCGAAGCTTGACATCACCATTTTGCACATTTATATCTTCAATTCTCTTTGCCATTTTAATTGCTTCCTCAAAGGAAGGTAAATTTTGAATTTGAAGAGTATTAGAAATATGTTTAGCATAACTTTTAGAAAAGAGGTGAGTCAATTCAGCTTGAGGAATGGGAAATGTAAGGTCATGTATAATGGATCTCCATCTAGTCACATAATCAGCAATTGGCTCGTCTGGGAATTGTTTAAGGTTATACAAATCACTTAATGAAGTTTTTCTCTTAATATTAATTGAAAAGTGATTAAGAAATAAATTTGCCAATTGCTGAAAAGTGTGAAGAGAATGTTGACCCAAACTGTTGTACCAATCAAGTGCTTGACCACTCAAATACATGGGAAAAATTCTCAACATCAAAGGATCAATATGATTAATTAAATAACATTCATGTTTAAAAGTTCTCAAATGATCCTTTGGGTCTTCTTTTCCTTTAAATTTATCAAACTTTGGGAGCTCAAAATTATTAGGCCAAACATAATATGGCACAGAAGGGTGAATAGGTTCATTACACAATTGATCATATGTTTGAGCATTATTAGGATCTTGACTACCAACCTCCAACTTATGCAATATTTCAAGAATGGTTTGAGTAGAAGCTAATAGAGGGTTCAATTGATTAGCATCCTGAAAGTTTTGGAAGAGTTGATGAGTGTTATTGGATGCTTGTGAATGGAATGGTGGTGGTTGAAATGTATTGGTATTAACTTGTGTGGCATGAGTGGAATGAGGAGGAATAATATTCCTTAAAGGAATGGTGTTGTTGGGTGGATGTTGAACTTGGGTTGTGATAATTGTGGATGGGATTGAAGATAATGGAATGGATTGAGGTATAATAGGAGTTATAGAAACAGTGGTTCTCTTATTATTTGGATCAAAATTTGGGTCTATTTGAACTACATTTTGCAAAGATGTAGTAGGAATAGATTCCAAATTAAAAGGAATGGACCATGAAGTGGAGTAGGCAAGGTTGCTAGTTGGAGGTTGAGTAGTGTTTGAAGATCCAACTTGTTTGTCAAGAATTTTAGCTTGTAATACTTTAAGAATAGCATCTTCATTAGCCAATACATATTGCTCAAATTCTTCATTAGAGTCATCTCGTGTAGGATAAACTTTAGATTCAACTTTAGGAAGTTTAGGTTCTTTAGGATCTGTCAGAGATTGAAATTTGGTTCTAACCATGGCAAAAGATAAGGCAAATGAAAGACCCAAAATTTAAGCAAAAAGCACTATTTTTGAAACACAACCGCGTGCCAAAATGTTTCAAGATAAAAGTGACCCCTTTCAGGGTCACTGAAATCTGAACATTTACAAATTAGATATAGGTTTGATCCTACCTTGCATGCACCTAACTAACAACAACAATGAATTTAATCAAAACCTTAAGGAGGATTTCTCAAGCCCTCCTTTCAAATGCATAAACTCGAAAGGATAAACAACATAACAGCTCAAGGTGGTGTTAAGAAACACTGATTTTACCTTAGGATGCCATGTTGGAGATGAAAATGCTCGATTGGACCGTGATCTACCTTCCAAACTTCCTCCAAATGCTCACTGCTATCGAAACACAGGGACCCAAGATGTTTCTAGAAATGTGGCAGCGTTCACCTATCAAAATGCGAGGACCTTAGGCATTTTTGATCCTGCAAACACAAATGAGAAAAGGAAGAAGTCAGTATTGATCATATGATAACTAGAGCCTACAGTATAAACAGAATGTAGAAATGAAATCAAAGAAGCTGGTGGGTATGTTCGAGGTCTACTATGAGGAGCAACTAGTTTGGAATGATAGATTCCAAGCATGCTCCAAGGCCACGAAATCTTCCACCACTCCTTCTTGATGCTGATTACGGATTGCTGGATGAGATAGCCTTCGAATTCATGTTTCAATGCTCAAGAAAATCAAAAATCAAAAGCTCAATTTGCATAAAAAGTCCAATAGTCAAAAATGGAAGCCAAGACATGTTTTTATAATTTTCATGAGCTATGAAAAATCAAACTCCAATCCATGCAAATTTCCAATCCAAGATAGTTGTTCAATGATTTTTCTAATTAGATTTCAGTTGCATATGACAAATTGAACAAGTTTCCAAAATCTGAGTAGTGAGTCATCAACTTGCTAATTTTTCTTGCTTGCTCATTTGATGAGTCATCAATGATGTGGCATGCTGATGTATCACCTTTGTCCAGCTAATTTAATTTCAAATTTGCCAACTAAATAAATGAATAAATAAATAAATGAATCATGCTAATGAATAAATAAATTAATCATTCATGCTAATTTGACCAATAAATGTAAATGAGATAATTACATTAATTTAATTAATCGAGCTTGATTAATTAGGAGGAATACTTAAATACAATTAACATGATCCATGCTAACAATAGTTTAGGCACGAATGATTAAGATTAAAATTGCAAACAACATGTCTAATATTATTTACAATTTCACATAATGATTATAGCTTGACATTTATTAAAAGACTATGATCGAAAACATAATTAATATGACAAATATTAATTACATTTTCCGAATGATTATGATCGAAACGCAACGATCATGACTAAGTTACATTGTAATTTCCATGTAAATGATTATGATCGAAAACACAATAAACATGACTAAGTTTAATTGTATTTTCCAAAAATAAATGACTATGATCAAAATGCAATAAATATGACTAAATTTAATTGCATTTTCCAAGTAAAATGATTATGAACGAAAATGAAATAGACATGACTAAGTCTAAATGCATTCTCCCAGTAAATGATTATGATCAAAAATGAAATAGACATGACTAAGTCTAATTGCATTTTCAAATGGATGACTATGATCGAAATGTAATAAATATGACTAATATTTAATTGCGATTTCCAAGCAAATGACTATGATAAGCAAATGACAATTTTCACAAAACATGAATAAATTAATAAAGCAACATGTCAAATGCTAAATGACACAAATATGCTCATGCTGAAAGGGGATTACACCAAGTGTGGTGCATGGTGCCAGATTTGGGTGTCTACAAGCTAAGTTCAAATAATAGG
>Ga0068629_1000442_pt1 | contig 12088 bp, 4 predicted proteins | sample InSIn3gowninarea_FD_77432 | JGI IMG/M metagenome (GOLD analysis project Ga0068629, IMG submission 77432) | Clean room microbial communities from NASA Spacecraft Assembly Facility at Jet Propulsion Laboratory, Pasadena, California, USA -... ...
CACAAATGCCAGAAACCTTCAAAAGGCAACATCCCTTTCCCAAATTCTAATTTTCACCTCCAGGATCTGTAGAAGAGTCAAGAATTGTGCACGAAATGATGAAGAAGAGGACCCTAATAATCAAAAAAGTGAAAGTGAAACAAGTATAGAGGCTAATGATAAATTTGAAGGCAAAAGTGACAGCATAGAAGGTAGTGAAGAAAATGATGTTGATGACAACACCAAAGGTCATGGTCATGAGGAAGACACCACCAAAACCTCCATCAGTCCTCTTACATGAACATATCAAAGAGGGTCAAGGCAAGTGTTTGCTACCTCCAAAATTCAAGGAACCTTTCCATCTACATCAGATCAAATAATTGACAATGGCAAGGAAAATATGGGAAAAGGTGAGAGGTAAGAGAGGCAAGAAAACTACACAAAATCCCAAATGCATTGAACTAGACAGTGACAATGAAGATAAGAAGATGGCCACTAGTTTGCTACTTCAAACCAAAGATGCACAAATCAAAGAGATAGAGAGAGACTTTGGCATGGAAAAATACATCATTCAACATTACAAAAGTGAGCTTAATGTTTTCAAGAAGATCAAGAGGGGCCTTGCTCTCCGAAAGAAGATGACTAAGCACTATGCAAAGAAAAACAAGCTTGCTTGTGCCAAATTGAAGGAGGCCCTCATTGAGGTAAAAAAAACCTAAAAGAGGAAAAATGGCATGACAAACTTGGATTTTTGGCTGAGGATTTTTCAAATTTTTCCAAGACCCCTTAAGGAAGGTCTCCACCAATTTTGAGAGAATTTGGAGCAAATTTTGATTTTTGAGATTTTTTAGCCTCATTTGCGCAGTGCGACTAGCACTACACAAACACATGGAGCATCCCCAAGAGGAGAAATTGAAATTTTTTAATTTCTCTCAACCTTCTCATCATGCTCGCCAAATTTCAGAAGATTTGGACCAGGTTTGACCCCTCAAAAGGTCAAAAAACACCTCAAAAATCACCTTTCTACCTCTATTTTAGGCCTGGCGCTGCGCAAATGACAGTCTGGAGTTTTTGAAATTTTTGACTGGGCTATAGGATCTGGATCAGAAAACCACAAGAATTTTTGGAAATCATACTCTTCAGGATTTCCAACGAGCCATCATGGAGCCAAATCCGACATGGGGAAGTGGTCAAAAACTCGGTTGCAAAACAACCTATTCTCTACAAAAGTGGCACTACGCAAATGGACTGTCTTTTGGCCAAATAGTCAGCGAAACACATAGATTGATGGGAAAACTATTTTTTAATGTTTTCTTGGGAAAATCACTCTAGATTTGATTGAGTAGTTATGTTATGTTATTTTTCAGTTATTAGCTTAGATATTATGTGTCTTGGGCCTTGCATGATCTTTAAGCACATAAATGACATTTATGATGAAATTAGGGTTTCTACAAGCCTCTTATGGTTTCCACCTCCTCACTTTGCTCCATAAATAGAGCATGAAGCTCTTATATATTTGTTTGGAATTCATTGATTTATTATGAAGTAATAAATACTCTCTTGGAGGTTGAAAGCAATTTGATGTCTTGGAGCTTGTGAATGCCCTAATTTGTTTGTTGATGGAGGAGGATTGGTTGCAGGATCCCTGAGCTTCGTTGATGGTGAAGTGCTTCTACTTTTTTATTGTTATTTCTTGTTTCATTATGTTTCCATCTTTCTATGTTGCAGTAGAACAAAAGATTTAGATTAAGAAATGTTTCTAAAGACACCTTAGCTATGTTTTTTCTTCATTGCCTTGATGTTTTCTTCTGCTAGGACATGTTAGAGAATCCTTCATTGCTCTCTAGAACTCCTAAGCTTGTTTATTTCCTGAATGGTTTAATACAATAGGTATCAATCATGATTTATGGTTAGCCCTACTTATTTGATGTCACTAAAACACTATTCTTAAAGTCTCTCTTTAAAGTACCATTACTTAGGTTTTTCAGAGAAGTTTTGTTTCAATCATACACTTTGCACATGCTTAGTTAATTGTTTTAAATATTTTCATAGCTATAATATTAGATGTTTAGTAGTTCCCTCCTCTCTGATTGTAGTTATTTGTGTATATTAAATTCTTTTGGTCCTTGATGATGAAATCACTAGAAGTTAAATAAGTTTCTTGCCTTCTATATTTCATTGGAATGTTTGTCTTGAATGATTATCTACTTTAGTTGAATCAAAAAGTTTAGGGTTTGCTCTGCCTTTGATTTCCTCTCTGTGCTTATGATTCTTCTAAGTCCCTTTTGTTTAAAGTATATGATAAAGGATTCTTTATTTCCCTTTTTTCAACTTTTTGTCCTCAAATTTAATATCCATCACATGATCCTTTAAACCCCGAAGATCCACCAACCAAGCTAGATTTTCCCTACAATACTCCCTAATCCATTAATCAACCTATCATGACTTTATAAACTCTATTTCCCAATAAATTGAATATTAGGGTCCTCTTCTTCATCATTTCGTGCACAATTCTTGACTCTTCTACAGATCCTGGAGGTGAAAATTAGAATTTGGGAAAGGGATGTTGCCTTTTGAAGGTTTCTGGCATTTGTGCAGTGCCGGGTAGTCTTTCCTCAGAATTTGCGCAGTGTCGGGCAGTCCTTCCCATGGATTTATGTAGCGGTGGGTAGTCCTGCCCATGGATTAGCACAGCACCACTTATTTGCACAATGCAAAACAATGGTCAACTTGTAGACAGGTTTTGGTGACCTTTTCGAAGTCAGATTTTGGCCCGTGATAGCTCGTTGGAAATATTGACTTGTTTAATTTCCAAATAAACCATTTTTTTCCTTATTGGAATTTATTTTCCCATTCAAAAGTTGATTTTCCCAAGACTGGCCAAAATGTCCTGAATGATGGTGCATAACAAAATGTCCTGAATGATGGTGCATAAATGCAGAGTGCTAGTGCAGACCACTTTTGGATGCCTTCCTTAATTCAAAATTGAGCTCATGATAGCTCATTGGAAATATATTCAAGTCTATTTATCCTTTGATCCATCAAGAAATTCATTTGGACAATCAAGCTTGAGAAAACCTGATTTTCCCAATGTCTCTCCAGCATTGCAGAAATTCTCTCGTGACACCTGTATTTTTTACATGGCTCCCAAACCATGATACCTGTGTAAAAAATGAAGGATTTTTTTCTTATTGGACCTATGATGGACAAAATTTCTCTCACGTTTTCCAAATTCATCTCTGTTTGGTCAGAAACATATTTTTAAACAAAACTGACCCTAGGTGTGGCAAATGACTTGGCCCTTGGAATGAATTCCTGAAAAATGATGGAGGCATGATGTTTAAGAGTTGGTTTGGACTTATTATTGATGATATGATATATCAAATGGATCCTTTTCTATTATGCCACCTTTCCATAGCAAACCCTAGCTTAGTTGGAAGAGGAAATTAGGGTTTGGTGTAGGGGATTTAGGACTGCCTTGTAGAGGGAGGGGAATGAAGGGGTTAAGGGCTGTCTAAATTCTTGGGGAAATTTTTGGGGATAGGGATAGATGTTAGAGAGTATGGGAAAGTGTAATTTCAAGAATTGAGTGAGGGGAAGGGGTCTGAAAGTGAAAAACACAAGCCTAGCCTCGAAAAGTGTCAAATTGTAGCAATAGGGTAGGTTTTGTAGAAAAATGATGAGTTTGAGGGATAGGAGTGATGGGAAGTGTTTATGAAGGTATATTAAGGATAGGAGGAGATGTAAGAGTATTAGGATACAAGCTTTGTTGATGAGCTAACCTTGGAGGTCATGAAACCAATAAAAATGCCCTTAAAAACCCTAGATGGACAAAGGAGGAGTTAGGCAAAACAAAATAGAGGGATGAGGCCAAAGGTTGAAAAATCATAGTGAAAATGAATTGCATGAGCCCATGATGGGTCTTTTGGGAGTGGTAGGCTGGCCTTGACATGATAGGATGATAAGATAGCGAAAATTTATCCTAAGGATAATGAAGGAAGTGAGATTTCTAGAACTCACAATGTTCATGAACTTTGTTTCTAGAAATATAGGATAAGTATTTAGTCATCCATACAAAGGAAAAATTACTGATGACTAACAAACTCTATGAGAATCTGATATTTCATGATTGATCCAAGCATATATATATCCAGTACCATCATTTACGGGATTGTGTGCAGAGGAGGATAATGCTGCTACAATACATTCCGACAGAGGAACAAGATGCTAACATCTTGAAAAATGATTTTTCAAGAGGGAAGTTCAAATTCCACAGGTGCAAGATAGGGGTGGTTGAAAGTACATTTATTTCTAAGAGGGAGTGTTGAGAAGTGTAGCAAGAAAGGATAAATTTGACATATCTTTGCTCAATTGAGTAAATTCTAAATTTCCACATCATTAGACAACTTGGATGCATTTAAAGGAGGTGACATAACTCTTAAGTTCTAGTTAGTGGGATTGGAGTTCAATTTTCATGTGTTGATTTCTAATTTGTAACAATCCAATTCAGTTATTACTAGTTGTATTCAGTTAAGCTAGTTCTAACTATTGATAGTGTTATACAAGATTTACGATTGCAAACAAAAGTATCTCCCATAGGTTTGGTGGTCAACTTAAAACAACACAAAGATAAGTAATCCAATGAGATTCCTTAAAGTAAATATTTGACTAAGTGATGCATACCTGGAACCTATCGTACACTTTGCTCCTTCTTAGCTTAGAAGCTCTAATTATAGCTCTGATTGCCAAAAGTAGAACCTGCTCAGTCAGATAACACAACCCAATAAACTACGAGATCTATGCAATATCATATAAATACTCGACTCAATAGATCAACATGGTATTGAAATACATGAATCAAAATCACATATAGAAAAACAAAGAATTATTTGCATTAATATAAATAGAAGGATATTGCAACCATAAGTAGGAGTTGATATTGTAGAAGATCTCCTCCAATTTGTTGAGTTGTCCTTTCCTTATCACAATATAAACCTCCAATCACCCTAATGGATGAGATAATGACCACTTACTACAAAAACATAAGGGAAAGTTTCTCAAAATACAATTATTCATTCATTCTTCATTCTAACCTTTACATAGGCAAGATGGTAATTATATAGGAGAGTAGGGTAAGTTGGGAGTTCTTATCCAATTACCATTCTAAGGTTTTAGATCCACCTTTTATGGAGGGATATGATCAAAGGATAATTGGTGAAAACTCCATAGCAGGGTAGGATAGGATCTGAATGTTTAATCCAAGGTAAGCGGTTTAACCAACTTCTGGAAACTCCTAGAAAGTGAAGCTTCCAGAATCCCAATCATTCTCCTATATTTCTAGAACCAATGTAGGTGTAAAGGGAAGAACCCTGTTGGTGAAGAACACTGGTCACAGTGGAGCAACTTGTAGGTGGTTGCACCCTAGCATGCTTACCGTGAGTGTTGGTCCTCAAACTAGCTCAAATGATGTAGTTTAGGGCTAGAAATCTGGGGGATGAAAGGTACATGCTTAGGGATTTTTGCAAGATGATGACAAGGGGGAATAAGATGTTTATTGGCCCCATTAGGAGGCTCACTGATCATATGTGACAAATTGTCCTATAAAAAAATTCCCTCTAAAGCACAAAGTTAGAGGTGATGATTGATGATTGAAGTGATTCACCTTGTGACAAGTAAGGATCAAGGAAAACCGACGAGCTTCATCTGTTACAATACATTTATCATGAAATATTATCACTGAGGGAGGAATAACCATACTAAGATCATAATCTAACATAACATGTACAGTGATCAAAAGATGCATCCATAGATGCAACTAGTGGACCCATGACTGGATGATAGTCTATATGATCATGACCATCATGAATTTGTGATATTTGTATAACTCCTAAAATCACATCCTAGATGGATGAAACAAGATCTAGGGTCTTCTATCTCGTTCGCACGAATAAATAATGTACGAGTATAACCATCTTAATCAATGAGCTGGAGTCGAATATGATAGACACCGTATGATTACCGGCTAATGATATAAGTCGTTAACAGGCACGGGAGAAACCACCAATGATGATAATGGCTCTCAAGGTACTATGGTACAATTGGTATGGTACGAGTAAATGAGTTTAAGTCAAACACCACAAAAAATATTTTGGTCGAAGGGCATTGATGTAAACCTATCACTGATATTGAGGAGACTTCCCATTGATGTATGAAAGCACCAAGGTACCAAAGGGGTGTTTCTAAGTCAACTTCCTGGATGATGTGCTGATGTCGATAGGAAGCGACCCATCGTAGGAGGGCATTGATGTATCCCTCATCAACAAAATGAAATAGGTATCATGATTGAGACAAAATGATTAGAATAATGTTGGTATGGAACTGGATCAGGAAAGGCAGGCATGAAATGAAGGCTTAAAATGATTGTGGTGAGGATCAACTGAACAAATTCTCTTGAACATCGGTGACACTGAATGGAGTTGGCAGCATTGACCCAAAACCATGATGGAGGCTTTGAAAACGATATGATAAGCAAGAGACAAGCAACTTACCCAACCAAGTGGCCAATAAAATGAAGTGGAAAAGTGTCATGTTCAAGAGCGACTCACTACCATTAGCAAAATGGAATCCCTTTTTTTTCCAAGTATCCCCAACCATACTGGTCAGTACCTATTTATTTTTTAAAAATATTGATGAGGACAACATATGCTTGATCTATAAGTTAATCCTTCAGATGAATCCATAAAAAGTATATTTAACAAACCCTAAGAAGAAGTGGTTTGGCCTTGTCATGTTCGACAAGTCCATCAGAGTTTTATGTTTTAATGGGTCCAACGAAGGTAAGACTCGAAATCTTTTTCATGTTTAGAGAGTTTGAAAAAGAGGTGAAAAATAACACTCCATATGTCCATTTTTGTAGATAGTCTCTTAAGTCTGAAAATGTAGAAAACAATACACAAGAGAAACTATTAACAATGTTCGACTAAGGTATTATTTTTTAATAAATAGTCTATCTCAGTCCGCAAAAGGGTTAAAATTATACTGAGTAGATATCTTTCATTTATTTTTATGAGTTCGAAAATACAAGTGCTCGAAAATATTTTCATATTTTGGAAGTTTGAAAAGAGATGAAAGAGGAATCTAGGGGGTTTCCTTTTTTGTTGGTTTATAGAGTTCAAAAAATAGATAAAATTATACTCCTTGGTCAAAGTAATCTATTAAAAAATAATAAAAACCTTCTAACAACTATTTACCTGCTCAAAACACCACAAGAAGGATTAAACATACATGTTTCATAGTAAAAATGAAGCATACCTAGTTAAAAATACTAAAAATGAATAAAATAATGAGAAAATGACCATAAATATTCAAAAGTACTTTTCATTTTTACCATTTCACATTTTACCCTCAATAGTTAGTATTTGGAGTGCTTTTTCCCTTGATCTTATGCAACTTATTATGACCAATCTAGGGAACCATTTCGATTGTTGTCAGATCCAGGTAGGAGCTGAAACCCTTCTCCATATTTCCATGGTTTATTTTTGTGGTTTCATGAAAATTTTTTAGGGTTTTGAGGCCCATGGTCTTAAATAAAAAATGCCACGGGACCAACACACCCCCTTTGTGTTGAAAATGGAACTGCACCTAGTCAGAGAAACACTACAGATAGAGGTGCAAAAATATGTCATACACTTATGGGGAGCATTGGGCTCAAATATCCAAATTTTTTTAAAATTTTTGGCTCAAATTTTGTAAGATTTTTTGCATGGGAAAGAGCCTAATGAATCCCTTATTGATGTTTCAAGTACCTATTAGAACAAAATTTCATTCATTTTGAGATAAATATAACACAAAGCACAATATTTTAATGTGGAAAATGACCCTGCTACCATCCATGCACTTAAAAACTACAGGCTGTTAAAATTATTCTGGCTTCTTGGTATGAGGGAACTGATTGAGTTGTTGAAATAACTTGTGTATTCATTGTATGTTTAGGAATAAGCATTCAGGTTTTGGGAAATCCACTCGAGATACAACTATATGGTATTTATTTTCTAACAATTTGGTCAAACCGAGGTGTCGGTCCATCTCTCTTCTAGGTGGAAGAAGTGGCAGTGAAATGGTGAAAGACTATATCACTACCTATTATAGACATTGATCCCTTCATATGAGGGATGGGAAGATTAACTTAAATTATGTGACCCAATTACCTTTAAGAATGATCTTATTCATTATTACAAGATTGGCAAGAAGCTCAACAGTATATGTAGTGAGCAGATCATACATGTAGTATGGAGTAGAATGTTTAGATCAGACAATATTCAATTGGAGCGAGGGTGTCTTGGTCAAATTGAAGTATCAAAATACTAAAGAAAAGGAGGGGAAGTTGAAGAACTTTGGTTATGGCTCCATCTTGTTTATATTTTTCTCTAGACTAGGTGCCATTAATACAACCTCAACATATTGTACTCGAGCCCATCGATATGAGGGTCCCACGGATGAGGAGGTGGATAGACAACATGGTCAGACATGCAGGTCGATCATTGATCAACATATCACCAACCTTCTTTGGATGGTTGCACAAAAATTTCATCATGGTCAATGATTATCCTTATGTAGGGATGTATTTTGTGATTATACTAATCTCGCACTGCTTGAGGGTGAGCAATTAGATGCTACATGTAAGATACTTTGACCATTAAGTTTTTGAAAAGTTTTATAAATTTTTTTTTTTATAATTTTTTTTCATGTTTCCGAGACTAAACTATTTGATGTTTTCATGCAGATATTGGACCTATTCCACCAATGGGTGCTACATACCTCCGTTTCATAGAGAGATGATGACAGGTGGAGGTAGTGGGACCAGTACATGTTGTTGCAGTGGGACGTGATGCGCTACAAGATCTTGAGGTAGATAAGATACTATCCAAGGTAGATCACCACATGGAGGGATTGACACATGGGATTGATGAGACCATCATCGATCAAATTCCATTGTGACTTCAATGACACACTATTGGAGTGCCTATCCATATTGGTCAATCATTGTGCAAGAACTCATGCAGTGCTATTTTATCATGAGCACCATTGATTGTCTACTTAGATATTTTTTTTGTATGGACGAGGCAGCCATATGTATCTCGGGGCACACATTTTATAAAACCAAAATTTATATATGTGTGTGTGTGTGTGTGTGTGTATGTATATTCAGTGCTTCCTAGTCCCTATTATACTTTCAATATGATTTGATGTGAATTGAAAGTTACTTAAATTTGTTGCAAATGTCTATCTAAAACTAGATTATCTAGGGAATTTTCCATTGTGTTTAGATTTGTAGAAATATGTTCATATTGTATGAAATTGAAATGTATTTCCAGAAGTCGCACTCTCAAAACCATGCAAAGGATGGCATGATTTCTCACTAAATAGATATTAGCAAGTTGTAGTAATACGAGCTGTGAGTGAAGCCTGATGACTATACGACGAATACCATGTGAAATAGCATCATATCACAGTTCAACCATTGCACTATACTCAATGATGTTGTTAGTAGAGTGGCCAATGAAAATCCATTGCATGCTCACTAGCTTGCCATTTGGAGAAAATATAGCCCATGCTGTAGAGGATAGGTTCCAAGTACTACGACTACAACCATCAACATAACCAACATATGGTTTGAGAAAGGTTAACATGTGCAAACCAAAAGTAAAAATAATTAAGCGAAACCATAGGAAACATTGAAAAACACACTACAAACACACTCAACACACCTATAGAAAATATGTACACAATTTACTATGAATGGGATCAAGCATAGTATTTTTTCAGGTACAACACAATTATAGGCTATGATAGAGGAATTCCATCAAGATGTACTAAATCATAAGCCCCTTTCGTAGGACACACTTGACAATGTATCGTCCAAACCACATAGGCTGGAACTTTCCTGGGCCTAACTTGTTGACTTCCTGGTCATATAAGAGTACCAAATCTCCTTCTTAGAAGACTCTAGGCTTGACACTTTTGTCATATTATGCTTTGATGCGTATTGTATGAGTATCATTGGCTAAAGCACCATTGCGTCGGGTCTCATCCAAATAAGTTAGATGCAAAAGACACTCCCATTTTGTGGAAGAAGTTTGATAACTAGTTTTAGCAATGGAATTTAAAATTCAATGGGAAAGATATCTTACAGACCATAAAAAAACTGAAAATGTGTGAATTTGGTAGTAGTCCTTACTAAGGTCTGGTATGCCCAAAAGGAAACATAGAGAAGTACATGACAGTCCTATTTGTGGAACCCTATCATGCATTGAAACATAGTCGTAAGAACTTGTTGATAGCTTCAACTTATCAATTAGCCCGAGCATAATAGGGAGTGGTATTTTTATGTGAAAGTCCCAATTTTCCAGTTAATTTGGTCATCATATGATTCCAAAAATATTCTTAGATTTAACTATTGCTTGTTAAATTCCAAACCTGTAAATAACGTGGTTAAATAAAATGTACATTGTCATTCCACCAGTGTTGTTGAATGTAGGTATTGCTTCGACCCACTTAGTAAAGTAGTAAAAAATGACAATGATATAACCATGCCCCTTGACTGAGTGAGGGTTACATGTCATAAATTCGATACTCCATTTCGCAAAGGGACCAACAATAATAAAGAGATGCAATGGAGCAGGTGGAACACAGATTTTGTGAACATAGATATAGAACGCATGCCACTTTTTGACTGTGAGGATACAATCACAGAAAATGGTGGGCCAAAAGTAACCGATGCATAAGATATTTTTCACGATAGTGTAACCAGATAAATTTCTACCACATGGCCTTGAATGACAGTCATTAAGAACTTTCCCGACCTCCTCGAGAGTGAGGCACCTTTGTAAAATCATATCAATACCATGACGCTAAAGGGTGTCACTAATAATCAGATCATTTTAGGATTGGTACTAGATACGTCGCTGCTCAGAGAGAGAGGTATTAGGTTGGAAATTTTGGGTTTGGAGATAAATCAGAAAATATCCATACCATGGGTTAGATGACGAAATCAGAAACAATAACTTGTCTTGGATGGAATATTTAGATTTAGATTCTGCATTAAGGGAAGGAAGATTGCACATTATTTCAGTGAAATCTAGGGATTTCTTCGATTTGGATTTGACAAATTCCAAGTAAATATCTTGGAGAATAAAGATCCACTTAGAGTAATTCCCCCCCAAAAATTGATGTTACAATATATATTTCATAGGGTTGCAATCTGAAATGACTATAGTTTTCTAAAGTAATATGTAATGGTAAAACCTATGGATGACTTAAACGACCACCAAAGCCAAATTTTCTACATGAGTATACCGAATCTTGGTATCATTGAGGTTCCAACTCAGATAATAATGGGGTGTTCAGTTCGATAGCATCTTCTTGGACCAACACCATGGCTATAGTAGATATGGTGGAAATGATATAAAAGAAATAGTCGCGCTAATAGTCAGAGGGATGTAAGAGAGATTCCCAAACCAAGACATATATTAAGGAATCAAACACTTTCTATGTAGCATCATCCCAATGGAATGGGATCCATTTTTTTAGTAGGTGATTAAATCCTTTAGTCAACTAAGTGTAATTGGGGATAAACCTCCTTAGGAAGTTTTCTTTCCCTTGGAGTATTTGTGACTGAATGAGGGTATAAGGCACATGAAAATCAATGATTTCCTGGAATTTCAAAGGATCAATATGAATTTCTTGTTTTGAAATAACAAAACCAAATAGTCGATCAGAACAAATACAAAACACACATTTTTGCAGGTTAAGACGAATTGTGTAATGTCTACAATGGAGAAAAATGGTACGTAAATGCAGTGGGTGATCAACTCGATGCTTAGAATGAGAAGGGATATCATCCAAATATTTTTTGTACGATATGCTTAATTTCATCAAAAGAATAATCCATCACACGTTGAAACATGCCTCTTGCATTCTTGAGACCGAATGGGAGCTTTCTAGAAAAAGTACCCCAGGGATAGATAAATGTAGTCTTAGGTTGGTCCACCAGGAGAATGTTGATTTGATTTTAGCCCAAGAATCCATCCATAAATGAATAAATATCACA
>Ga0068629_1000443_pt1 | contig 12075 bp, 13 predicted proteins | sample InSIn3gowninarea_FD_77432 | JGI IMG/M metagenome (GOLD analysis project Ga0068629, IMG submission 77432) | Clean room microbial communities from NASA Spacecraft Assembly Facility at Jet Propulsion Laboratory, Pasadena, California, USA -... ...
TCTTTTAATTTCATTACGAATTTCTTTTTGTATTTCGCTTAAGTCTTTTTCGTCTAAGGAAGAGATAAAGTCTTGAAGGGCCCCATATGAGAATACCTCACCCATTTCCTGGGTCATCAAATATGTTACATTACCGTATAAGTGAGATTTATCAAACATTTTAAAGTGCAAGCGGACACGGTAAATTGCATTATCAACATCTCCGAAGTTGGATTGTTCCATTAATGGCGTTACTACTACCTTTTCATATTGCATACTTTCCCCACCTATCCTATGGTTTTGAAGATCATTCCTACATTTCTTTACATGTGAATCAAGAAAGAAATCGTCAGCAGCTTCTGAAAGCCACCTGATCATCTCAAATCAATCCAAATTTGAGCTCATTTGCATGTAACTATAATGAATGGTCTTAGGAGGTGAAGAGATATTAGAATTAATTACTACTCCCGAGTCTGTAAAATATTTTGTGTAAACTCTCAACCTCTAAACTACAATTAGGAGTAGAAAGGTTGGGAGATTTTTATGATGTCAAAAGAGCAGATCAAGCAGTGGATCAAAGAGAAAAACATGAAGTCAGTGGACGACGTACAGTCAGCGTTAAAGGATCTATTCGCAGACACGATCCAAGAAATGCTGGAAGCTGAAATCGAGTCCTCTCTTGGATACGCCAAGCATGACATGAAAAACAAGCGGACAACCAACAGCCGCAATGGGTATAGCAAGAAAACCGTCCGTTCTGAGTACGGGGATGTTGACATCCAAGTCCCTCGAGATCGAGAGGGTGATTTTGAGCCGAACATTGTAAAGAAACATCAATCCAATGTTACAGGGATCGAAGATCAAATTCTCGCCCTCTATGCCAAAGGCGTATCCACACGCGATATCCAAGACCATTTGCAACAGCTCTATGGCATCGAAGTCTCACCAACGCTCATATCCAATGTAACGAATAAGATTGTACCGATGATCAAAGAGTGGCAAAATCGCCCCTTGCAAGCGGTTTATGCTGTTGTTTTCCTTGACGCCATTCACTTTAAGGTAAAACAGGACGGAGCTATCGTCAATAAAGCCGCCTATATGGTAATTGGCATTGACCTTGACGGTCATAAAGATGTGCTCGGGATCTGGATTGGGGAGAATGAATCAGCAAAGTTTTGGCTGCATGTACTCAATGAACTGAAAAATCGTGGAGTCCAGGATATTCTCATTACTAGCGTCGATAACCTTCGAGGCTTTACAGAAGCCATTTCAGCATGTTATCCGAAGACGGAGATTCAGAAATGTGTCATCCATCAAATCCGAAACTCCATCAAGTATGTTTCCTATAAGGATCTAAAAAAGATTACGTCCGAACTGAAACCCATCTATAAGGCTCCAACGGAGCAAGCTGCACTGGAAGAACTGGAGCAATTTGAACAAGCCTGGGGCAGTAAATATCCCTTGATGGTTCGTTCCTGGCGGAATAACTGGGATGAGATTGCGACTTTCTTTAAATATCCTCCAGAGATTCGAAAGCTGATCTATACAACCAACGTCATCGAGAGTTATCATCGACAGCTCCGAAAAGTGACAAAGGGAAAAGCCATGTTTCCCACAGACGATGCCCTTCTGAAGATGCTATATCTCGTGACCATGGATGTTCTGCGAAAGTGGACGGGACGCGTCCAGAACTGGGGGCAGATTCTCTTGCAGCTATCCGTTTTCTTTGAAGATCGAGTACAGCCGTACATTCGCTAACAAATGAAAGGCTTCATCCCCGAAGGGATTATCTTTCTCTCCACCAATGCGTCAAGGGTTCGCTTCGCCTTACGCCCTTGACTCTATTGGCTTCGAAAAAGAGGTCCCAATTAGGGGGATGAAACCTTTTCATATATCGGTTGATTGAGTTTACACAAAAATCTTGACAGACCCCTACTCCCCTAGCTTAAAACCTGCGATTGCAGCGAGCTAGAGAAAAGTTGTAAGTTTTGGGGTCTCACTAATTAATGGAATCAATATACAACATGGATCCTTCCACTATCGAAAATCTCAATTGAATGAGAAGACATAAGAAAATCTATTCCAGAACTGTATCCTTGAGTTTTTAATCCACTCATTCCCTTTTCCCATTCCGGACGGTTTACAAGAAGAGTATAAAACCACATTTTTTCACCATCGATTGTATCTGTATCAGAAATCATAAAATCGTCTCCAAACAACTCCTTAAACCATGCGCGGGCCTCAGTATGCGATGAAAATCGTGGTAAATCAGATTCAAACTTCCTGGTCAATCGCTTATACTTTCCATTCCAAAGATGAAAATATTCTTCTAGATTGTCTTTAGTAATCAACTGAAACACCATCCAATTTCATAATTTTTTTGATGTAATTTATTATAACCATAAGCTTCATCTGGCAAGCGTCAAAGGATATTACATTCTTTCAACTCTTACGTAGTTTGGTTTTCGAAACCTAGCTTTAGCGAACCGTGCAATTGCACATCTCTTTAAATGAATTGCTCTTAATTACCTTTACATTGTTCTCTGAACTCTGTGAAACTCCTTCATAGATTCAACTCTAGTACTCTCATATGAAGACCTAATCACCTTGTCATCTTCGTATCCTTAAATATCTTGTCTAACTTTTCCCATCTGCAAAATAGCGAGCTCAACCTCAAATACTCCTAACTATCTATATGGATCTAAACAGGAATAATTCCTTACTTTTGAAGAAAATAGCTAAGTCTCCTCTCACCTAGAGAGTTAATGCATGCCAGAATGTCCAGAACGGCCTGAGAATGACTTCTAGGAAGCATATGGCTAAAACGGTTACCCCTATCCCCTCCAGGGCCTTTATGGGCCAACCTAGACAGTATCTCTTCCCCCAGACAATTGTTGTTATTTAGTCTTACCGGTTTGGTTTGCAAATAATTTAATAATCTATGGTTGTTTACCCAATACAATTCTAGGATAGACAGATCTCCGTCTCTTAGTGTCAACACCAATCTAAATTTCCCCAAAATCATCAATTGAATTTTCCCCATCTAGAGGGACCGTCAGGTCCCTTTAATCTGGAGTTTGCCCTTTTTCTTCAGGAATTTCTGCTCTAAAAAATCCAGCCTTTTTCTTTTCTTTAATTCGGTAACTTTCCCCCTTTATATTCACCGTACTTGAGTGATGCAAGAGTCGGTCTAAAATTGCTGTAGCCAAAACGGAATCTCCAAATATTTCTCCCCACGTGCCGAAGGATTTGTTTGATGTTAGAATAATAGAGCCTTTCTCGTATCTTTCGGCGATAATTTGGAAGAAGAAATGAGCAGCTGTTTCATCCATTTTGCGGTACCCAATTTCATCGATAATCAAGAGATCTGGTTTTGTGAAGAGACTTAGTTTACGGCGAATTGTATTCGTTCGGTGTGCTTCTTGTAAGCTTTGTACCAGATCATGAGCTGTAATAAAGTAAACGGAATATCGCTTCGAAATGGCTTCCATCGCTAAGGCGACAGCTAAATGAGTTTTCCCAAAGTTGAGTCCGTATAATTGTGTAAAAACAGCATCTCTCTAAAAATAAGGGAGCCATTTTCAATCCCCCTCGGTTAGAATGAAGTTGACTAGACAACATTCGAAGGAGAGGGAATTTGAAATGGCTCAATACCAGATTACCGTAGATTCGCAACTTTTGCATCAGCTTTTTCTCGGCAATTCACAGGATTCTGGAGTGGCCAAGTTGTTGGAATCCGTATTGAACCAAGTCTTGCAGGCACAGGCGACCGAACAGTTGGGGGCGGAACCCTACGAACGGACAGATGAGCGTCAAGCATATCGAAATGGTACATACCCACACCAATTGACTACACGTGTCGGTACGATCACGCTTCGTGTCCCTCGCATTCGCGGCGGGAAGTTCTCCACCGAGTTGTTCGCCCGTTATCAACGCAGCGAACAGGCACTGGTGCTGGCTCTCATGGAGATGGTCGTCAACGGTGTGTCTACCCGTAAGGTGGCCCAGATCACAGAAGAATTGTGCGGTACGGAGTTTTCCAAATCGACCGTGTCCGATCTGTGCAAACGGTTGGATCCTATCGTGAACGCCTGGAACAACCGTCCGCTACACGATTCTTCGTTCCCCTTTGTCATCGTCGATGCCCTGTACCTGAAAGTACGCGAAGAAGGGCGGGTGCGGTCACGGGGCGCTCTCATCGGGATCGGTGTCAATGCCGATGGATACCGGGAGGTATTGGGCGTTATGCTCGGCGACAGCGAGTCGGAGGCCAGCTGGAGCGAATTTTTTGGCTGGCTGAAAAGCCGTGGGCTTAAAGGCGTCGATCTGATTGTGTCGGATGACCATGGAGGGTTGGTTCGAGCCATCCGCAGGAACTTCCAAGGGGTGACCTGGCAGCGATGCCAGACGCACTTCATGCGCAACATTCTTGACGCCACACCCAAATCCTTGCAGGACGAGATTCATAGCCGGATTCGCCCCATTCTGGAGGCACCGGATGCAAAGACGGCACGGATGCTGTTAGAGAAGGTACTGGAGGAGTATGAAACGAAAGCGCCGAAGGCCATGGCTGTCCTGGAAGCAGGCTTCGAAGATGTCACAGCCGTCTTGGCATTACCGGAAAAGTACCGCAAGCGTCTTCGCACCACCAATCCGATGGAGCGGTTGAATGAGGAAATCCGCCGCCGTGAACGCGTGATTCGGATTTTTCCGAATCGAGAGTCTGCCATCCGCTTGATAGGGGCCTTGCTCATGGAAACGGACGAGAAATGGGCTAGCGGCAAAAAGTATTTGGACATGACAGAATATCTTGAATGGCGTCAAGGACAATCCCCAATCTCCTCCCATACCAAAGTCACTCGCATCGGCTAATAAACACCGCATCTAAGCCTGTCAAGGCCGCGAAGCGTTCCATTTTTAGCCTTGACAGGCTGAATGAAACACACTTTTGAAAAACCCAGCAATCCCTTGCTGGGCCTGCCATACGGCGAGTGACGGGGTGCAGGGGGTGTGCTCCCTGCGTCTCCCCCTTCGGGGGACGGAAGGGGGCATTCTAACCGAGGGCAATTTTACACACAAATATGGACTTGATCTTTTCCCAACGCCTGGCGGTCCCAAGAGGACAATGTTTTCTTGATGTTCGATAAACTGCAGAGTAGCAAAGTCACGTATTCTTCTTTCATCAATGGATGGTTGGAACGAGAACTCGAACTGTGAAAGCGTCTTGTGATACGGGAGTCGAGCTAAACGTGTTCGAGTGCGTATATACCGATCATTTTTGGCGAGGATTTCTTCTTGTAGTAGTTTGTCTAGGAATTCTAAATAGGATATATTTTGTTTAGAAGCCTCTTCCGCATGTTGATGTAGTACGTCTGGTACACGTACCCATCCGAGTTGTTGAAAGGCTAGTTGAAGTCGTTCTTGGAGGATCATTGAAGTTTTACCTCCTCGTCCGTCAATGCTTCATAAACGGATAAAGGACGCTGAATCACTTCGGGTGTTGAATCGGAAACGAGACGGGGGAGAGGTTGGGGAACCATTTGACCGTTCGTTTTTCGAATCCCCTCGAAGTGTTTTTTGTTAACCGATACTTGATACCGACCATCGTTTGCCTTTACATGTTCAGTGATGAGAGTGTTATCGTAAAAGAACCGTAAGGTGCCATTTTTCTCATCTTGGATGTGAATAAGGTACCCAATGTATTGAAACGGCACAGAGTAACGGTTTCCTTGATAGGAAACCAGTGAATCATTTGAAACCTTCCGAATATGCCTTTCGACATATTCATAGGGAGTAGGGTTCGCCCTTTTTAATGTTTCCTTTTGAAGACGAGTGGATGGCATTTCATGTGTTGTGCCATGAATACGTACATTCGCAACCGTATCAAGCCAATGACGGACTTGCTGATTTAGGTCATTCAATCCAGTGAATGTTCGAATACGCGGCCAGAAGTTTTTTCTTATGTATGAGACACCATTCTCAACCTTCCCCTTCGTTCGAGCGCGGTAGGGTCTACAACGCTGCAAGATAAATCCATGGTGGGTAGCAAACCGAGTAAATCGTTCATTCCAAATCACTTGCCCTCGCTCATCCTGACCAATTACAACTGTTTTCATGTTGTCATACAAGCAGGTTTCTGTTATTCCTCCGAAGTATTCAATTGCTCGGGTATGGCATCCCATCAATGTCTCCAATTTCTCATCCTCCGTAAATTCGACGTACATCATACGTGAGTATCCCAGGACCATTACAAAAGCGTAGATCCGCTTTTTCTGCCCCATCCAATCAACACGAAATGTTCCCCAGTCTACCTGGGCTTGTTTACCTGGTGGCGTTTCAAAACGTTCAGTTGCCTTGGAAACGACCGTAGGTCGAATTGGATTCATGAACAGGCGTAGTGTGGTTATTCCTCCCGGATACCCTTGTTCCTTGATTTCATCCAACAACACCATGGCGTTCAGACAGCCTTCTTGCATTCTTTGACGAATATAAGGTTTGAAAGGATCAAGAATACATCCGATTGAAGATTTTCGTGTGTAGGATGTTGCCTCTGGTTCCTTTAGCCATTTGCGGATTGTCTTTCGATCTCTCCCTAATTCGTTGGAAATCTGAGTGATTGTCATTCCTCTTTGTTTCATATCCTTAATCACAAAAAACTCCCCATTCTTGATCAAGTTTCTCTCCCCTCTCGGAGAGATTGTCTGATGTAAGTGGGGAATTTTCAAATGATGATATTGAGGATTTTACAACTGATGTTCACATTAGTCCCGATTTTAATTAAAACAGCAGCAACCTAAGAGCTGAAAACTGCTCTTATACTCGCCGCTGGATTTCCTCTATAGATCCGTTAGCGTAATAACATAGTTTCATTTTTGCATTGATAAGAGCACAAATCGATCCTATAATTTACATTATTTCCACGCAAGGGGTAGGTTATAGAATGAAGCTTATAAAAGATGTGACCAGATTAAGCCTGGCGGAAATCATTGCAAAAGCTTTGGATCGTAATAAAATTAATAAAATCGCTGTTCGAACAGACCTGTTTTCGTTAAATGATGTTGAGGAAGAGTTTGCTCGCCAAAGTAGTAAGGAAGAACTGGTACAGTATATCCTTCACTGCCACCACGAATCAGATGTACTACATGCGGCGGTAAAACGAAGTGAATTGCTTCGAATCATTAATGCTTTTTCTGTGGCTCTACCGCTCAACTCTCGAAAGAAAGTCCAAGAAGCTATGGAGCATGACGAGTATGTGTTCGAAAATGGTAGTTTTAAACATATTGAAGATGTTGAGGAAAATGTAACACATGTCGAAAATATGGAAGAAGCTTATGATGTGAAGGTTGAGCCTGTTGAAGACACAATCTCGGTATCTAAAAAAGAACATATTAGAAGTATCGGGAATGGTTATTTCAGTAGTGTAAGCTCCTATCGTGATGAAATGACCAATCGCAAATTTGCCCGCAAAAAGTTACTCAAAGAACATTGGGAAAACCAAGATTACATTTTACGTTTTCAGCGTGAAATTGATTTCTTGAAGCAACTTCAAGGGAATCCACATGTAGTAAACCTCTTAGACTATAATCTAGATCACAAAGAATACTGGTACGATATGGAGCTTGCAGATACTAACCTGTTAGACTTTATTCGGAAACATAATGATAATAAAGACAAGCTTCCCCTCCATATGCGGCTCATGATATTTGAACAGATACTAATCGCGATTAGAGAAGCCCACCAAAGAGGAATAATTCATCGAGATCTATGCCCTAAGAATATTTTGATTTGGGACTACGCTAACTTTTTCATACTTGTCAAAGTTGCCGATTTTGGACTTGGTAAAAGTGAAAAGGAACTCCAACAATATACGAAGTCTGCATTAAAAGATTACGGGCATATCTTGTATGTCGCCCCTGAGCAGCGGGAGCAACTGAAGGCCGCGAACAACAAAAGTGACCTCTTCTCGCTTGGCAGATTGCTTGAATTTATTCTAACTGGACGTGATCCTGACAGCCACGATAGCAATATACCATTTGCCCAATTGATTAATAAAGCTACTCAATCAAATCCAGCCGAACGCTATGAAACGGTGGATCAAATGCATAAAGAATACCTAAATATGAAAGACGAATACTATTCGAGTAGCGTAAGGGCGGGCCAATAATACGCCCAAAACAACCTCACAATGACTCTAATAATAATCTGATACTAGGTTGACCAAATCACCTCCAGGGCTGTTACAGGCAAACCTAGAAAGCCTCTTTCATTCGATCCACCGATTATTTTTCAAGTGTTACCTGGAGGATGATAAAAATAAAAGAAGAGAGTCTAACTCTCTTCAGAGTGTTGAGAAAGTCCCCTTTTGGATAAAAGGGGACTTTTCGCGTTATTTTTGGGGGTACAAATATGTCTCCCCACCCTCGCAAAATGTGTTAGACGCGATTCTAGAAGGTAGAAATTTTTCTGTCTTATCTGTGAAATTCTGAGTGGGGGTTTATCGACAGCCTGAAGAGAGTCTAACTCTCTTCTTTCTTGACGTTGATTATTTGGTTTGTCAAAGGTAAATACCGAATCGTTATAACTTTCCCCTTTAAATCTTCCCCCAAATAATTTGATATCTTTTTGTCGGCTTTATACTGGACATTATCTTGATCAATATAATATTGCTGCATTGGGCGATACCGGATAGGTAAATCTTGAATTGTAATTTCTTTTTCTAGATACATGCCTTCATTTAAATAGGAATTTGCATCCCTATAACTCGCATCTCTATCATCAAAGAAAAACAACATGTACAGAGATATGCCTATTAGAGTAATGGCTATACCCTCTCCACTGCCAACTCTGCTTCCTTTATTCTTTCTAACATAACGTAACGACTTCCATATTACCCAGAGGAAAAAACAAACATACGCGATAAAAATGATAGTTCCCATTTGCAAAAGGTGTTGAACAGAGGCATGCTCCTCAACTGGAGATAAGAACACACGCTATCCTCCAATTCGGTTAGTTTGTAATCGCCTATTCTATTATTAACTCATAATCCGTATGTCTTACAAACCAATGCTCGCCACCTTCCTCTGAAGCAGCTTCGACTCCATTCTCTGCATCCTCTAGATCAAAGTCTTCAAAGTCTACGATTACAACAATATCTCCCAAACCAAATTTGTGCTCATTCGAGTTCCCAGTGATTTTAATTTTTTTGCCCACATTTTGGGGAATAGGAATAAACCCATGGAGCCTTTTGAGCTCAGCTACACAATTCAGTAAGGTCACTTGCAGCACTGACTTGTCAATCGCCGGATTCATGCACATTTCTTCTGTCTCATTCAACCGTTCTTTGCTCCACATAATAAGCACTCCTCGTACTGTCTATTTTCTTCATACTCATATTATAATTTCGAATTATTACTTTTCAATTTTAACTATAGACTCGATTTGATCCTTCAGTTCCTCTACTTCTACTACGTCATCCAAAGGAAAATCTCGAAAGAACTCCTCATCCGTCATTGGCTTATTTCGAATAGAAAGCTGCATTTCTTTAAGCCACCACTCTCTAGTACCTGTTTCAACTGTTAAACGAGCAGATTATATGCCAGAACGTCTAGAACTGCCTGAGAAGGCTTTCCTAGAGATTATCCGAACAAAACCCCTCCTATCCCCTGTAGGCTATTATAGGCCAACCTAGACAGCATCTCATCCCTTGCGATCCATCGGTTGTTTTAAGTAGTATCAGAATGTTCGTCGAAAATATTGTTCTATACTAGAGTTGTTGATCCTATGCAGTTCTTAGATGAAAAATCCCCAGCCATCCAAAAATTAGTTTTAGACTTAATGCGAATAATAGAAACAGCGGCGACCTAAGACCTGAAAATAAAGTCTTAGACTACCGCTGTTGTGTCACTCCTAAAAATTTTGATCCATTCTAACTGATTAATCCTCCCAAACACTATCCATCAATTTCTTAACTTCAGCACTCCTCGATTCCGTCCCTGTTTCATCCTTAAACCAAATTCCATCATTCAATACAACTACATCTCCAGCAGCTACACCAACAGATACTTTTCTTTTCTCAATTTCTTGTGTTTTACCATCTACTTCAATTACTACATACTCTCCTTCAAATCGATCAACAATTCCTCTCAACTTCATACCCTCCTCTTATTTCTCACAAGCAACTCCATCGTTATCTCTATCCAGTGCGCTACGATATCCAGGATCGCCTTTTCGCAAAGGTGCTGCTCCTGCTGCTTTTGCTTCAGTACAGTTTTTGTAGTAAACAGAATCAACTTGTTCAGATGTTGTTATGTTTGGTGTAACAACCGCTGGTTTTCCAAGCGCGTTGTTGGGTTCACTTGATTTCTCAGACGAGATTGGCTTCCAATCATTAACTGAAACATTGATTTCATTTCCATTTGATGTGAATACTATATTCCCTTGCTCATCGTTTCGATAGATCTTAATCCCTTTTTCAGAAAGACGCTTTAACACTAATTCTGTAGGATGACCATACTTATTCCCTTTACCACTCTGAATGATTGCGTACTTAGGATTTACTTTATCAAGGAATGCTTGGCTAGTCGATGTATTAGAGCCATGATGACCAACTAGAAGCACATCAGATTTAAGGATAATTTGCGCCTTAACCAAATCAGTCTCACTTTCAGATTCGGCATCCCCAGTGAACAAGAAAGAATTGTTCCCGAATGTTAGATGAATGACCGCGCTCATATCATTAGCATCTTTATATGTATCAATCGGAGCAATCATCTCAACTTTAACATCAGGTTCCCACTCTAGTTTTAAACCGGCTTTTGCAGTAGAGACTTTTAATCCCTTCTTTGCAATTTCAGTTAATACACTTTCAAAAGTCTTTGTGTTAGATTGAACTCTTGGCATGTAAATCTTACCGATGTCAAAACTTCTGATCACAGAGTCTAGACCACCTGTATGATCAGCGTCAGGATGAGTGCCAATGAGAATATCAATCTTTTTGACGTTTTCCTTCCTAAGGTAATCTGCAACTGCCTTTTCTTTATCGTTATTACCAGCATCGATCAGGATTGTCTTACCTGTTGGACCAATGATTAACTGTGACCCTCCTTGACCAACGTCAATATAGTGGACTGTAAGTTTACCTTTTTCTGCTGATTCGTTTACAACGGCTGAATTTGAATTATTGGGCTGCTCTTTGATAGACTTCTGTTCTGGTAAGCTTGTACTTGTGGGAGTAGTATCTGTGGTGTTAGTTGTAGTTGTTTCAGCTTTAGGTATACTTTTTATTGGTGCAGTCTCAGTAGATGTATTGCTACTTGCACAAGCAGAGACTACTAAAACAATTAGTGCAAGGATTAGAAAGCCGCTTATCTTGCTTATCTTCTTGAAATGCTTAATAAATGTTCGATGATTTAATAAGAACACTAGTTGCCTCCTTGTTTACCTGTTGTAATTTTCCAAGGTACAAATATATCATCTCTGCATCAAAATGTAACATCATTATCTTTGATTATTAGACGAACGCCTTCTTCACTTTCAAGCGTTCGAAGATAACAATATTTTAGACTGGAACTGTTGATTTGGAGTAATCTTGAAGGACTATTATCCGTCAGCTCAGGAGAAATAAGTATTAGACTGACCCTACCAATCAAAACAGCAATAGCCATGGACTAGAATATACAGTTCTAGACTCCCGCTCTTTTATTGATTTTTCCTCCGCTCAGACTTTTCTCAGCCGATTTGTAAGAAGGATTTCATCATCCGTCACATGGATCACAACAATAACTAGCAGTTACCCGCTATCTTGGAGTGCATGAACAAAAAACCAGCCAAATAGTAATATTAGAGCTGGTTTCGATTTGTTACTACTTAATTAAACCTTTGGAACGAGCTTCAGTGAGAAATGATGGGAACTCTGCAAGAGAACGATTGAACAACTCTTCGTCTGAGATCCGATCAATATCTGTGCAACTAAAGAAGTTTGCATTATCGATATAACGTCCCTGAAGGTTATCGTGCTTATTCAAAAATTGGAATTTTTCATTTCCGACCCCAACGAATTGCCAAAAGATTCCCAGTTTAGATGCTTCACGAATGACA
>Ga0068629_1000445_pt1 | contig 12056 bp, 10 predicted proteins | sample InSIn3gowninarea_FD_77432 | JGI IMG/M metagenome (GOLD analysis project Ga0068629, IMG submission 77432) | Clean room microbial communities from NASA Spacecraft Assembly Facility at Jet Propulsion Laboratory, Pasadena, California, USA -... ...
AATATTATATAAAAAATATAAAATATATATATATATATATATAATATAAAAATATATATATATATATATATATATATATATATATATATATATATATATATATATATATATATGTATGTATGTATGTATGTATGTATGTATGTATGTATGTATGTATGTATGTATGTATGTATGTATATAAGATAAACTTATGAAAATACCCTTATAAGTTCATGAAATTACGAAAAATACCCCTCAATATTTGAAAATTATATAAATACCCTTGAATGTTTACTAAATTAGAAAAATACCCCTTAAAATGCCCACACTTTTTTCTTCCCACATGATTTCCTCCCACATTATAAATTTTAAATTATAAACTATAAATAAATAATGCCTTAAAAGAAAACAACAAAAAAGTAAAGGTATTTATGTAATTTTGAAAACTTTCAAGGGTATTTATGTAATTTCCAAATATTGAGGGGTGTTTATTAATTTCATGAACTTTAGAGGTATTTTTCTAATTGTTAAACCCAAGCAATTATAGAATTATTATGGTTGGCCACACTTTTGCAAAACTTTTTGCAACAATTATTGATAGTTTTATCTTCGAATTTGTTGAGGCCATGAAACTTCGTGCAAAGGGATAGATAGGTTTCAGAATAAATCATTGTACCTGTGATCACATTATAACTCTTAGAGCTATCATTGAAGAAGATAAAGCTAATAAATACAGGGTCTATTGTTATTTTGTAGACTTCAAGAAAGCATTTGATATTGTTCCTAGATAGATATTGCTTCCAAGGTTGAAGGATTTAAGAATTCCAAAGGAGGTTACTTTGTTGGTTATGATCTTATATGAAAAATTTATTGGGCAGGTTAAAATTGGATCTATTAGAACACAAGATGTTCATATTACTATAGGGGTTAAACAAGGTTGCCCACTTTCACCTACACTCTTTGGATTGTATATTGACGAAATTGAGATGCTCATTATGGACTCTCTAGTTAAAAGTATAGATTGCTTACTTTTTGGTAGTGTTATTGCCATTTTGTTATTTGTTGATGATATTATCCTAATATCACACACAACAACTAGACATACTTGGCACTTACTCTGACTTATATGGATTAGAAGTTAATCTCCAAAAAATAAAGATTATGACATTCAACATACCCAAAAAAAGATCTCTCTTCTATTCACATCACATACAAAGGGAAGGTTGTTAAGATTACCACATCATACACATACTTGGGAGTTCTTTTCATAGGACCTACCTTCAACATGATCCCTACATCTCAAGCAAGATTAAACAAAGTGTATGTTACCTTAGCGTATTGGGATAAGCAATGCTTTCAAATCCAATTCCAAGATATCAATACGAAGATTAGACTCTTTGACATGCTTGTTACCCTCACATTACCCTATGGTTATGAAGTTTGGGTCCCTAGCCTAAGATAGTTGGGTTGGTCTTGTATTGAAATGGTCCTCATCTCAATGTTATCCAAGTTCATTAGTTCCAAAAGAACGGTTCCACATCCCATCATTCTAGCTAAGTTTGGTGCTCACCCATTATTTACAACAATAATATTTCATGTTATCTCTTTAATGCGTAGATTCCATTATATGCCATATATGAGAAGATATCAATATTTAGCTTTACAGTCCTCCATTCAGTTGGTCAATCAAGAGGTCAAGAATTGTTGGTATGCTCAAACTACTAGTCTACTTCAATATATTGGCTTAGACATCAGGAGACCTCCTCCTACTATGTTATCAATCAATACACCATATTCTGATAAGGATATTCTAGATGAGATCTACTCAGCATATATAAAAACTACTTAGATTGATCCAAACAAACCTCTTTTGCCAAAATTGCTCCATTACTCTTACTTTTATCTCTAACTAGATAATGGATTGATCACTACTCCAAAATATAACTTGATACAACTATTACATAACCTCAGGTTTCCTCTAGCTTAGCTATGAGTTTGCTCCCACTAGCTACGTATTACGATAGATCATCTCCCTAAAGATAAACATATTTTCATATTGTGCAACCTTGATGTGGAATTCGAGCATTTAATTTTCACTTATCCTGTCTACTATGAGATACGAGGTATATATGATTACTTATTCATATACAACCATACATTGAAATCTTGGATTAATTATGAATACCAAAGATGTATTGCCCTCTTCATACAAGAATTATTCAATCTTAGAAAAGAACTACTTAATAGGGTAAGTGCACAAAGTTGAGTCCCACTTTAGAGGAAGTAAGTGGGACTTAGAAAAATTCAAGGTGGGATCGGGATCCTAGGTACATGATTAGGATCCCAGGTAGGCTCAGGATACTGATCCTACCCAGGATCTTGACCCCCTCAAGATCTCGAGGATCAAGATCTTGGGGATCGGGATCCCAAGGGTCGAGATGTAAACGGTTGTGTCAAGCTATTCACTATCATTTTCTAGTTGATAGTGAAGGCTTGAGCGATGACATCCTTGGTTTGAAGAGTCATGATCTTGATTCTTGCTCACATTTTTGGCCCTCTAGCTTGACCTTGTAGCGACCACCATCATTTCCCCTTTAAGGTATGCCCTGTAATATCTCTTCTAGTTTTTTTTTGGCTAAAAAATAGTTGTTTTTTATCTAAAACAAGGGTTTGGATAAAATAGGATTTTTTATCTAGATAAAAGGTTTTTTTTTTTAATCAAAATTGAATATCTCGAAAGCATATTGGTCAATTTATTCATGTCATCTTTCTTGTATTTAATTATAAGATCTAATATAAATCAGTTATACTTATCCCTTTGAGATTATTAAATTCAAATTAGAGCATAAGTTTAGTCTTAAATAAATGAAATAGAGTAATGACACATTATTTAGTTTTTTAACTTTAACCTTTTTACAAAGTGCACATCCTAAAAACTAAACTATGATATATAATCATAGTTTAATATATACCTTATATAGATAAAGTTAGGAAACTATAAGGTTTTACATGAAAACTCACAATATGAAAACTATAAGCTATAAAACTAATATCTTCTTAATACTTAGCCTTTGATCATACCCCCATATGAAGCATGGATGTTCATATGCTAAAAATAGAAACTATTCTAGAAAGGTAAAACATGTAATAAATCTTGCCCATATGAAGTATGATAACTTACTACCTTAAAAAGAATGGTAATTTGCTAATGATTAGGATATATATCATGGCTTATATCCTATATGAAGGATTCTAACTTATTCTAAGGAGATGAAGAACACATTGTAAAAGTAGGATAGTTATAAAAAATAACTTTTACTAGATGTTGTTAGTTTCAAAAACTCTAAAAAGTATAATTACAACTTCGATTGATTTTGTAAATATTATAATAGTTAATGATTAGTATGTACATTATAGATCCATACCCATTTAATAATGATTTCACTTGTTCACCACTTGAACCGATGCATGCAACTTCACCACTTCCTAATATAGATAAGATATAGAGGAAGCATATTGAAAATAATAGGAAAAAGTAGTATAGATGCAAGTAGGATATTGAAACATCAAGATTTTTCACTATACAACCATCATGTGTAATCTACATAATAGGATGGATACCCTTATTATGATCAAGAAATCAATAAAACCACTACTTCATGTATGCAAGAAGTGGCTAACTCTTATTTTATAAATTTATTAATAGTAGACCCACACCTTTCCCCCCTCCACCAATAGGATATCTTAGATAGTATTCCTAAGATGGTATCTCATAAACATAATGAAGACCTCTTAAAGGATATTTTAATGGAAAAGGTCAAAGTCATATTTTTTTATATGCAAATAGGTAAATCACATGAGCTAGATAGATTTCTAGTTTAGATTTTTAAATCTTTTTGGGATATAATAGAAAAGGACTTGACCAAAGCTATAAAGGAAGCATAATCCAATGGGAGAATCTTAAAATCCATTAACCATATCCATTTGGTTCTTATACCAAAAGGAGATGCTGGTGGATGATAATGCAAACTATTTAGGCAAGGAATGTAAATTCTAGATGATATTATTGAGGCACAAGAATCTTTCCATATACTTAACAAAAAGGAAAATAAATGGATATTTCTAAATTTGGATATATCCAAAGTTTTTTATAATGTCATCTAGGATTTTCTAGCACATATTTTGAATAAATTTGGATTTAAGAAGGAATGCATAATATTGGTGATGGAATGTATCTTAATGACATATTTATCAGTACTCATAAATGGAATCCCATCTTGACCATTTGATACCTCAAGAGGTATTGTACAAGGTAAACCCATCTCACCATACCAAGATTATCGATATGGCATACTCACCATTATCATCTCAAATGACTGTTGCAACTTAATAAGTGTCAAAATAGGCGTATCATTGATCTTTAGCTTTGAACAACAAATTAAATGAAGTTCATCAAGAGATTTATAAATTCTTATTGAGAACTTTACCTCTTTCCTCCTATGATGTAAAATAAAGGTGAATCAATATTGGAAAAATAAATAATAAACTTTCTAATAAGTATAAACTAGCTTGGAGCTCATTGTTTTGATACAACTTCAATTCCCCCTTTTTGCTTTTTATTAAATTATCATGTCTTGAAGAGCAAAGAATCAAAGAAAAAATTGAACCTAAAAAAAGAAATGATGATTTAGTTATAATTTTGAAATTGTTGGGAGGGTTTGAATGCTTATCAAAGTGATCAATCCGCTTGATAAATGTTCTTGTTATAATTATTGGGAGGGTTTGGATGCTTATCAAAGTGATTTAGTTATAATTTTGAAATTGTCATCTCTATGTTCTTGTTTACAAAGTTCTAATAATAACATCCCTTGCTAAATGTTGATCCTACATGTATAAGTTACCATGGCTCCTTCCATATAATTCCTTGGAAGCATGGATGTTTTTTTTTAATTTTGAGTTGGTTCTTGTATCTCTTGCATGTCTCAAGGCCCTTCTTGCCTCTATTATCTTTATGTTCTGTAATAGGTTGTCATGAGCTATTTATCTCTTTTATATAGGTCTTCTTACCTCCTTACCTATTTATCTCAAGGCCCTCCTTACCTCCTTACTTATTTTGAATTATTATTTTTTTTTAAATGAAGCCTTACAAGTCAGGCAAATTGGTTGGACTATTTCATACTAGACATGGTTAGATAAATGGCTCCATATAATGATAAAAGAAGTTAGTCTTCAAATTTGAATTAAAAGTCTAACTAGTATGATATTGTAAGACTCCCATTCAAAAGCTTTATTATTATTTGATACCATCATGAAGTCCACTACAAAGTATTAACTGTTTGAAAGCAAACATAAATTTAATTCTTATGGCACCCAATGTTTCCTTTTCCAGTTATATAGAATATTTTGAGATGACCAAGTAGTCCCATAAATTTGCATATTAGGGAGTGGATGGACTTGTATCTAATATATTTAATAATTAATTCTTTAGGATAGAAACTATGATGCCTTCTTACAGTAACTTATGCCTTTATCCCTATCTCTTTATTTGCTAAATGTTATGATCAGTTTCAGATATTGCATGTTTAACTTTAAAGATTTTTAGTTCTATTACATAGTTTCTTTGATACTTAAAGCAATAAAATTTATAATCTAGAGGTTTCATAGTTTCTATTTTTCTATTTTGGGTAAGTGCAAGAAGTTGAGTCCCACTTTAGAGGAAGTCATGGGACTTAGTTTTTTTTTTTAGCATAAGGTCGAGATTTGTAGGGGCAAGATCCTGGTCCCCCATGATCTTGGCTTGGTTTGAGATCCCCCAGCCAAATTAGGATCCCAAGGGATCAAGATCCCACCCCTTGAGATCGTAGTTTTAGAGAGTATAAATAGATAAAATCATCCCCAAGATCCCGAGGGGATTAGGATCTTACCCCCTGAGATGCTAATCACCCCCAAGATCTTGGTCCTTAAACTCAAAAAAATTTCCCATCCTTTAGGATCAAAATTAGGCTTGATGACTTGACCCTTAGCTTTGGACCTGTAACTTCAAGCTTATAACAATGGCAATGGGCTTTACTGACTTTGGGCATATGTTTGATGATGTTTTTTGAAGATATTTTTTAATGAAATTTTGTAGGATTATAGATGAGAGTGTAGATTTCAAATATGTTATTTGTTTTACAATTGGATTAGATTTTGTATTTTTAATATAATTTCTAATTAAAGAGGGTCCATAAACTTTGAAAAATAAGGTTTCGTATTTTTTTAATAACTTATTTTTTTAGAATTATGAAAAATAAATTATATGTTCACAATCTACATACAATTCTCTAGAAGTATATATATATATATATATATATATTAATAATAATAAGTTTAGGTCAAATTATGCTTGAGGGACACAAGTATTTTTTGAAATGATAATTAGGTCTAATAAAAAAAAATATTCATGAAAAAATTACAAAAAAAATATCCTCCACAATCTTTAATATCTTAGGTAACTTTGTCTAAAAGGATTTAAAAAAAAAAAAAAAATTGTAATTTAGATCCAATTATGCTTGAGTGACACGATGGGTGTGTGGTCCTGAAACTATATTTTTTAAACAATGGGTTTTAAACATACCTCTCAAAATTTTATTTCTATGATCTAGGTATTAAAATAAATTACATATTTGAAAACTAGACTTTGAGCACTATAATTTTAAAGAAGTGAGCTTTTTCAAGATTTGGACTCTAAGTACTTCAAATTTTGAGATTAATTGTGATAAAACCTAAAAATCAAGAAAAATACATCCACTTTTTGTTTAAAAGTGGGACTCATCTTCTTGCACTTACCCTTTCATTACGATGAATAATCTTAAGTATTTCATAACATATTTTGAGAACTTATATGATAAGTGATATCTACTTATGAAGATTTTTATCATGGTAACTAAATTAAACGTGATAATTTATATTCATTCTTCTAATTGTTAATTCATGCAGGTGATCTTTTGTATATTTCCACACATGGATCCATCACAACATAGCCCACCCCTTCCCCATAAGCCTCAAGACCCCCCATTGCCCGAGGATACTCGCTTGCAAGAAAGTATAGTTGAGAACATTGCATCTATTCAGGGTAGAATTCAAGAGATCCTACAACATAGGGTTATTCCCCCCACCTTACATCATTTTCAACTTTAATGCAAATTGTATTTGATACAGTTGCATCCATAGATCAAACTATAGGTGATTTCTTGTTACATAGAGATGAGAGGAGGACCTTTTATAGTGATGGCCTATCCTAGAGATAAATAAATGATACTTTTCGTACTACAAAATTTGATTTAGGCCAATATTTTAGGAACCCTAAAAATGGAGAACCAATGGTAGCCACTAAGAAGAGAATTTATATTTTTTGGTGTAGGCATAAGGGGATCACTATGCATTTTTGGGATCGATGGTGGATGGTCTTTAATCATCCACCACATAGTGGTGGTAGTGACATACCATTTTATTTCATCAAGTTTTTATGGGTGGAGTTTGTTATTGGGGAAAAGCCTAATTATTTTGATATTCATCCATTTCATGGTGTTGGTATGGGTAGTTCATAATAGAGGCCAAGGGCACAAATTAATCCTAGATGACCTGCTCATGCTGCACCTTTGGTTAGTCCTCTTAGAGCCTCCATACCTACGCATGTACATAATAAAACCATGGTTTTAGCACTTGGATCATTGAGTCAACTTACGGGGAACCTCACTGAACAAGTCGCCCATGTGGTAGCTGAGTTCGATGAGGTTAGAGGTACCGATGGCTCTAGATCGAGTGGACTTGGAGGGAGTACCAGCTCGCCTGGGAGATCTACATTTCACAGGTGTACTATTTGCCATGCCATATATCATGGATCATTGATACCTTCATATTCAGGAAGACATATGCATTTGTTATTTATGGATACTGATCATGGATTAGATACATCTTCAGGTGATCGAGATCAACATATTAATCCATCCATGGTATATATATATATATATATATATATATATATATCTTAAACATACATGTTGATCATGATTCTTAAACATTCACGCTAATTGTTAATACAGTTTTCTAATTATAAAGTTTCTGATAGACATGGTTATAAATTTATAATGATTAAGTATAACGTTTTTACTTATTTTTTTTTGTTATCTTGCAGAGCTTGGCTAATACCGTGATTTTTTCTCACGAGGTGCATGATTCATCAAAGTGGCCTATAATGGTTGATTCTTCAACCTCTCATCTTCCATTCACGATAATTTATAATGCATTTTTGTAATTAAGTTTATGATTTATAGACATGGTTATAATTTTATACATTTGATTAAGTATTTAACTTTTTTACTTATTTCTTTTGATATCTTGTAGAGCTTGGTTGATGCCACTTTTTCTCACGAGGTACATGACTCATCAGAGCAACATACAATGGTTGACACTTCAATTTCTCAGCATGATATTATGGTAATTTAAATATAATGCATTTAAAAAATGTAGTGTACATTCATAGATATGAAAATTTATAATGATTAAGTTTCAAACTGACTCTAAGTTTATTTATTTTATACAGTGTGAGAAAGTTTCACCTAATACATCATGTGTAATGAAGAGGATTCTAGACTATGACCCTTCACCTAGTGAGGACTAGTTCAGTAGATATCTCTAGAGATCTAGATCTATACGTGAATGGATTTATAGATGTCCATTTTTATTTTATGAGTTGTACATTTGGATTTCTAGACATATGGATTGTATGTATATATACATGTTATAATTCTTATTATTTTGATACTAGTACACATATTATCATGTGTTTATATTTTAATTTATGCATGCATGTTTTATATATATATATATATATATATATATATCATATGTATGTTGATGGATTGATGCCTAGTGAACTAGCATAGATATTTAATTTATGGATGAGATTAAAATGATACATACATCTAGATACATGTTTATATAAGTGGATGTAATTAAATATGGAATACAACCAAGTAATGAAATATACAACCTTAATTTAATTAAAGAGATCCATCCAAGTTTGGTTTTCAAAACAAATTAGATAGTTTGAGAATTGAATAATTAAGTTTTCAATTGAGTTTCCAAAATTATTCTATAATTTAGCTTATATTGAATAGTTAGAATTTACCATAAAAATCCTAATTCTTAAAGTTAAGGGATGATAAATGCTTAATTCACTTAATAACCTCTACATAAACTTAGATTTAAAAAGTAAACAACTAAATATGATAAAAAATACATATACAACTAAAGTTAATTTGATTGGGTACAAAACACACATATAATACACATACAACTATTTAGAACTACATCAACAAGATTGAGTACAAAACACACATAATATGTACATACAACTAAAGTTAAACATGTTTGTCAGGAATAGAGCCTATTTTGAGTCAAAGGACAGAAGGGGCCAATCGGCCAACTGATCAACATATGTCAATCAACCAATCGATCTATAGTCAATCGACCAACCAACTATTAGGAACCAACCAATCTGCAGTCAACCAGCTGTTAGAAGTCAACCGATCTGCAGCCTACTAGTTAGAAATAGAGAGCATTTCTTTTCTCGTTGGGCACTCAAAATAGTTACAAAAGAAGTCATTATTATTATATAGGAGTTAGGAGTTACTAAAGGCATGGGGATTACTCCATGACCTTATTGACTCAACTTGGGTTTAAGTTGGGTCAATTTTCTATCTATAAATTAGTGGCTTGGGTTGAGGTGTATGTATCAAGTTTTGGAGCTTTGTAAGCTTTTAGTTTTGGTGCCTTATGTAGAGAGTTTGAGAGAGAGTTTTGTAGTGAGATTTTGTTGTACTCCAAAGTGAAGGTTGTCGCAAGGTTATGCTGCTAGTTTGTTGCTTGGAGGATTTGGAGGATTGATAAAGCAAAAGGGTTGAAAGCTTCTTCGTGGAGTAGCCCACATTGGGTGAACCATGTTAACTCTCTTGTTTCTCTCTTGTGTGATTACTTTTTATTATTGTTTGCTTCAGTATTTTGTTATTTCTTTTGCCAAGGAGTAGGAGAAATCTTACATGCTCAAGTTTATATGACATTGGTTGAACCTAACAATGTTGGTTTTTAAAGTTATAGTTTAAAAAATCCAATAAAAAAATAAATATGATTAAAAAATGGATAATAATTATATAAAATCCAATAATTGTATTCTAACCTTAACACCCTACCCTAAACCATATGATCTAACCTTAACCCCTTCACCCTTGAACCCACATCCTAAGTACCCCTTCATGCTAATTACCCCTTCATCCTTATCCACAACCTTTCGAACCCACATGATAACTTTAACCCCTTCACCCTTTATCCCACATCCTAAGAACCCCTTCATCCTAACCCATATCCTAACCTTAAAACACCTTAAACCACATCTAAGTTACTATAAGATTATAAACTCCAAAAATATATTTGATTATTATATATAGGTGGTGTAGAGACATATCTAAAGTATTTAGTGTTTACAATAGACTCTTTAGATATATAAAAGATAATCACAAGTCTCAAGTGGTATATTCTAAATACTAATCATGAATGAAGGGACTAATATCTACAATAATAATTATTTTCAAACTAAAGTTATTTATAAAGAGATATAGAACTAAACTTGTAATTCAAGTGAAGACCATAACCCACATGATAATAAATATGATAAAAAAATCCAATAATTGTATCCTAACCTTCACTTCTTGACCTGTGCACCCTAACCCACATGATAACCTTAACCCCTTCACCCTGGACCCCACATCCTAAGTACACCCCTTCATCCTATCCCACACAAGTAAACAACCTTAATGTAATTATAATTGTGGATTCTAGGCAATACAAGGTGGATGGACCATATACAAAATTTAACATATAATTTAAAAACCAATCATTATTTAAATATATATGTATGAATCTACTATTTTAATGCAAAATCTACCTCAACATATATGAACTTTAACACATAGCCAAGTAAATGAAATACATCATCAAGCAATAAAATCAATGTACAGGTCATATACATATATTTTAAAAATAAATCATATTCATGTTAGTTGCTTGCAATATATATTTTTCAATCTATTGTACCATATGCATCCTCTCTTTTTGCAATGCATCTATAATAATCTCATGGTCATCCGACGAAAGGATCCACAACACTCTACTAGTAGGCTTCCCTTTATATCTCAATAGTTTGATATTTGTTGCCCATATTAAATGCGAGTAATGTAGAATCTTCTTAGTTGTTTGATAATATTCAAATGTAGGAAAACCAGTTACTCTCCTAGTAAGCACTTTTGGTAGCCATGTGCCAATAACCATAATATAACCTATTGGATATAACCATGATTTATCCATCAAACTATCAAAATTTGGAAAAAATGATAAATAATATAAAGATAATAAGAGCTAGAGCTTGAGAAAAATATATATACGAACTTGTTGGATAATGAAATTCATCATCATCACATCGAGGTTGAGTTAACTTATATTTTTTCTCAACACAACTAGCTAACCAATACTCTATTCCCTCTTCATTCCCTTCAGGTGCAACAACGATATACATATGTCTTGTAAACGAGATTTATATCAATAAAGTGTTCAATATATGTATAAAACTAACATTTAATATATATAAATTAAAATATACATTTTTAAGAATATAAATAAATTGAATTAAATTACCTTCTTGTACAAGGTCTGAAAGTTGATCATAGTCTTATGATACAAATAATTCATCTTCAATTATTGTTTCTTGTTGATCATCATGGGCTTGAGAAGGTGTCAAAGATCTTTGTTTCCATTCCTCAATCCATTATGTAGTTTCACATGATTCTGAATCACCTATAATACAAGTCCCATAAAAACATGCAAACTCCCTTATCCTTATAGTCCAAGTGCTTGCGTTTGAGCTCCTAAATGAATGCCACTTTGCTGATCCACTAATTGTATCATAATCAAGATGATTTAGAATATTATGTTCTTCAACTAACCAAAAGTATCATTGAATTGTAGAATTCTCACTTGATCCT
>Ga0068629_1000446_pt1 | contig 12054 bp, 13 predicted proteins | sample InSIn3gowninarea_FD_77432 | JGI IMG/M metagenome (GOLD analysis project Ga0068629, IMG submission 77432) | Clean room microbial communities from NASA Spacecraft Assembly Facility at Jet Propulsion Laboratory, Pasadena, California, USA -... ...
GCACTTGGCCACCTAAAGACTCGATGGTCTCCACCAAGGCGGCCTCTTGCTCAAGCTTCACACGAAGGTACCACATCAAGTCACGCGTCCAGCTGACAGCACCGTTGAGAACATCACCCTTTGCTGGGCCTTTGTCTTTGTCGTCGATAGGTAGACCTTGGGTGATCCCACCAGTGTTCCTGCGAGGCGGCGAAATTCCACTTCCTATGAGAGTGAAGCTTGAGCAAGAGGCCGCCTTGGTGGAGACCATCGAGTCTTTAGGTGGCCAAGTGCCCTACCAAATCACGGATGCCGAACAGCGCATGCGTACCGAGTTTCTCGAATCACTCAAGAGGAATGACTCTAGCAGCTTCGACTATACCAGATTTGATGGTAGCGGCTTGTGGGTTCCTGGTCATACTGATCAGGCAGGTCAGCGAGCGATGGACAAACCTCATGCACAGACTGTTGAAGGTGCTTTTGACGATGCTCAGTTCTGGGGTTACACGAATGAAGGTGATCCTCGTGGCTCCCTTGACTTCAAGGAAGAGGACGACTACGGCATGGAATTGAACTAGGAGATTTTTCCTCGCCACTATCTCGATACTTTTGCCACTTTGAACTTCAGCTTACACAACAATCTCGACTCACATACTTGTGGCATCTCCATCGCCTCTACTGCGATGATCTTATGTCTCATTGCTCTGTCATAGAACATTGCTTCACGAGCGGACGTCTTCCTTCAACAACGCTGCCTCATGGTGCACCCATCTACTCATCGACTCTTACTGGTCCGATATATTATCATTTTGGCGTTCTGGGCATATTGGCTATACATTCCATGGGTGATTGGTGGCGTCTGATTTTCCATGATTTCATATTTTTTGAGCACCCGAGATATCCCTATGCGCGTTATTTTGATTTCCTTGTTTTACTGTCGATTTGCGGCCTCCAGCTGCTGTTTTACAGCTGTGATATACTGGGCTTGTTTCATTTCTCCACTTTACATATCTTTTTATGTTTTTTTGTTTTGTCATTTCTCATTGATTGGCTTTTAGCTACAGTGATACATTGCGAGAGATAGTTTCATTTAATAATAGAGTACTCTATCACTTCATAGTTTGTGTTCATCTGAATTGGTGATATTATTATTATACCACACAAATGATAAGTAAGCATTCTTTGCCGCTTGGAGAAGGAAGGTGGCTAGATTTTGGCCGAAAGGGGCAAGAGGTAACCTAACGACAACTGTTGTTTATTATTATGGAATGAGCACCAGTGTTAATTGTCACATAAATCGTTTTCAGTGGCAGGATGTAAGAAGATATTGGGACTCAAATTGTGTTAAAGCTACTTATTCAAGGTCCAAATCAAGCCCGATGTCCACATAAACATCAGCGCCTTCGGCGTATGCTGGGTCTTCTTCAGCGACAAGCTCCTCGGCAGCGACGGGCTTCTCTGCAACAGACTCCTTTCTCTTGCCATGAGTAAGCGTGTGATGACGATTGGCAACGTTCCAGCAGGAATTGCACGCAAACCACCAGCACTTGACACAAACTTTCATTACCTGATGTTTAACCTCATGAGTTGTTTCACTGTACATGTTAGTAAAAACCAGTCGACTTTGATGTGTAGGATGACTTACTCCTCTTTAAGGCAACGACAGCAGGGCACCTTTCCAGGCAAGTTGTGTTTGTAGCAAGCATGCGTACATGTAAGCGGATCAATCGGATCTTCGTTACTCTTCTTCCAAAGCTTTTGACCCTTAGTAGTGGCCCAGTACTGTTGGATCTTGGCGTACGTCAGAGCAGCAGATTCGTGCGCGTTCAAATCTGGAAGCACCTCAGTAACAGGCTTGTTGAAACTGAAACCCTGTTCATCCCTTTTCCTCAGACGCGGAGTCTCTTCCAAGGATGAAATGGCCGGGGCCAGACCAAGGGAGGACTCCGCGCCTAGAGTCGAAGTACGTGGAGCAGACAGCGGAAGTAAAGCTGACGGGGATGGATGACGTAACGCCGGCGCAGGACGCAGGAGTAGAGAAGATGTGTCGATCGGACCAGGCGACAGCGCACGCTTTCTGGGGTTTGGTGTATGTAAGTCCGGCAGTGTTGGCGTCGTTGGGTGAGGTCCCCAAAAGTCCTTTTCTTTTAGAGCTGGTGTAGGTACAACCGGCCATTTCTCGACTACTGGAGGGAGGCTGCCGACATCAAGAAGAGGCGCCCGGTACGGAGTCTTTGGGCGAGGAACGCATTTGACAAGGTCATCTCTGCATAAATTGGCCGAGGCCAGAGCAGTCTCCACTTGTTCAAACACATTCTCTGCGCTTCCTTTGACATACGCCTGTTCGTAGAAATATTGACTGAGACCGGAGAGAACGCTTTGTCGCAGAAGGATCTCTAATTCGATGTGCGAATCATTCCCACCGTTGTGTGATCCTAACGATGAGACACCAAGGCGGTCGGCAACATCTTCGATTTTGCCAAACTGTTTGTTCAATCGATGGGCACGGTCGATCTGCTGAGTGTCTATCATAGCTTCGAAATGGGAAGGGTTGACAACTGACCCTTCACGAAACAACCATCTACTCTCCATTGTGGCATCATGTGTTACCAAGTAACACTTGAGATGTTTGGCCTCAGGAGGGAAGATAAGACTGATCACGTGTTGGCGAAATTCTGCTTTTTTGATGATGATTGATTTGCCAAACTTGAAATTCGCCCTTGGCTTGTTGCGGGCAGAGCCTTGGTTGTTTTTGTGAGTCTTGTACTCGTCGACAACTACGTGGTGGCTTTTAATATGCTTTGTCATTTCTTTAGCACAATCGAGCGAATCCCAACCAGCTCCGATCTTCTTGATATCGTCAATGTGAAGAGTGGAAACACCTGCTTCGGAGATCTCGCCGGCCCAGTCTCCATGATCGCAAGCTTCAAGATCAAAAGGTACAAGCACGGCATTCTCAACGGGGAACTCTCCGTTCAGACCAAGAAGATCTCTGGCCAGGTACCAGGATTCACGACCACTCGGCATAATTACAACGAAGATTGCAGGAAAATGGCCAGGGCCAGATACAATCTTCGTGTAATGACGAAGTACGGAAGGACTACAAGCGTTTGTTAGAGTCGGTTAAGCTTCTTCAAGCTGCCTCAGGTTTGACTCTTACCTGAATGGTGAAGGACTGGAGCTAAAGTGGGTTGAAGTTCGAATTTACTGAGTGAGGAAGCGAGGAAAACGCAGCGGTTGTGATAGGATGTGCGGGGAGGACTTGGGAAAAGAAAGAAGAAACAAAAGCAAGATAAAAAGTGGGCAGTATGAGGGATATAGTAAAATGCCAAGACTTCGCTTCTCAAATTGCAGTTGCAGGATATGCATACTGGAATCTCAAAGAGGTAATGTTGAGTGTAGATCGCATCCACGGAGCCGGCAGGAGTTGCAGTTTCCTTCACGTTATCGTGAGATTCGAGGGGGGTGACGCGTTTTGTTTGATTAACTGTCGAGTGACATCATGCTAGAGGAAGAGGAAGGAAGGGAAAGGACGAGTTAAAGTAGAAAGAAGTTTGTAGGAGGACTCACAGCAAGCGACTGGGTAATGGTGAGATTATCATCATAGTGTTTCTCAAGTGTGTTCATGGTGCTCCAGGGCCCTTAATTATTAAGGAGTTGTACTTTCATATAATCAATATCTTACGTACGACGACTTTGTTTCCAAAGAGGCGTGTCTTTCTGTGCCTTCCTCGACATGAAACTCACTGGTTCACCTCAATAATTCTTCTCATCCTTCAAGATGTAGCTTCCAGATGAAGTGACTGCCTTCAACACGACTGAAAATTTTCTATTTCTTCGATTTTCTCATCTCATCTTGTTCTTCTTCTTTCTTTTCATCTCTTCACTCACCATCGCCAACTCCTTCGTCTCGTTGTTTACGTTCTCTACGTTCTCTACGGTCTCTACGATCTCTACGTTCTCTACGTTCTTTACGTTCTTTACGTTCCACCATGCAGAACAAAACACAACCAAAGCTTGACTTTAGCGTCTCGAAGAAGGCAAACAAGGTATGTCTTCCATCAACATCCATCGATTCTTTTGATACTAACCATCAACAATAGGTCTCATCTGCACCTGCACCTAAGACCGACCCAGTAACTGGCTCCGGCCATTTTTATACTGGGCCTGTTGCTCCCTTTGTCAAGGCTGCCGACTCGAACGAAAAGCCGCAGCAAGTCAGGAAGCTTCGACAACCCACACTGAGCCAGTCCAATATTTCCATTAATCCATCCATCTTCCCGAAGCAGCCTCAAGCCATCGCCAAAGCCGCGAAAACAACAGTGAGGTTGTCATCACAGTTATCCCAGTCAAACATATCTTTTTCCACCCAGCAGAGCTTATCCAGCTTATCTTCAGCTTCTTCACAACCTCAACTGTCTTACCATGTATGTCCCGTCAGGTTTTGTCGCCTCCTCTCTACATTGACTAATCATTGGTATAGATTGATTCCGATGACGATTTCCCTCCTCTCCCATCCAAAAAATGGGCAAGGAACAATGCAGTGAGTTCCTTTTTTCAAGCATGGACATCGCAAATACTAACGCCGCTGGCAGGTTCTCCCAGACAATGATGCGTCTCATCCTCCTCTCGGCGGCCTACAACTCAAGAGTCGCAAGCGTGCACGCAACGACGACGACAACGATCAAGAGGTGTCTGGCCCCGGCCATTTTCCCACCTCCTTGCGATCAGTTCCATTGGCCGACATGAATCCAAACTCTTTGCCCCGTCGCTCTCGTCGCAAGCTTCAAGCGATCATTCCTGACAGTGATGGCGATGAGGACAACGGAGAGCTGGCTGCACAGGCTGAGGCTGCAGATCTCAACCTCGCCACGGAGTACGATGCCATCACCTCGGATCCAGCCGCTGCGATACAGAGCATCGTGGACGAAGGCCTGTTGCCTGACACAACACTTCCATTGAACGTCGAGGATGTAAGTTTCTGTCTTCTTGTTCTGAATGTATTATGTCGATCCCATTCTAACAAACTGCGTAGTGTGATGCAGTTCATGGTGTCCCTGATCGCAATGAATCGCTGGGATGGCTTTTCAGGCAACCATCCTTGATGATCAATCCGAACCTTTGCAAAGAAATTACCACGTTACTCAACCAACCCACACACCCAAGCTCTCGGCCCCGAAGCTGCTGGGAACGATTCATCATGGTGTCTTCTGGTCTTCCGTGTCCACAGATCGATTTCGCACGTTTCAGGTTGCCGACTGACCCATTCCTTGCGGAGCAGACAAAGATTTTCATATCGGAGGAATGCAGGATGTCTGGCCTGCCTCCACAAGATCTCGTCCTTTGGAGTGGTAAGGAGTCACTGGCCTCGGCCATTTTTCGACTCCGATACCCTCCAACAGGTGAAAAAGCTATTGGCGACTACGGACGAATCACAGATATTGGCGCAAATGGCAAGCGAAACATATGTATTGCATTTCTTCTCGCGCGGCTTGGTCTCAAGGACAACAGCGATGATGTCATTTGTCTGGACAGAGTGAACCGCAAGACAGACAAATTCCTCGACCCCGCCATGAAGAATAAACACATCACCCATCAACTTCGTGATCCTTTCACTCATATGTCGGCAGAGCTACAGGCGTGGCACACACAGTACAGTAACCTGATTTGGAGCTACGTCAACACACGAATCGGTGTACAAAGCGGTTCCGACTCGGTCAAAAATTACAAGCAAGATTATCCACACACCAGATGGTACGCAGTCTCTGACCTTCGCATGTTTCTCAAGGATTTTTGTGTTGGTCTTGAGCGTGATCCGGACACACGCAAGTTGTTACGTGTTGTCTTCACCACTTACCACCCGCAAGCTCTGAAAAATCTTGCGGTCAAGGGTTCAAAGGAAATTGCTATGATCCACGACAAAATCTTCAACATTGTTGGTGCATTTACTCACAGGCGTCCTCTCTCCTTGTACTACTTCGAGTGGTATGTGACACGGTGCCAGCAGCACATTCGCGACATTGTCACTTCGCTGGCTGACCGCTCTGCGTTGGCTACTTTGTTGATTCTTGCAGCTATAGAACGCCAGCGAGGCCAACGGCTATCAGTCGATACTTTCCCGCGTTCCCTTACCAAATGGTGTCGCGATAACAACTTTGAGATCCGTGACGATCTTGCGACATCTCCGGTCAGTCAACTTATTATCGATCTCCGGCAGCGATACACTGCTGCGCAGCAACTGGCGCCCGCCATTTCAATGCTGCACAACAGTGTATCCGATAGACAATCCCTCGTGTCTGCATCTATTGTACCTCGCGACCTCGTGTCTACATATATGACACCTCGCGACGCAGTTCAAGCATTCATCCAGCGGATGCGAGTCCGAGGTCAACAATCTGTGTCGGCAAACGATACAGACTCCGAGACCTTGCGTGATTGTCCCTTAGATGTGAACGGTGCCCTTACAACGCAAGCTGCTCGGGTCTATGATACAGCCAAGGCCAGGCGTTGGACAAGCGACGAACTTTCACTCATTGCCCGATTGCATGAAGATGAGGAGGAGTCTTGGGACAAAATATCAGCGGCGCTGTTACAGTTCGCTTTGGATACCGGAATTCCGCCTCATCCACTTGGGCAGTACCGTCCATCGAGCCTACGAGGGGTATGGGAGCGTTTTTCGAGACAGAGACTGGATCACGGAACCAGAACCACTTGGACTAATGACCTGACTCGCAAGGTTGTCGCCTTTGTGCACGAGAATCCTGAAATGACTTAGAAAGTCATCGCGGAAAATTACAGACAATACTGGCCTGCCGATATGCCGAAGCCTGATGGAGGCATGATTGGGCGAATGTATCGAAAGCTCCGCCAGGCAAAGAAGGACGGCGTTGCTCTTATCGAAAGCTTTCTCCCTGACGCCTTGGTACCAGACACTGGCCCAGGCCATCCAACGTCTCGTATCAAGGTGGATCATAGAATGGTGTGGACTGCCGATGAAACCAGGACTCTCGTTCGCGTTGGCATAGCTCGTGACTACAACGTCGCTGGTTACCCAACCGGACACCCTCCTGCTCCGCTTGCTTGGAAAGTACTTTGCGCCCGTTTCAGAGACCGTTTTCCAAGTGGTTTAGAGGGGCCTGAAGTGGCGCAGACCAAGTGGCATAGGATGAAGGATGTTCGTCGCAGTACCCGTGAAACTCTGGAATTGATTGCAGAGGAAAAGGCGAGGATTACAATGATGAGTGGTGGCAACCTTGACCGCAATATGGCCTTGTTTGACCTTGTGTAGTCTATTATATTGCTCTTTGTATGCCTCTTTGTATATTAGATCATTGTGTTGCGGTTGCCTAAATTCGAGCATTACTTCAAATCACTTCTTCTCCATAATATCCATTGCCATAGTTGCTTGGTCACGGCTGCGGAAAGCTACTTCAAGAAACTTCGGATGGAGTATTCAACTTCGACCACAAGAATCCGCCAATAAGTCCTATCACCGAGAAGCCAATCACCACATACTACAAACCTGGTCAAACTTGGGGCAGTGTGTTCGGAAGCATGGCGTCAAGCTATGAGGAGTGCCGCGCTGAGAGCGTCGCCATGCATCTCATCTGCGACTTCAAGATCATGAGCATCTTCGGTGTCGGCAATGGAGTAGAAGATATCAATGGCGAAGCAGGCGATGTCTTGTACGCAGCGTACCTCTTGATGGCCCGTGCAGGTGTTGCTGCCTTGGAGTTCTGGGATCCTAAGAGCCGCAAATGGGGTCAAGCGCACATGCAAGCGCGTTACTCGATCTTGCAAACATTCTTGAGCGCTGGCAAGGAGTTCGCCGCTTTGGACTATACCAAGGACGATCTCTCAGATCTCACAATCAAGCTGGATAGATCGAAGATCTTGTCTCATGGCCGTCCTGTTGTTGAAAAGTACCTGCAAAAACTTGGAATCTACAAAGCGACTGCGGACTTCAAGGCTGGCACTGAGCTGTACGAGAGGATGACACATGTCGACGAGTTCTGGGGTACGAAGGTCAGAGACGAGGTCTTGAGGCAAAAGCAACCCAGGAAGGTGTTTGTGCAAGCGAACACGTTCATTGAAGGAGACAAGATCGTGCTCAAGGAGTACCCCGCCACTCCAGAGGGTATGATTCAGAGTTACGCCGAGAGATCTTACATCTAGGAATACGAGATGCACTTCTCCATCTCTCAAGCTCTCTCGTCCCAGCACGACGGGTCACGCTAGGTGGACGTCTTATAAAGATCTCCCACACCCCCCAGCATCATGTCTTGTCTTTCTCATCTACGCACTCACCAAAAACAAACTCTCTCTTCACTCCTACCCTGAATATTCACAATGTCCTACAGCTACTCGAATTACGCAACCTATCCTGATACATCCAACCGTGCAAACGAAGAGCACTCTCTGACTCTGCTTGTCCGCGCCGAACGTGCTTTGTTAAAGAACGAGCCTGGCGGAAGACTTCGTCGGGACACTGTTACGGAGGTTGAGGACATTATCCGCCGTCACTCGCCTCCACGTCCACCACCAAACGCTACCATCGTCAACAGCTACCCACCACCTCGTCCGCCAGCCCCGGCTGCGACCAATCTCGAACCTTCGACACACCCTATCCCCGCGGCTCAGGGTTCCGAACTCAACACTCAACTTCATCACAGAGAGACTATGGATGCCCTTCAGCTTCAGCGTACAGAGATTGTGGATGCGCTCAATGGCATCAATGCCACTCTCGAGAGCAAACCCACTGCCCGGAGCTCTGATATCAAACTTCGCCATCAGCCCAACGAGGTTGTGGATGCTGTCCAACTTCAGCATCAAGAGGTTGTGGATGCTCTCTTCAACATCAATGCCACTCTAGAAAGTATTCGCAGAGAGATCCGTGAGGGAAAGCGTGGTGTGGGAGCCAAGCTTGACAACCTTGTCAAGCAGCCGGAGGAAGATGGTGATGCCTCGTGGTCTTCAGGTTGCTGCGTCGTTTCTTGAAAGAGTTATACTTTGTTCCTTGTCAAGTAAGGTAAGTGTCAAGAGGGATCTAGCACAGAGAAAGTTGGCATAGGACGGAAATGTTTTCATGGTTGCGTCTAAGATGTGGCAATTGGTTGAGATGGGTCAGATCTGTTCGACTGCACGAGCAAGATACGGTTCGCATGATAGAAATGTGGAGGTTCGGGAAGTTATACCACTGTTGCTCTTGGGAGGGTGGAAATGGAAACTGAAGGTCTCGATGGGCAAGGAGTTGAGATGAAGGACTTCACAAGGCCGAGTAAAACTTTGTGCCGCTGCCAGAACTTGCAAGTTGTCTTCTTTATTTGAACAAATCTACAACGGATGAGAACTGTCATGGGTGATTTACGTGAAGAAAAACAGCACTTCCTTCGAATGGAAAGGTTGGGAACGTGCCGTTGCGGAAGTTCAAGTATCAGCGGTGGAAAGCAGAAGAAGCAAACGGCGAAGAACAACAAATAAACGGCTTCCTGCATGTCTCCACCATAAAACTCCTCAGTCATGCTGATCTGAGGTTCAAAAAGGAATACGCGTGATTGCTTATCTAAGAGTCCTTACCCTCACCCCATTCCCTCCCTTTTCTTTTTATTTTCTTGTTTCCCCTACGCCGTCACCTTTATCACCACATCAATCCTTTCCATCCTCAATCCAAACCCAAGACTGCCACTACCCTAGTCATGTCAGTTCAGCGGGTATTTGAGGATATTAACTTCGGAACGCAAGCATTGAAATACAAATTGAACGCTTTGGTAGAAAAAACCAATGCTTTCGGGGAGAAAACTAAGGCTATCACAGCCATGAGCAATGCTGTAGAAGAGAAAAGGCAAGCTTTCATGAAAACACAACGGGCTTTCAGAGAGAAGGAACTGGCGTTCATCAAGGAAAATCAGGTTTTTGCCGAACAGCTCAAGATTCTCGAAGAGGAGCATAAGTCTATGGAATCTGATCTGGAGGCTACTACGGGATATGTGATTGAGATGATAAGGATAATAGAGCTTTTCGGGCAACGAATGGGGTACGATAGCTTGAATATACTCTTGTCATCCTCCGCATTTGCTAACAGTTGTCATAGGATCCAAGAATCTAATGTCTCACGCACGTGAACAGCCACTTCAGAGAGGTCGGAATCGAAGGGGGAAGACATGTCGCAAACTCCGAGAGTCGTATGCATCAATAGTCGTATGGAGCTGTCAGGTGGTTCGCGCATCACGACTGGAAACGAAGGAGGGCGAGAAGCTTGGAAGGAATGGCTTTTAAGGCCTGGGCGGAAGGAGCAGTTCTGGTAATCAAAGCAGAGGAGCGAAGATGAGTCGTTTGAATATACCCCTTGTTTCATCCACAGTGTTGGCAAAATTACAAGTGACAGGCACCCCCGTGAAACGACCAAGAGATAAGAAACTGACCTTCACGTTTCACTTGAGCGTCCTTAATCTTAATATAAACAGATACGTCATATTGCTCATGCCAATCTCCCTTTCCCTGCCTTCTTCTTTCCTGCTCTTTGACTTTCTGTTCCTATAAATCTTTGTCGTCTCCTTCACCTCCGTCTCCTCCATCTCAACAATTCCAAAAGTGAACACCACTTCTCAGAAGACGTACAACATGTTCAACCCTCGTTCAGAGCAGTTTAGAGCCCTTGCTTCGAACAGCGAAAAGCCCAGTTCCGTGGCGGATACTCAACAGATCGTAAATGCTCTCCAAGCTATCAACACCACTCTCAGGACGATGCACGGAGATACTATATCAGCGTTGAAGACCTTGCAAGCAGAAGTCAGGGTCGTGTCAGCAGAGGTCAAAAGTGTCGCAGCAGAGGTCAGCCAGATGAGGGCGGAACTAAAACAACGTCTGGAACCAATGGCACACGCCGCAGTCAATGCCAACCTCAGTACGTGACTACGTGTTTCAGGAAATGTGATTTATTGAACGCAAAACGTGCTGACTAGAATTATAGAAGTAGCGGTCGGAGGCCATGACTCCATATTTAGGCCAAGCGAATCGAGTGCTTATCTGACGTGGACCGAGTTCGAGTCTGGGATTGCTAAGAAGCCTGATCCTTATGAGTACAAGTACTAAAGTAGCTCACGCCCTTCGGATACTCAAACATCTTGAAAGTTGGAAAACGGTTCTGGAATCTGGATAGCACTTTGCGGACTCTTGGTTATGATTGTTGGCAAATGCAAACTTACAAGCATTTGGATTTGTTCGGGTTGATCTGTGGTGATCATGGGATCCACTCAAGTGCTCTCTTTTTGGGTTATTGCAGCAATTGTTTGTTTGCAGAAACCGCAGCGAAAGAATACCATGGAGCAAAAGGACAAACGTTTTCAAGTTGGTGTTTGTGCGAAAACACATCACGTTTTACATAACCGTCTTTCAAGTTCTTTGCTCTTGCACTCAGAAATCAAACCATAGCTTTTCATCTTCTTTTTAAACCCTCCATCCTCCTCTGCATTTCTCACATCTCAACCCATCTCCAGAACAAATACTCCTCAGCCACATTCACCCAACAAAACTTACCATGTCGAACCACGACGAGATCATCTCCCCAACCTCCCCCGTCGAATACGGATCTCCTGCTTCCCCTGCCAGCTACGTATCCGACAAGCCCAGCAATGAGATCGTCCAAGCTCTAGAAGCTATCAAACATACACTCCTGGCAATCCACAGCGAGAGCCAAGCCACCTTGAAGCAAATGCACCAAGAAACACTCAGAGCGATCAGAGACGTGGACAATACCACCCATGACTTTGCCCACATCTTGCTGAATTCCCCTGTCGTTGAAATGGTGCCTGAGCGGACGGCTGATGCACTGAGACAAAGCATGGTGAGCCACCGGCTCTACGAAGGCTCGAATTTCCTTTGCAGTGGCGAGGAGTTTTTTCTGAGCGACCCTGGTGGTCGTCGTGGTCTCTCTGTGTATATTTTTCAGGACGTTTTGGGTGTCATGGGTGGTATTGTCCACGTCTCTGATCGCTCTGAGTGTTTCTTGGTGCATTTGCTTCAAGGTGGCTTGGCTCTCGCTGTGGATTGCCAGGAGTGTATGTTTGATAGCTTCTA
>Ga0068629_1000447_pt1 | contig 12046 bp, 9 predicted proteins | sample InSIn3gowninarea_FD_77432 | JGI IMG/M metagenome (GOLD analysis project Ga0068629, IMG submission 77432) | Clean room microbial communities from NASA Spacecraft Assembly Facility at Jet Propulsion Laboratory, Pasadena, California, USA -... ...
AGGAAAATGTGCGATTTATGGATCTAATTCCCCAGTCCCGTAACCTTAACCGAGCCTAAACTTAGCCCAAACCTTCACCCGAGCCCGTGTGTGTTTAATTTGTTCCCTAAAAATAACTATCTAACTAAAACTAAAAATTAAATCCTAACAAAATAAAAATAAAAATCAAACTAAAAGAAAATAAAAATAATAAACCTATTGAACTAAAAAGACTCTAAATAAAATAAAAAGAAATAAAAAATAAAGTCCTAAAAATATAAAATCTAGTAAACTACTAAAGACTTATCCTAAAAATAATAAATAAAATAAAAATAGAGACTAAAATTAGAAAATAAAAAATAAAAATAAATAGACAATAAATTCTAGAAAATTCTAAATAAATCTAAAATAAATCATAAAAATAAAAACGACTCAAACTAAAAATCTAAAAAGCACAAACTAAACACACATGGGGTTAGGGTGAAGGTTTGGGCTAGGATAGGCTTGGGTTTGGTACGGGACTGGGGAATTAGCTCCATAAATCGCACATTTTCCTTAAAATAAGCGTCTGAACTCCGCAAATGGCGATCAAGCCAGTACATTAAACATTTACGCATATAAGACCCAAATTATCGAGAATTAGCAACTAAAATATGTCTATTCGTGGTATAAAATGTACACTTTTGGGTGGTTATCACACCACCCCCAAACAGAGCATTGCTAGTCCTCGAGCAATAATATAGAGAGAAAGAGAAAGATAAGAAACCAAAAGTGTACCACTTTCGCGGGCACTTGCGATTGCACTTAGCATGTGCAATAAGCCTTTAAACATGTAGGTTGTCCTATAGGACGAGTTTTGTCTCGTGAGGGTTTGCAGAGAATATACCCACAAAATTCTTTATTTGCAATGGCAGTCAATCTCTTATTAGACATAGAATAATCACACAATCCATCACGAAATAAATATTTTGAGAAACATAAGCTAGAATTGCATAAAACGTTTAGCTAAGTAAATACTCAAGGCACATCCTTCCTACAACTCAACGTGTGTAGTGTGAATCAATCAACTGGTCGAATATCATAAGAGTAATTCCTAGATTACCTTTTCGGAATCAATGCTTCAACTTCAAAATCTCACGGATATAACTCTCTCAAACGAACTCATGAGATTTGGGTAAGTGTATCGCTCTTATATGTGAGGAGGTGAGTAAATGTAAGCATGTTCAAACGTCTCACACACATATAAGAAAAAAAGAACATTTAGAAAGAAAAATGATCTCATAAAAGGAAGATAATCACTATAGTGAGAACGTCGAGTTATTCACCACGTTGACTTTCATTCTCCCGAACACCTATGGGAAAATATGGATGATTATGGGTGAGGGGAAATGAAATGAGAAGGATGGGATGATATGAGGTAGGATGGTGATATGATGGATGGACAGTGTATATTTGAGAAGAGTTTATTACAATTTGACGAACAAATATATTTATTTCATAAGATCTTGACTGCAATTTTCTTTTTTTCTTCTTTTCCAAATACTCATCAATGTATGAGATAAATCTGCTAAAAATACAAATAACCCCAATATAGATTTGTATTTAATTTTTCTCCATCTGAATCGAACTTTAGGAGAGATATTCGCTAAAAATGCAAACACTCTCTATGACGGATCTTCTCCTTTTACTTTCTCTTTTTTTTTCTTTTTTCTTTTTTTTCCAAAGACGCATCAATGTATGAGATAAATCTCCTAAAAATACAAATAACCCCAGCATAGACTTGTATTTAATTTTTCTCCATCTGAATTGGCTTTGGGAGAGATATTCGCTAAAAATGCAAACACTCTCTATGACGGATCTTCTCCTTTTACTTTCAACACTCTTCTCTATGGGTGGAAAATGAAAGTGGATATGGAAATGGGTGGTATGATATATGGTGGTGATATGGAAAATGGAAAGGTGTATGGATGAGGATAAATGGAATTTGGTTGGTGTATGGGTGAAAGTATGGTGATCAGGACAAACTTCAAGACACGTGTTTCTTACAACTCGAAAGTGATGTCATTCTCAGTGATCAACTCAAAAATTTTAATGAACAATAATGAGATCATACAACAATTTAGTGCGGACCCAAAGGAAGTTGAATCAACTTGTGACTCGGAGATTGCGTAAAACACTCTGAAAGGGTGAAAGGCACAAATCTCACAAGCTAAAGTCTCTACTAGTGATCCTTAAGGTTCTCTTGAGAATTATAGTACTCCTCAACCCTAAACCGTAGTGACGTGATAAGTGTACAAATTTTGTTGAGTCTAAAAATTCATGGTGCAACATGCCTTGTTATGTATTACATAAGCTGTTTATAAAAAGATAAATCCTCTATCTTGATTCCTAGACTTAAAAGATGGATGACAGAAAATTCGCGCCAATGAATGAGATGAAAGAAACTGCACAAAATTTTAAAAATCAGGTTTTGAAACCAAAATTTTTCAAAAGAGGTATGATTTTGATAAACTTCCCCACCCCCAAACAAAAAGGAACATCGTCCTCGATGTTAAGTAAAATAATTTTTAAAATTGAGAGCGGAAGGTAGGAAAGAGATTCCCATAATCAACCGCTAATGAAGTGGACATATGAAGCCAAAAAGAACCTGAATAAGAATGATAAGATAAAACTGTTTACAAGTCTATAACATGGGAAAGCATTGGGCGGTGTGAAACATCACCCCCAAACAGGATGAGACTCATACTAGAAAGAACGGGTTGCCTCCCGGTAGCGCTAAGTTTAATGTCTTCAGCCAGACTGAAGGGATCTCACCCTAACGATAAGAACTATGAAAGCGCGGGGCGACAGAAGAATGGGTGATGAGAATCACCCCCAAACAAGACTGAAGCGTCAGTCTTGTTGGATAAATTGACAAAGGTGAGGGTGAAGAAACACCGATCACGGCCTTATTTTTATTTGCAAGATTTTCTTTGTGGTTTTTGAATATTTTTGAAAAAGAAAGAAAATATTTTTGTGATTTTTGAAAAATATTATGAAAAAGATAAATATTTTTGGATTTATTGTTTTTTTTGTTGGAAGAAAATATGGGGAAAAGAATATGTATTTTTGGATTTTTTTTTTGTTTTTGAAAATGAAATAAAGAAAATGTTTTTGGAATTTTTTTTTTTGGAAGAAATGAGTGGGAAAAAAAATAGGTGGACTCTTTGAATTGGACGAACTAACTGAAATCGACTACCGAAAGAATGGAATTGGACACACAAGTCAAGGAGAATTTCTAACTAGCACTTAGCCAATTTTTATCGGTAAATTTAGTGAAAGGGTAGCCAAATTTTAATTAAGTCCGCAGGCGATAAAAATCACGAAATTTATATGAGTGATCGCCTTTGCAAAAGTGTTCTCCTATTGGGCTACCTAGTTGATTGATTTTAAATTTAATGATGGCTAGCGTAGCACACAAATGGTAAGCGAGTGGGTCGGGTGATGAAATCCCTTCTCGTGAATAACCGGATGTATGTCTTAGTAAATTAATTCATCACACCATTCGAAAATAAATGCGAGAATAAAATCACACAAGAGCACAAAATCACACACAAAAATTGACTCTCTAACAGGAGAGGCGCGAGAGTTTAGAAATGTACATACCACAGTTTTTACACCGTGGGGTGATGAACAATTTGAGTCGGTCGGGGGGAGATTATGCCTATCTCAGTCGGCTCCGGGAGTCCTACCGACCCAAAGTAGAGAGGCTTCTTTTCCTCGCCTTTGGACGCCCTCTCTCTACCTTGTCCTGTTTCCCTATCACGCTTTTCTTCTTTTTATTACAAATTTAAATGAAAAATAATATGGTGTCTCTAAGTACCGCAATACAAGTCAAATAATAAATTCCTAATACAAGCCTTCTAAAAAAATAAAAAATACAAATGAATCACAAAATGGATCCTCTCAAATGCTTCAAGCTCCAAAGATTGGCAACGGCGCCATTTGATAGAGAAAATTCTAGAAAATTCTAAAATAAATCCTAAAAAAAAAGGACTCAAACTAAAAATCTAAAAAAAAATCTAAAAAGCACAAACTAAACACACACGGGCTCGGGTGAAGGTTTGGGCTAAGTTTAGGCTCGGTTAAGGTTACGGGACTGGGGAATTAGATCCATAAATCGCACATTTGCCTTGAAATAAGCGTCGAACTTTCGCAAACGGCGATCAAGCCTGCACATTAAACATTTACGCATATAAGACCCAATTTACCGAGAATTAGCAACTAAAATACGTCTATTGGGGGTATAAAATGTACACTTTTGGGTGCTTATCAATAAGGAAGCGAAAATATTTTTGGTATTTTTGATAAAAGAGGGAAAAATATTTTTGACACTTTTTGATAAAGAAAGAATGAAAAAATGAGAGACAGGTCTCACCATGATTATTATTATGTTTATTATGTTGTCACTTGTATTATGTTTACCTAAATGCAAAAAGAAATGTCGGACTTGTTACCAGGCTCATGGGCAGGGCCCGTTTTAAAAATCGTGCAAAAATTTAGGCGGCATACCGACCCGTCATTTCGACAGAGTTTCGGGTAGAAACTGGCAAACTAACTATGAGTGCCCTAGGTTTGACACCTATATGAGGGTATGCAGTTGTTGGGTTAATTAGAAGGGTTCCCCCCTTTGGCATGACTTCCACGATATACGTCTTGCTTTTGACAGCAATCGGTACGTGTGGACAAGCCATTTGATATACATGAGTGTACGTGAATTGCCTCACTATATACCTCGTGGGGACAGTATATGTGAGAGAGAATTTGATATACTCGATGTACGTGAACAAGTTCCCTGCCATATACCTCCCGTCATGACTTTGGTCAAGCGGTACGATGCGAGGGGGGACCGTTCGATATACGTCGAAGGTACTTGGCCAATGGAAGTTGAGAGTCAAATCGCTTAAGCTAACTGCGACCTGTCGGACCAGCGCCGATCACAAAGTGACCCCCCAGTTACGGGACAAAATTTGGTCAATAGCCATGCTCTTTGGTGATTTAGTGTGAAAAATGCATGATTCTTGATTAGTATATTATGGAGAGAGTATCTTTATTGATGAGCATTATACTAAGCAAGGGATAATGTACAAGTATAAAAAGTAAATTTATATTAAGCATGGATATGTGAGAGTGAGTGATGTGTAGCTATCTACAAGTGAGTGTGTGGAAGTGAACTTAAGTATGGATCAACTACAAGTGGTGTGTGACAAGTGTGAGTGAGCATGGAAATATACAAGTGTGATAAGTGGAGGTATGTGCTAGTGATACCTAAGCATGGATATTCTAAGTGGTGTGTGTAACATGTGGATATAAGTGATCGTAAGTGATTCTAAGTGGTATGTGCAACATCCCGACCTTTCGGCCTCTCATGGGCTTGTGTTATTATTTTCCTTTATTTCTCCGTGAAGTGTGTGTGCATGTATATATAATGGAGATCTTAATCTCCCAACTCATACCATAGAAGAGATAGAGTAAGGTCATCCATAGGAAATGTTCCCAAAATAATATATATAAAATATGGTTTATGCGATTATCATGATATTGATCGTTATAATAAAATGATAATATGTGTTGGATAAAACGCTAACAAGGATTATAAACATAATATGTATAATAATGCAAGAATATGATAAATGCGGAAATGGGGGATTTTAGGAAAATTAAAGAATGGAAAATTGGAAAGTTGGACTCGAGTCTCGAGTTTTCATCTGAGATGCCTACGTAGCCTATGAAGGCATCAAAGTCCACGTAGTTCGTATGTGGTATAGGGGTGGGGTTTATCCCATAGATTCAAACGGGATTTTATTATATGTATGTGTGTGTCAAAAAATGTGTTTTAGTTTTAAAAAAGTGTGGTGGATAATCCCGTTCGGAATTTATGGGCATAACCCTCTTTTTGCTTATTTTGGTTTTTTTTATAGAAAATAAAGTATGTGCAATATACTAATATAAATGTGAGATGTTAATGTGTACGAACCAATGTAAGAAGTAGATTATGAATCTAGTGTATTTAATGCAAAAACAAGAAATTTAAAGAGAGAGGGAAGGATTTGGACATTCTTTGAAGCTTGATCTTTGATCTTGGATGAACTTCCTTGAATGTGAGATGAAGGTTGGATGAGAAAGAATGAGATTTTTCCAAATTGGGTATGAAAAGGTTGGGAATGTAAGCTTGAATAGGATTTCACATGAAGAAACTTCGCTGATTTTGAGAGAATGTTGCTGAGATCACTGATGCTGATGGATCTAAGGTGTGTTTTAGGAGGGAGGTCATGCCCTCTATTTACAGGGTCAGGGGTGTTGTCTATCGGCATGGCCCCAGCCCTTCCAATTAGCAGGTAACCCTTGGCACACTGCCGATAGGCAGGAAAATGGAACTGCCAATCAATAGTCTCGTGCAGATATTTTCGGAAAAATGATCGTAGAACGCAATTCATTGATCCAAATCGTGCACGGGGAATACCGTTAGAAAGGTAATTCAGAGACCTTTAAGATTTCTTTGGCTGATCCCGGGTTCGGGAGTTGACTTTGGGTCAAACGTGGCTCAAAATCGCTCATCGGTCCTTTGGACGGGAGATCGTCGGACGAAAACAGATCGTTCGTCCGAACAGTAAGTCAAAATCGCGCACGGGGCGGACCTTTGGAAAGATTAGGTGATGTACTTTGACATTCCAAAGAGCTTCGGTCTATTCGGAAAGTTGACCTTGGTCAACCGGGGCCCAAAAGCGCCCGATGACCTCTCGAAGTAAAATGGATCGTTCGTTGGTACGGTAAGTCAGAATCGCGCATGGGGTGCACCGTTGGAAAGTGTATTTAGTGCCCTTTGGATATTCATTCAGCCTTGTTCTAGTTAAAGGGTTGACTTTGGTCAAATGGAGCCCGAGAGCGCTCAGTGGCTTCTGGATCGATTTTTGGGAGAAAAATGATCGTTCGTCCAAACGGTTATGCAGTTTGGTGCACGGAGAGTACCGTTAGAAAGGGGTTTCAGTTCCCTTCGAAGATTCAAAGAGCTTTAGGTCTAAGGCTCGAGAGCGCCCGGGGGCCTCTAGATTGATTTTTGGTGGTAAAATGGTTTGTTCGTCCGAGCCGTTATGCCGATTCGTGCACAGGACGGACCGTTGGAAAGGGGATTAAGAGGCCTTCGAAGATTCAATGAGCATTCGCTCAAACGATAGAGTTGACCAGAGTCATACGGGGCCCGAAAGCACCTGATGGCCTCTAGATCGGTACTCGGAGTATGACCTAGGGTTTGTAGTGAAATGGGGAGGTGCTAGGGACCTAAGGAGAGACTTATGAGGTCCTAGAATGTGATGTCTACAGAAACTTTAAAAATCATATGAAGAGCAAGCACAAGTGAATGTTTTGATTGGAAATTGTTTTATAACCCGAATAAATAATAATGCATAGCATGATATCAAACCTCTCGGTGGTTATGCTCAACGAATGAAAACTCTCTGAATGGGGTGTAACGTACTTGGGACATGCGGGCGTAATGAGTAAATATAAAAGGAAGCAAGGTCATGCACATGTCAATGAAGAACGCTATATATAAAATAAAATATTTAATCTCAATTAATGAATATCGTATATTAAAGGAGGTGAAAGGAAGCAAGGACATGCACATGTCAATGAAGGCCATGCATGTGTCATTATGACTTTTGAATCACATTCCCCTAGGATCAAATAGGACTTTTATTGGATTTTAACGTAGGTTTGAGGTTAAGGTTATGAAAGGAATAGTATATTTATGGATTCAAATGATTTGGGAAGAAACACTTGGGGTAATGAGATGTGTGTGCAATGAAAAAAAATGGAAAATACATTTTAAAAGCATAACTATACGAGTAGAGGTTGACTTCATATTTCTACAAATAAGAACTCGGGATTCATATTTTCTTTTCTTTTTCTTATTTTCAAAGTCAACTTAAAGGTCAAAGACAACCGCACAACACGATAAACATCCCATACTAATTTAGCTCCTAAACCAAAAGTGACAAAGGTACATCTAATGGATTAAAACTCCAACATGGAGTTGGTTATGGGATTAGGGCGATGAAATGAAGGTCTATATTTAGGATCAACTGGGGTGACTAAGGAAATAAGTAAGGCTAGGTTAAGGTCAATATGGGTTAATTAATAAAGTGGGCCTATGATCATTTCATAAATCTTACGCGATTCTGGAGTCAAAACAACGTTAAATATCATGCTCAAGAAACACATTCATAATGATTCAATTATTGAATGATCAAAGAAGGAATAATGAAATTACCAAAAAAATTAACGTTTCAAAGGGGAGAGAGAGGGAGAGAGAGAGAGAGAGAGAGAGAGAGTAATTGTATAAACACTCATAATTTAAATAAGTTGCAAATCTCCCTCAAATATTGTGTAAACAATACTACAAAATATCACCGAGTTACAAAAATCTTAAACCGAATCATTAGAAGAAGAGAATGCACTTGTGCTCATGGGTTCAAAGTTTAAATTCATGAACTTATTCTCAGTATCGATGATAAATTGACTAAACTCTAATAACTTGTAAAATATAGAAAATGCATCATTGTAAAGCCACTTGGATAGGGCATCAATTTATTGATCGTTGAAAATAAGTGCAATAGGCCTAAGAAAGAGAAAAGACTGAAAGAAAAATATTTTGAATTTATATATATATATATATATATATATATATATATATATATATAGAGAGAGAGAGAGAGAGAGAGAGAGAGAGAGACAGGCTCATGTGCACACTAAGTTTGCACACTAAGTTTGCACATCATTTTTTTAAAATAGTAAAAAAAATATTTTTCAGTTGATTTTTTTTGTATGATATTTAAACATTTCAACGGACCTATGTAAAAAAAATCAGCTCAAAAAAACTTTTTTTGCTATTTTTAAAAAATCGATCAAACTTTCGCTACTTTTAAGCACTTTAAAAGCTGCGAAAGTTTGACCGATTTTTTAAAAATAGCAAAAAACGTTTTTTTGAGCTGATTTTTTTACATGGGTCCATTGAAATGTTTAAATATCACATAAAAAAAATCAACTCAAAAATATTTTTTTTAATGCTTTAATAAAATTGGTGTGCGTCAGCACTGTGCAAACTTAGTGTGCACAGGAGCCTGCCTCTCTCTCTCTCTCTCTCTCTCTCTCTCTCTCTCTCTCTCTATATATATATATATATATATATATATATATATATATATATATATATATATATATTCAGGCTCTCCAATATACCTCACTTAACATAACAGTGAACATACCAATTTTTTTAAAATAGTAAAATATTAAGTTTTTTAACCAAACTCGGTAAATATGATCTACATAGTAAGGACATCATCTACAAAAAAAATAATCAAAAAATTCGACCCAAAAGTGGGTGAGATGATGGCAAAAATTTGAATGGCCGAAAATACTCGTATATACCCACTTTTCATTTCACCCATTTTAGGGTTGAATATTTTTATGATTATTTTTGTAGATAATCCCCTCATTATGGAGATCATGTATACAAAATTTGGTCAAAAAATACGCTTTTTAACTATTTTAAAAAATAGGTTTGTTCATAGATATGTTGATAGGAGGTATGTCAGAGAGTCAGACTATATATATATATATATATATATATATATATATATATATATATATAAACACATGGCTAACAATTAATAATGATAATCAAGATAATAAATCACACCCCCTAACTAGAATCATACATTGTCCTCAATATAATTAAAGACAATACGGAAAGAGAGAGAGAGAGAGAGAGAGAGAGAGAAACAATCACACCAATCTGGAGCGATCCCCGATTAATGCAACGGTGAGCCCATACAAACATAAGAAGAAAACAAAGTGTGAGGACCAGAATTACGATCGCACATGGCCTGTAGATGCTCGGCATTAGCCTTCAAGCTTCTTATGCACCAAGTTAATGAATGGTCCAAGTTATGAAAGACTCACATGTATCAATCAAATGGAAAGATTAAAACTGATAAGGGATAGGTCCGAAATTCTAGGGATATATATTAACAGAGCTTAGAACTCTCCTAAGATTATCTACAAATATAAACATACCCCTCATTGAGAGGGGTATGTGATATTGTATTGTTGATAAGTACTACAACTTTGCTGACCAGTGTCATAAGTTAATAAAAGAATAAACCCTAAACCCTAAGGGCATAGTCACGTAGACGAACCGTGTATATCTTGTGTTATGTGTTTTTTATCCTTCTCTTTTAATACTTATCTTAATTTAGCTTGTTCTCATTGAATACAAGCATTGTAGTAAATTACCACCTACAATTAGCACCGTCTTTGGGAAATGATCTGAGTTCTTTCCCACTAGCTAAGATACTAAGATGTCTCACTCACCCAACTAAGATCATATGCATGTCAATGACCAGGGGGTCATCAACAACATGGCTATGGAGACCCAGAGGTCTATCCTCTTTAGCATGGCAATTACGATGACCATGAGATCCACCAACTACCCCCTCCCTCTCAGAGGGTTATATCTGATATTGGTGAGTATTACTAATCCTCTGATGCTCGTTATCCTCCTCAAGAAGATAGAATGATGAACATTGATGAGCTTAAATGATCTAATTAAATCTCAAGGCTCATTGACGACTATGAGAAGTGTCTCTAGATGAAAGGGCTACTAACAGTATCCAACAGGAGTAGAACTTCGTGATCCAACAATGCCTAGAGAAGCTAGAAAATGAATCCCACAAGGAGATGCGCGACTGGGGCTTCCGCTCATGAACTATTATCCCTCAGGCGAACAAATCTCGCAACCAAGGAGGAGTATTCGGTAACTGAAGGAATTTTCTCCCCATCGGAGGTCACCTGGAGGGAGACCATGCTCCAATGATCGATGAGCATGCTAAAAATCCAATATAACAATGTTTAACCCACTCAAACCATCCCATTCATCAATCAACATGAAAAGCATATTAAATTTTCTAGTTAGTGAGATAATTTTAGCATTTGAAAGCACAAATTTAAAAAGTGAACACAATATCACATTACACGCTCCCAAATCTTCCTAAGTGTGACAAAACAACCCAAATGTAGTGTTACAACAACCAAAGATACATAATAAGAATCAAAACAATGATATATGTGTGTATATGGTGAGAATATGGATAAACAAACAATCATTCATGGGTGAATTGCATTTAGACACTGTATATAACATTCAAACCAAACAAACCCCAGAATATGGAAAATACTTAAGAAAATCACCAATCAATCCATGAAAAGAAGAATAAACCATACCTTTGTTGTTAAAATGGGATTAGAGGGAGTGATTTTATGTGAGACAATAAGATTGGGAACTATGGCTTAGAAATGAGGGATTTCGGGTGTGGGCGAAATAAGGGATAAGAGTGGGAAATCAATGGGTTTACTCAATTAAGTGGGTTCAACTGGAACCATCGATGGATCCACGGATGATCGATAGATTGATGAGGTCAAACCTGTAGGTTTTTAAAGAGGATCGATCGATAGACGATGAATCAATCGATCGATGGTTCAAAAAAAATTCTACAACAATAGATTTAGACAAAACTTGAAGTGATCGATCGATCGACGATTGAAAATTTTTGTCCGTGATTTCTCCCATAGATTCTCACTATAATGTGGAAAACCAGTAGGTATGTTTAAGAACAAAAGAATTAGGATATATAGGTCAATAAAATTGGTAACCTATGCAAAGCCATAACTAAATATACAAGTTCGAAAATGCACGATTTCCAATAATGTGGAAATTAGGCAATCCAAATAAAAAAATCATAAAAAATGGAACGACCATGTATGAAACTATACGACACCCAACTTGGTTCCACGAAAGGGTCTTTAAGTGGAATTTTACCAACTCAGGGTTGAATCCCTTGGGGTAAGGCTATGGCCTTAGGGTTTAGGGTTTATTCTTTTATTAACTTATGACACTGGTCAGCAAAGTTGTAGTACTTATCAACAATACAATATCACATACCCCTCTCAATGAGGGGTATGTTTATATTTG
>Ga0068629_1000448_pt1 | contig 12046 bp, 9 predicted proteins | sample InSIn3gowninarea_FD_77432 | JGI IMG/M metagenome (GOLD analysis project Ga0068629, IMG submission 77432) | Clean room microbial communities from NASA Spacecraft Assembly Facility at Jet Propulsion Laboratory, Pasadena, California, USA -... ...
AAATAATATAAATCGGCGCGATTTCTTGAAATATGGTTTAGGTGCTACTGCTATTGGTTTAGCTTGTTTTCCTTTGCTGGCCGAAGCGGCCCGCAATCCCAGTCCCAAACACCTGCCACGCTGGCGGGGCTTTAACCTGCTGGAGAAGTTTAACGGTGATCGGAACCAGCCTTATCGGGAAAAGGACTTTGAAATGATGGCCGATTGGGGCTTTGATTTTGCCCGTTTGCCTATGTCGTATCATTGCTGGGCCAAACCTGATAATTGGCTGCAGATGGATGAAAAAGTACTTAAAGAAATAGATCAGGCCGTTGAATTTGGGCGTAAGTATAAAATACACGTAAACCTAAACCTGCACCGTATTCCGGGGTATTGCGTAAACCCACCAGCCGAACCACTAAACTTATGGACAGATGAAAAAGCGTTGGATGCGGCGGCTTATCACTGGGCGCATTTTGCCAAACGTTACAAAGGTATTTCCAATAAAAAGCTAAGTTTCGATTTAATAAATGAGCCTTCTAAAGTAGATGAGGCCGCTTACGTACGGGTGGTTACGCGCCTGGTAGAAGCCATTCGGTCAGAAGATCCGAAGCGCCTGATTATTGCTGATGGCTTGCAGTACGGTACTATTCCGGTTTTTAGTTTAGTTCCACTAAACCTGGGGCAAAGCACGCGCGGCTACGGACCCTTTCAACTCACCCATTATAAAGCATCCTGGGCAGAAGGCTCGGATAAATGGCCAATACCAGCCTGGCCTTATCAGCAAAATGACAACAGTATCTGGGATAAAAACCGGTTAAAACAGGAAACATACGCACCGTGGCAGAAACTAGCTGCTCAGGGTGCCGGCGTACACGTGGGCGAGTGGGGCGCTTATAATAAAACACCTCATAACGTAGCTCTAGCCTGGATGAAAGACAACCTGGAGATATGGAAAGAGAATAACTGGGGCTGGTCGTTGTGGAATCTGCGGGGTGCTTTTGGGGTATTAGACAGCGACCGCACAGATGTTGCTTACGAAGAATATAAAGGCCACAAACTTGACCGCAAGATGCTGGCGTTATTGCAAGCGTATTAAGCAGGAAACGTTTTCCTGCTATCTTTATAGTAAGATGAGCTTACATAACCCCGTTTAGCTGTGCCCATTGCACGGCAATAAGCGTTTTGGCATCGTCAAAAGCTTTTTGTTTAAGTTCTTCTTTGGTCATTTCTACCAGCTTTATTTTTTCATTTTCGCCTTCCGCACCGCCACCTTTACCAATTTTATGACTTACCTGACCGTAAAAGATGTGAAGTTTCTCGGCAAAAGCACCTGGCGATGGGTAAAAATTAAGAATATGTTTTATAGAATCTACGGCGTAGCCGGTTTCTTCTTCTATTTCTCTAATAATAGCTTCTTCTTGGGTTTCGCCTTCTTTATCCAGAATGCCCGCTACAAGTTCCAGCATATCTTGCTCTACAGCTGGCCGGTATTGCTTTACAAAAATATATTTGTCTTTTTGAGTGTCGTATAATAAAGCTGCCACGGCGTTGCCGGTTACAAAAACTTCCCGGTCAAAAGTTTCGCCTTCATCTTCTAAGGTTACTTTATAAAGCTTAAAAAAGCCATCGTATGCAGTTTTTTTGGAAATAACTTTCATTGTTCAATATTATGCGGTATAGTACCGCCCTATACGCATAAAGCTAAATCATAGCTGAAATATTGTATTGTTTAAGCTTAACTTAAAATAATATCAACCTAATAGATGTAGAAAATCCAATATAATATTGGGAAATAGAACTTTTGAATAATTAGCCTGGAGGAATGTATCTGGAAAGTTAAAGTAAGCTTTATATTAGTTTAAAATAACTATGTATTGGGTCAGGCTAATTGTTTGGTTTCTTTGAGTCAGTCCAGTGCTTCCTCTTCCTTCTTAAAGTATTGATGATCGAAACGGAATCTATCATTAGCCTTAACAAATAGCGCATCTACCGCCATTTGGTTAAAAATATCTTCCGAGATAAGCGTAGCCATTTTACGCAACGGCGAAGCTACAATTTTAGGGATCATATAAGCCTGCATCCATTCCTGATCTTTTTTTCGGATGGCTTTCATTTTGCGGTTATCAGCCAGCCAGTTCAGAGGCTTTTCTTTTTCTAAAAGCTGAATGCAGTGCTGAACAGCATTATGCATTGTTTCGCCGCTCAAAAAACCATTCCAGACAGCCCGGGCAGTTTGGCTCTTCCGGTTGTAATAAAGTGTCAGATATTCATCTTGATAGTAAACTTCTTCCATGTTCAAAGCCTGTTGAACTGCAACATCAGGTATAAATTAGTAATTGCCCCTTCCGGATTATACTGGTTTGCTAAAGGTTAGTTCAAAGACATTACTCACTTTTTATAAACAGTATAATGTTGAAAAATAAGTTTGCCGGATTAACTTTAAATTTCAATAAAGATAGCCTATATGTTTTAAAATATATACTTGGCGATAAGGAAGTAGCATCTTTCTGAGAAATAAGTATTTGATATTTAGTATCTTATATTATTATGTAAGAATCAACAGGATGATTTTAATCTGGAGAAATACGAGCAGCAATCAGTCAATAAGAATTAATTAGCCAAAAAATTTGTTTATAAAAATCTTAAGTCCCGGATTAAAAGATAATATTCCAGGAGCAAAAGAGTTTATCTAGAACATGACGAAATTAAAAGAAAAGTCTTTTTTAAGATCTATTCGAAGAAAGGTCATTGCTGCATTCTTGATCGGGGCGGTTGCTTTTGCTTCGTTTTGGGTAGTTACGCGGCTTGGTTTTACGCAAATGCTGCATACCGTAAAAGAGGTTTCTGCGCCTAACGAAAAGCTGCAAATTGTTAATAACCTCTTTCACCACATCTCGCAGCTAAACCAACTGCAAAAAATAAATGCCATAAAAAAACCGACTAAAGCCAGCTCGGCTTTTAAGTCGGAATCAGATTATCTGTTAAAAACAATAGATACTTTGCGCCAGTTAAGCACCGGCAATACTTTGCAATTACAGCAGTTAGATTCGATGCAGGCCATTCTGCGTTCCCGCGATAAATTGCTGCAGAACTACCTAAACCTGAGAACTGACTTTGTACGCAACGAAGCCTTATCGAAACGCATTAAAGCAGTTTCAAAGTTTATCGCTACTACTAAACCCAAGGTTGATAGCAGCATTATTACTACCAATCAAACAGTTACCACTACTACCGTTATTCCGTCGGAAGTACAGCCTGACAATAAACGTAAGCAGCCTTTTCTTAGTCGCATATTTGGTGGCCGAAAAGGTGAGAAGTTGCCACCCGCTCTGAAATATGTAGAAGAAGAATTAAAAGTGCAGGTAGATACGCTCTCGGTTGCCAAACAGGATAGTGCTCTCTGGAAGGTAGAGAAAATGATGCGACACATAGAACAGGAACAGCATACCCGCACCACCCGATTGCTGAACCGGGAGTTGGCCCTGGTAAATTCGGGTAACCAGTTGCATAAACAGTTGTTGGTATTACTGCACACCATAGAGGCCGAAGAAGTAAAACAAGTAAAGCAAAAAAATCACCTGGCTACCGAGGTGGTAAATGCGAGCATCAGCCGGATAAATTTTATTATAATTTGCTTTTTCGTGGGAGCGGCTTTGCTGGTGTATTTAATATTTATTGATATTTCCCGCAGCCAGAAATACCGGCGGCAACTGGTTATTGCTAAAGAAGAAGCTGAAGCGGCCCGGGAAGAAGCAGAGCAATTAGGGCAGGTAAAACAACGGTTCCTGGCTAATATGAGCCACGAAATAAGAACGCCGTTACAAGCCATTATAGGCTTCGCCGAACAAGTACGTCACCAAGAGGAACCCCAGCCCACCGCGCTGGAAGCTATTTACCAGTCGTCGGAGCATTTGTTACAGATAGTGAACGAAGTATTAGATTACAGCCGGATTGTATCGGATAAATTTACCTTCGATCAGCAGCCATTTAGTATGCAGCAATTGGTAAATGAAGTAGTTAAAACCATGCAGTTACCGGCTGAAAGCAAAGTATTAAAGCTGAACCTGAAATTTAAAGCTCCGGAATCAGGTATTTTTATTGGTGACGCCTTCCGGTTGCGGCAGATTCTGTATAACTTATTAGGTAATGCCATTAAGTTTACCCATTCCGGCGAAGTAAAATTAATTATTGGCTACAGCGATGTTGGTGAAAAGACCGAATTTTGGTTTGAAGTAAAAGACACTGGTATAGGCATACCAGCCGAAGAAATAGAATATATATTTAATTCTTTTGAGCAGGCTAATGCCGCTATTACCCGCACGCACGGAGGTACCGGATTAGGTCTGAGCATTGTTAAAACTTTGGTGGAAAGCCAAGGCGGCAGTATTTCGGTTAAGAGCCATCCAGGCCAAGGCTCCAGCTTTATCTTTAACCTTGCATTTGCGAAAGCTATATCTGCTGCTATACCCGAAGACATAAGCCATCACTTACCTATCCAAACCAAACTAAAAGGCAAGGTATTGGTAGTAGATGATGATGCTTTTATTCTGCAATTGTGCGCCGCCATATTACAAAAGCATCAGATAAATAATATTTGTACTTCGGATGCCCTTTCGGTATGCGAACAAGCGTGGGACGAAGAAGTAAAGCTGGTTTTGCTGGACATCAGAATGCCGCAACTTAATGGTATCCAATTATGCCAATCGATACGAAACCGCATAGGCAAAGAAATTAAAATCTATGCCCTTACGGCCCAAGCTTTGCCGGAAGAACGTGAAGCTATCTTGGCGCAAGGCTTTGACGAAATATTAATGAAACCTTTCCGGGAGCAGGAGTTATTAGCTTTAACTCAACAGCACTTAGCGCATGACCTGATCAACTCTATCGAAACAACGGTAACGTTGGATGCCGAACCTGATTTAGCCCGGTTGATGCAAATAATGGGCGATAATGAAGAACTAATGGATAAAGTTCTGCGCCAATTTGTTCTGGATACAGAACAGGATTTGGAAAGTTTGAACCAGTATTTGCAGGAAGGGTTGGCAGGCTCGGTAAGTGAAATAATCCACCGATTAGCTGGTCGGGTTGGGCAATTGGGGGCAGCGCCTTTAGCCGCTCGTTTGCGGCAGGTAGAAGTAAACCTAAACCGGAAACAGCCTTTATCCGAACTACAAAACGAAATTTTTGCTATACAGCTAGCGGTAAAGGAACTGAAAAAGAAAATACAAAGCAAAGTAAATGCTTTGGCAGAAGTATAAACTCAGGCCGAAATATTGTACTTCGTTAATTTCAGGTAAAGCGTTTTCCGGTCGATATTAAGCAAACGGGCCGCTTTCGATTTGTTATATTTTACTTCCTGTAGGGTTTTCAGGATTAATTCCCGTTCGGTGGCTTCCTGGCGGGCTTTTAAGTCTGATCCTTCGGGTTCTGATTTTTCCTGAATAGCCAATACCATTTCTTCGGGCAGGGTTTCCTTACCCGCTATCTGGCCAGAGGTTAAGAGCACTGCCCGTCGCACCACGTTCCGGAGTTCACGCAAATTACCTGGCCAATAGTAAGCTTCGAATATTTCGGTTACATCGGAGGAAAAGGATACTACCTGCCGGCCTAGTTCCTGGTTGGCCAGGTTTATAAAATGCTGCACAAATTCTTCCAGGTCATGGTTACGATCGCGCAGGGCCGGTACTTTAATCTTAAATTCGTTTAGCCGGTGATATAGGTCTTCCCGGAATCCACCATTCTTTACACTGGTAATTAAATCTTCGTTTGTCGCCGTAATAACCCGCACATCAATATCTATTTGCTTGGTGCTACCTAGCGGCTGTACTACCCGTTCCTGCAACGCCCGTAAAAGTTTTACCTGAATATCGTAACTCAGATTACCTACTTCGTCCAGGAAAACGGTACCACCCTTGGCGGCTTCAAATAATCCTTGTTTATCTTGTAAAGCCCCGGTAAAAGCACCTTTTACGTGCCCAAATAATTCGCTGTTGGCCAACTCTCCCGAAATAGCACCACAATCAATAGCTACAAAAGGAGCTTCGGCACGTTTGCTGAGTTGGTGAATGGTGCGGGCAGCATATTCCTTACCCGTGCCGCTTTCGCCTTGTATAATAACCGACATTTCCGTGGGGGCTACCAATCCAATATAATCATATAATTGCTTGGCGGCTTCGCTGTGGCCTTGAATAAGGTGTGGAGTAGGAGTTTCTTTCTGAGCAAGAGGCGCTTCTTTTTTATGCAGCGCTTCCTGTACCACCATCAGCAGTTCATCGGGGTTTACCGGTTTGGTAATGTAGTCAAAAGCACCTAAACGCATGGCGCGTACGGCTGTTCCCACCTCCCGAAAACTGGTCATCATAATAACGGGTATGGCTAAGGCTTTATCCCGTATAGCTTCCAGTATTTCAAAGCCGGTACCATCGGGGAGTCGATAATCAATTAACAGCAACTGGTAATTTTGGTTGGCAAGAGATTTGATGCCATCTTTTGCCCGGTGCACTACTTCTACTTCAAATCCTTGGCTTTTCAGGAACCCTTCCAGGATAAGAGCAAAAGTTAAGTCGTCTTCAACAAGTAAGATTTTGGCCATGCCTGATAAAATACGCTGGTTACGAAAATTAAAAGAAAAAGCCAGGTATTCCCCGGCTTTTTCTTCGTTTGGTTAAAAGGTAAACCCAGTTAAGCAAACGGATTTTTCATAATTTTATTTGACCAGAAATAAATAATCAGGCAAAAGAGGTATTTCAAACTAGCACTTTATGCACATTTAATTCATTATTAAATTTACTGGTTTTATAGCTTTTTATTAGGGAATAAATTTTTTAATAAATAAGTACTAGGAATAATATAACTTATTTAACTGGTTTGCCTTCTTTGTCCAGTTTTACGCTGCCAGTTTGGTCATCTTTTTTCAGGTTAATGGCATAATATTCTTTACCATCAACACCTTTAACTAAGTAAGCTTCAGTAGGAGTCCAAGGTTTTAAAGTAGTGCTGGCCAAAGTTGTTTTTACAGCTTCTGGTAATTCTTCTACCGTAACAGCAGTTTTTTCTTCTTCCTGAGTTGCCGGAGCAGTAGTGGTTGTAGATTGAGTAGTGCTCTGACCTGCAGCTGGAGTTTGGGTTTGAGTAGCTGGAGTTTGAGTCTGAGTAGCCGGAGCTTGAGTGGCTGTCTGAGCATTAGCAGATACTGCACCTAATACGAACAGGGAAAAAGCGGATACAACAATTTTCTTCATGTTAATTATTTATTGATTTAACTTTAATTGATATAACTACCAATAGTCTAATGTTATGCCAAAAATTAGAAATAATTGTAAATAACTTATAGCCAAACAGTTTGGTTTAATTAAATTCTGGTGAATAAATTAAATGTGTAGAATATTTCCCCAGTTTGGGGTAGCAGAATGGGGAGTTAAGTAGGCTTTTAGGCAGTTTAAACTTTATGTTATACTGGATTATTTAGAATTCCCGCTTAATAGAGAAAGTCGAAGGATACGATAAAGTATATTGGGTAGGCAGCAAAATATAGCGAAATTATTGGAAGCCGAATAAGGTTTAGCAACCCGAATGCAATAATGCTTTTAACAAAGTCTTTGGCTGTAATAACGTGCGGTAAGCTATATGGGAAAATAAAAAGCCATTATATATGCTATAATGGCTTTTTATCATGATTTTAATGATTTACTTAAACATGCCTTTCAGCTTTGCCAGTTTCGCCTGGAAGTCATCCTGCGGTTCTTCTTCACGTTTGCTGTTATTATTTCTTCTGGCTTCTCCATTATTTCTATTACTACTATTTCCACGATCTCCACTTGGCTTACCAGCTGCATAAGGGGCCGATTTCATAGATAACGCAATCCGCTTGCGGGCCACATCTACTTCCAACACGGTTACTTCTACTTTCTGGTGCACTTTTACGGCTTCTGCCGGGTCTCTGATAAATTTGTCCGCTAAGTGGCTAACGTGTACCAAACCGTCCTGGTGCACCCCAATATCTACGAAAGCGCCGAATGCCGTAATATTAGTTACAATGCCGGGCAGTTTCATGCCGGGATGTAAATCTTTTATTTCGTTCACGCCTTCGGTAAAGCTAAAAGCTTCGAAACCTTCGCGCGGGTCGCGGCCGGGTTTAGCTAACTCGCTCATAATATCCTGGAGCGTTGGTAAGCCTACTTCGGTGGTTACGTATTTCTTTAGGTCTAACTTCTGCCGCAGTTCGGCGCTTTTCATTAAATCGGTGACCGTAGCATTTAAATCAGCGGCCATTTTGTGTACCAGTTCGTAGCGTTCCGGGTGAACAGCGGAAGCATCCAGCGGATTTTTAGCGTCGCGGATGCGCAAGAAACCAGCAGCTTGTTCAAAAGCTTTATCGCCTAAGCGCGGTACTTTCTTTAATTCCGAACGGCTACGAAATGGGCCATTCTGGTTGCGGTATTCGACAATATTCTGAGCTAAGCTCGGGCCTAAACCCGAAACGTAAGTTAATAATTGCTTGCTGGCGGTATTTACTTCCACGCCCACGGCATTTACCGAACTCATTACTACATCGTCCAAGGTGTGCTTTAATGCAACCTGGTCTACATCGTGTTGGTACTGACCTACACCAATGCTTTTGGGGTCAATTTTTACCAGTTCAGCTAGTGGGTCCATTAAGCGGCGGCCAATAGAAACGGCACCCCGCACCGTAACATCATAATCCGGAAATTCTTCGCGGGCTACATCCGATGCCGAATAAATAGAGGCGCCGCTTTCGTTTACCATAACCACGGCAATATTGGCCGGTAAACCTAAGCTCTTTACAAAAGTTTCGGTTTCGCGGCTGGCGGTGCCGTTACCAATAGCAATGGCTTCTACTTCAAATTTATTAGCTAAATATTTTACCGTGGATGCTGCTTCCTGCGCCTGGCGGTTACCGGTGTGCGGATACACGTTTTCGTTGTGCAGCAATTTGCCTTGTTTATCCAGTACCACCAATTTACAGCCGGTTCTAAAACCAGGGTCTAAAGCCAACACCGTTTTTTGGCCCAGCGGCGCGGATAACAATAATTGGCGTAAATTATCGGCAAACACGCGGATAGCTTCTTCGTCGGCGCGTTTTTTAGAACTCATGCGCACTTCGGTTTCCATGCTTAGTTTCAGCATGCGTTTGTAGGCATCTTTGGCTGCCAGGCGTACCTGTTCGGCGGCCTCGTTGTTACCCTTCACGAACATATTCTCCAATATTTCAATAGCCGCTTCTTCTTCGGGCTGCGCGTTCAGCATCAGAATCATTTCTTTTTCGCCGCGGCGCAAGGCTAATATCCGGTGCGAAGGCGCTTTTTCAATCGGCTCTTCCCACTCAAAATAATCTTTGTATTTCTGACCTTCTTCTTCTTTGCCCACCATCACGCGGCTTTTAAACACGCCTTTCTTCTCGAATAAATTCCGCATACGCGCCCGGGCATCCGGATTTTCGTTTATCCACTCGGCAATAATATCGCGGGCACCGGCCAACGCTTCTTCGGTGTCTTTAACTTCTTTTTCTTCGCTGATGTACTGGGCGGCTTCGGCGGTTACATCAAAACGTTCCTGCTCAAAAATACGCGTGGCCAACGGCTCCAAACATTTTTCGCGGGCAATGGTGGCTTTGGTGCGGCGTTTTGGTTTGTAGGGCAGGTAAATGTCTTCGAGCACAGCCATGGTTTCGGCGGCGTTAATCTGCTCTTCCAGTTCCGGCGTTAATTTGCCCTGGTCGTTAATAGATTTTAAAATTGACTCGCGACGTTTATCCAGTTCACGAAGTTGCTCCATGCGGTCGCGGATGGCCGCTACGGCCACCTCGTCCAGAGAGCCGGTTACTTCTTTCCGGTAACGGGAAATAAACGGAACGGTAGCGCCCTCATCTAGTAATTGTACAGTGGCTTGTACTTGTTTTATACTGATTGTTAATTCAGTAGCAATTTTTAAGAAATGTTTTAGTAAGTCTTCCATTCAGCACGAATTTGCTTGTAATTCTGTAGTCAAAATTACGGCTAAAATATGGGAAGTGAAAGTAAGAGGAGGGGTTGAGTATTTGATTTGTTTTTGGTATGGGTTGAACCGGCAAACAGAATAGCTATATTTTTATGCCCATTATCGACGATAAAAGGTCTTTAAATCTTATATATTCACTTTCGGAGTTATCAAATATTTTGTCTAAGTGAAAGAAGTGGCTTGTTGTAGGTGATTCCTCTTTCAAAGTAGCATAATCTATTTCGACGCTTAAAATTGTTATGAACTCAAAATAGCCTCTTTTCTTAGCTTTTTGATGGCTTTTCTCTGCTTCTCCAATTCTATTATGAATATTTGAGAAATCTTTTCCACCTTTTATTTCTACTGAAATTAAACCACGTTTACTTGAAGATAACTGTTCAGTAATTTCAATATCAGGGTCAGCAGAAAAAGCAATTTTCACTAATCTTCCAGAATCATTCCTTATTTCGATTGATGTTGGTGTTGAAGATATTATATAATCTTTAACTAATTCTTTAATAATACTAAACGTTTTTTCTGTAGCAACTTGTCCGTAAGTATTATTCATAGAACCTCTTAATTGCGGTCCAACCGTGAGTAGTTGCAAGTCTGAAATTAGAGGTAAAGAAAAGTTATCTATTTCTTTCACAAAGTATTCGGAAGATTCAATAAGGCTACGGCATAATTCTTCTAATCCTATTTTTGCAGATTTAGAAATCTCTCCCTTTTCCTCCATCAGTTTAAATCGACCGAAAGGCCCTTTACTATAAAACTCTTTTTGAGAAAAGCCTAACAATAAACGATAATACCCAATAAGGAAGGGATTTGTATTAAGTAATAATGGCACAGGAAATATTGCCTCGCCTCGAATTAAGAATGATGCTAATTTTTGTAGACTCTCATTTGAAACATATTTAGTGAGCTCATTATCAAGATCTTTTATTTTTAAGGTTTTAACGGTATTGCTTAAGGCTTCATGAAAATATAAATCTTTAATATTTTTTAATCTAAAATGAAATCCAACTTGCAAGTCTGGAGTTAGGGAAGGAAAAATACTGCTAGGCATTTGAGATTCTTCTTTTAGCAATTTCAATATATTCGTCTTTAAGCTCAATTCCGTGGTACTTTCTTTGTAACTTTTTGCAAACGGCACCTACTGTACCAGAACCAAAAAATGGGTCAAGTATATATCCACCTGGTTCTGAAGAAGCAAGTATAATCGGTTTTATTAAATCTTCAGGAAAAGTAGCAAAATGAGCTTCAGAAAATGGCTCTGTATTGACCTGCCATACTGTTCTTTTATTTCTTAATTTGTCTTTTTCAGCAGCAGGCTCTCTAATACTTAAATAATCATAATAATATTTTTCTGATTTTGAAAACAAGAAAATATATTCATGGGATTGTGTTGGCCTATCTTTTACAGATTCAGGTTGACAATTAGGCTTATACCAAATTATATCTGAACGCAAATACCAGCCATCTGCTTGTAAAGCAAAAGCTATTTTCCACGGCAAACCAATTAAATCTTTAGGTTTTAAACCTTGAGGAGTTGGAGGGCGATAAGACATGCCTCGTGCAGGATTTTTCTTATCTTCAGCTCTCCAGGTTCTATTGCCGCTTGTATAGGAATCCCCAATATTTAACCAGAGAGTACCATCATCTTTTAATTTTCTTTGAATCTCTCTAAATATTAAGACAATGTTCTCAATATATTCTTGAACTTCAAATTCTGCTCCTATTTGGCCATTATATCCATAATCTCTTTTGCCCCAATAAGGAGGGCTTGTAATGCAACTAGAATAAAAATTATCAGGTAATTGCTGAACCATTTGTTTGGAATCACCTTTAAGAATTAAGGAGTCTAACCATAAATCCTTTTCTTCAATCTTCAGTTGTTCTATAGTTATCATTTAATTCAATTTTTCAAATATAATTATTTTCTCTTTATTACTACCCTTTGTTGTGTTATCACCAGTAAGCGCAGAAACCTATTATATGAGAAAGTTTATCCGTGAATAATGATTTCTTCTTTGGTAAACTCAATTAAGGCATGCTTAGCTAAGATCTC